>Ga0164315_10001888_pt1 | contig 15908 bp, 15 predicted proteins | sample GuaBasSedimGuay6_FD_113737 | JGI IMG/M metagenome (GOLD analysis project Ga0164315, IMG submission 113737) | Subseafloor sediment microbial communities from Guaymas Basin, Gulf of California, Mexico - Guay6, Core 4569-2, 0-3 cm | ecosystem: Environmental > Aquatic > Marine > Hydrothermal vents...
GGATGCCTTGAGTTGTTTTTCTTTCAACAACAAGGCCACACCCAGCGCACCGGTCAGATGGCAATATTTTGATACATGAATGGGTTTATTTAATTTTTGCTCAAATGCTGCAACAAGAGCCTTATTTCTGGCCGTTGCCCCCTGGAAAAGAATACAATCCCCTATTTTACCGACAGTGGCTACTTTTGTCAGATAGTTATCTCTTACAGAATGTAAAACCGAGGCGAGGATTTCATTTTTCTGGAAACCTTGAGCAAAATAATAATTAATATCCCGTTCCATAAAAACAGTACATCTGTCACTGGCCACAGGAGAGCTGATACCCTCTGTTCGTTCTGAATATTCAGATAAAGGGCAGTCCAGTTTTAAGGCCTGCTCTTCGATGAAACTTCCGGTTCCCGCAGCACATACGGTATTCATAACAGAGGAGGTGACAATGCCGTCTTTGAGTAGGGTAAACTTGGCATCCTGCCCTCCGATTTCAATAATGGTATCCACGTTTTTGTTTAAATTAACTGCTGCGGTCGCATGGGCAGTTATTTCATCGGGTTCGATATCCGCACCAATGATTTTGCCACTGATTCTTCTACCGGATCCTGTGGTACCACACCCTGTAATTTTGATTTGCACATCATGTGCTTTAAAAAACTGATCACAGGCTTTAAAAACTTTTTGGACAGCCGTCACAGGCCGTGAGGCAGTTTTTGTATAAAACCCGGCAATGGGTATTCCATCCTGATTCACAAGGATACTCTTGGTGCTGGTCGATCCTACGTCCAGCCCTAAATATCCTTCTTTTGTATCAATTAAGGCGGGATTTTGATAAATATCTACTTCAACATCTTCAGCAACATAAGAGGAAAAGCATTTAAAATCAGGATATTGTGAAAGCTTAAGTTCTAACTTGGGATAGGACAGAATAGCTTCTTTTTTTGAGGATATAAAAAAATCTTTTGTTGAGGTAAAACTTTTTTTTGCCAATTCTTTATTATTGGCTATGTCATCGAACAGGCAGAGCGCTGCACCGGTTGCACCATAGAATATTGAATTTAAATCAATAATAAATTGATACCCTGTGATTTTTTCAAGATGTTTTTTGACTGATTTGTTTTGGGAGACACCCCCGCAAAAAATAATTTTTTTGCCAACCTGTTTATATTGAAAAAGAGTATTGGAAATGTTTTTTGCAAGCCCATAACAAAGGCCATCGCAGATTTGTTCAATATCATACCCTTCCTGCTGGGCATGAATAAGATCTGTCTTGGCAAAAACTGCACAACGGGTGGCAATATCAGGAATTTTTTTTGAATTTGAAAGTGCATTTTTGCTCAGTTCCTGGGAGCCACCCAACAGGTTTAATCTTCGAGCCTGTTGATCTAGAAAACTTCCTGTACCGGCAGCACAGGATGTATTATGTTTAGCACCGAGATAATTGTTACCCCCATCAAAACGGCTCAATGAGAATTTTTCACCACCTATGTGTAAAATCGCATCAAATGTTTTATGGTAATATTTACCTGCACGTATGATGGTCAATTGCTCATCATAAGACTGGTTTGTCCTGATAAAAGAAGGTGTAGCATCAGTAACAGTAGTATATCCTATGGTTTTTATGTCAATATTCTTTATTAATTGACAAAGACATTGTTTGACTTCTCCATGATGATAACAAGTGTTTGTATGAACAATATTGCCTTCATCACTTAGCACCACAATATGAATAGAGACAGAGCCGACATCAATACCAAGTATATTTGATGAAGATTTCATGATTATATTTTTTCCTTAACCTGATTCCAGAATTCCAAAACACCTTTATACCAGCCATCAATAAACATTTGTTCATGATCAACCGCATGAGAGTTAGAGTACTTTGCAAGATCTGTTGTCTGGTAGATCTGCTCAAAATATTTATTCATTTTTGGGTCAGAAATTAATTTATACGTATCATTAAACTGCAGTACGTATAAAAGATCTTCATAATGTATCATTTTTGCCCATCGAAGGCCTTCTGTTCTACCCAGCTTGTAATATTTTTTTTCCCAGATCATTTTTTCATGTTTGAGCCGTTTAATAATTTCAGGCATATCAAAATCTTCAGAAAATCGTTTTTGAAATTCTTCTTTTTTCTGAATAGCATCTGTCAATGCGTCTTGAAACATTTTTGAAAAATTGAAAGAAGTCCGCCATTCTGTTAATTTTTCATGAAGTAAGTCGGGAATACTTAATGTAATTTTCTGAGCCATGTGTCTATCCTGTTATGATTTTATATCTTTTTATGTGATACTTGCTTTATACGTATATTTTTTTTATATACGTGTCAACCTGAAATACACTTAATTTTGAAATTACGACACGATGATAAACCATAAGATTATTTAGAATCTTGAATTTTTTAAATATAGACGCTATATAAAGACAACATGTTAATTGAATCCATTGAAAAATTCGGCGCAACAATTTTAAAATTACTGGAATCCCTTGGACGAGTCGTTCTTTTTTTCTTAAGAGGGGTGGGCAATATTTTCATCCCGCCATTTCAGTTTGCCAAAATCATTGATCACACTTGGTTTATTGGTACTAAATCTATTTTTGTTATTGTTTTGACCGGACTTTTCACCGGCATGGTTTTAGGTCTCCAAGGATACTATTCTTTGATCGAATTCGGCTCAGAAGCGGCATTAGGGTCTGCCGTTGCTTTGACCTTGATTCGTGAGTTAGGGCCGGTTTTTACGGCAATTATGGTCACGGCGAGAGCAGGGTCTGCCATGGCAGCCGAAATCGGTGTCATGAGAATTTCTGAACAAATAGATGCCCTTAAAACCATGCATATAAATCCTGTACGGTTTTTATTTACACCAAGGATTATTGCCGCGATTATCAGTTTCCCATTACTCACTGCACTCTTTAATGTTGTCGGTATTTTTGGTGGATTTGTTTCCGGATCTCTCATGCTGGGTATCAATCGACATGTTTACATGGACACTGTTATTAGAAGCATTCAAATGCAGGACATTACCGGAGGGTTTTATAAGGCGGTTGCGTTTGCTGTTATCGCCACTACTATATGCTGTTACAGAGGGTATTATACTCATTTATCCAGTGGCTTTGGAGCTAGGGGTGTCAGCTTGTCGACAACAAATGCAGTTGTTCAATCCTGTATCTTTGTCTTTGTTTCTGATTATATTATTACTTTTTTTCTGGTTTAAAATATGGTTGTTCCGTTTATTCAATTTGTCGATGTCACAAAAAATTTTGGGACTACTCATGTTTTAAAAGGTCTCAATTTGTCAATTTTCAAAGGCGAGATTATTGCTATCATTGGGAAAAGTGGTACGGGTAAATCTGTATTGTTAAAACATATTATCGGCCTTGTTCAGCAGGATTCCGGGCAGATACTTATTAACGGAGAACCGCTCCATCAACTATCAAGGAAAGCCAGGAAATCTTTTCAAAAGCAATTGAGTTATATGTTTCAGGATAATGCCTTGTTTGATTTCATGAACATATATGATAATATTGCGTTACCATTAAAGGAAAATTCAGGTTTCCCTAAAGACCAGGTAAAAGAAAAAGTTTTTATGCGGTTGCAGCAATTGGGTTTAACAGGTATCCAGGAAAAATTTCCTGCACAGCTTTCCGGCGGTATGCGAAAAAGGGTCGCCCTTGCCAGGGCACTTGTGACAGATCCGAAAATGGTCCTGTTTGATGAACCGACAACCGGTCTTGACCCGATCAGAAAAAAAATTGTACATTCAATGATTCAGGAGTATCAGGAAAAATTTGGATTTACTGCTGTAATCGTGAGTCATGATATCCCTGAAATTTTTAATGTGGCTCAACGGATCGCAATGCTTGATGACGGTATTATAAAGTTTGAGGGCACAAAAAAAGACATCCTTGATTCACACAGCAAAATTTTAAATGCCTTTATCAGGGGTGAAAATGTCTAAAATTACTTTGAGTGAAGATCTACTTAAAAAGGAAACATATGAATAAACGGAAAATAGAATTTTATGTAGGACTTTTTGTCATCATCGGATTTTTGTCTGCCGGATATCTGTTTGTTGTTCTTGGCGAAATAACTCTTAATCGAGGCAAACAATATCAGGTCCATGCATTTTTTACTTCTGTTTCCGGGCTTAAAACAGGTGCAAGGGTTGAAATGGCCGGAGTTCAAATCGGAACTGTCTCAAAGGTCAGTATTGATAAGGAACGATTGCTTGCAAAAGTAGATTTTCGTATTGATAAAGATATCGAGCTTTCCGATGATATTATTGCATCTGTTAAGACCTCAGGTATAATAGGACAAAAATATATTGATATTTTAGCCGGAGGTTCCGATATCATTCTTGAACCTGGAGATGAAATACTCTTAACAGAGTCATCACTTGATATTGAATCTCTTGTCAGAAAATTTATTTTTAACACAGAAAATAAATAATCATTACGGAAAGCGGCTAACTATGATAAAAAAAATGATTTTTGTGGTTGCATTATCTGTTTTTATGTTGAGTCCTTGTATGTTTGCTCAGAATATTTTTGCTCAAGATCTTCACATTATAGTTCCGATATTATCTGATAATTCAATTTCCATGGCTTCCAGCCAGATAAATGAAGAAAATACAATTCCCGCTGATCAAAACACTCTATCCATTATAGAGGATGATGAACTCGAAGATGATTTTTTTGATGAATATGATGATGTCAAAGTACCTCAAACTGTTGCTGACCCACTCTATTATTTTAACTATGCAATGTATTCTTTTAATGATTTTTTATATTTCGCAGCCTTAAAGCCCATTGCTACAGGTTATAAAGCTATTACACCAACCCAGTTCCGCAAAGGAGTGAGTAATTTCTTCCATAATCTTCTTTTTCCATTACGGTTTGTAAATAATGTTTTACAAGGTGAGATGATGGATGCGGGAACTGAAGTTAAAATTTTTTTAATCAATTCTACAATCGGTATTCTAGGATTTGGCCAGGTAGCTCAAAATAGCTTTGATCTTCACACATCTGATGAAGATCTGGGACAAACCCTTGGTTCATATTCCATTGGAAATGGGTTTTATCTGGTACTTCCCATATTAGGTCCATCAACACTCAGGGACGCGGTGGGACTTGCTGGTGATTATTTTTTAAGACCAGTCAATTATGCGGAACCCTGGGAGTTATCATTAGGGCTTTATACCTATGATTCTATCAATGCAACCTCGTTTCGTCTGGGTGATTATGAAGCGCTAAAGGAAGCTGCCTTAGATCCTTATGTCGCCATAAGGAATGCATATATACAAAACCGGAAAGAAAAAGTAAGAGAATAACCTATAGGTCACACGTAAAACTTAGATTTTAAACAAATCACTGCGCCTGTTGGGTAGAAAATATCGCATTTTATGTGATCTAACCCTATCTAACACGGTTTTTTCAATATTGATAATATGAAGTCCTTCAGTTTCATCAATTGATTTGTTGAGAATATTCCCATCCGGTCCGATTAATATGCTTATTCCAGGGAAAAATAGACCTTTGGTGTTATCCCCGGTTTGATTGCAGGCAGCAATATATAGACCGTTATCGAATGCTCTGGCCCTTAAATGTCGAATCCAGGAGTCGTATTTTTCTTGAGAACTGCCTCTGGGGGATGCATGGGGAATAAAAATTATATCAGCTTGTTTTAATGCCATAGCCAGTGTCAGTTCCGGGAAATGTGCATCATAACAAAGCTGAATACCAAATTTAAGTCCATATGATTTGAATATGGCTATTTTATTTCCTGCCGTGAAATATTTTTTTTCAAAAGGTGCGGTATGAATTTTCCTATATTTCTCAAATGGTCTGTCCTGACAAAACACCAGGTGTGATGCATATATTTTATTATTAGGAGTCTTTTCGGCCAGACCTATGAGTATCGTGATTTTAAAATCATTGGCCATGTTTGAAAATAAGTTTACCATATCTCCATCTATGGGGCGGCAAATAGACATGATACCAGGGCCTGCAACATAACCGGTCAGGTTCATTTCAGGAAAAATAATGATTTTTGCACCCTTTTTGCTTGCCAGGGAGATGAAGTGACTACTTGACTCAAGATTTTTTTTAAAATTTCCGGCAATGCAGTTTTGAACAACAAGAGCGGCTTTAATTGTCTTCATAATTTGAAATTAGCACTTATTTTAAACACTCTAGTTGCCGGCAGGTTCAATATGGTCTTAACACCGGTTTCTTTACTAATTTGTTTAAGATTGGTTTTTATAATTTCTATGGAAGATGCAATAAATGTAAACCAGATATTAAATTCATGATCCCGTTTATAATTATGTGTTACACCTGAATAGGCATTGATAGCTTTTGTGAATAGTTTTATTTTATCTTCAGGTACTTTGGCTGCACAAAGAGTTGAATGGTATCCGAGTCTGTCCGGACTAAAATTCCCACCAATACGTCTGATCAGCACATCTTCTTTCATCTGCCTGATCCTAGTGATCAACTCATCTTCGGAAAGATCAAGTTTTTGGGCAATAATTTTATAGGGCCTTGAATGAATGGGAAAATTCACTTGAATATTGTTAAGAATTTTTTTATTTTTCTCATCAATTACCATTATATCTCAACTCCTTTAGCAAAAAATAAAAAAAGGCTCTGCATTTATCATGCAGAGCCTTTAAAACCTAACTAAAAGTATCGAATGCTGTTATACTATACACATCCGGTTGGTTTAGGAAGACCAGCCATTTTACATGCGCCTTTCCCAGGTCCTGAGGGGAAAAGTTCATAGATGTGTTTTAATTTAAACTTGGTCAGTTTGGAAAGAACACGAACCATTGGAGCGATACCATTTTTTTCATAATAATCCTGGAGAACTTTTACAAGAGTCCAGTGCTCATCAGTAAGTTCTTCGATACCTTCCTGACCTTTAACATAATCTACCCATTCTTCTGAATAAGAATTGTAATCAAGAAGGAACCCATCCTCATCTATTTCGAAATTCTTTCCGTTAAACTCGATTGTTGCCATTTAAAATTTCCTCCAATAAAAAGTTTTTTTTACTATCATTTTAAGACATCCCGTCTTAGTCTCAATAATCAAAAGCTAAATATATCTTAAGCAATGGTTACTTGTCAATATAAAATAAGCTCAATTTAATATTCTTTCGGAGTTTGGTTGATTTGTTCAAGAGTAAAGACTGGCCCGTCTTTACACACCAATTCTTTGCCAATATTACATCTACCGCACATGCCGATTCCACATTTCATTCTATTTTCAAGCGACATGATAATCTGATGTTCCTTATATCCTAACTGGGTTAAGGATGGCTGGGTAAATTTAATCATGATGGGTGGCCCGCAGATAATTGCATATGTATCCTCATCCGCCTTAGGCGCATTTTGTTCAACAATCTGGGGAACAAAGCCTGTATGGTATTTCCAGTCTGGATCATCTGTTCCATCAACTGTTATATGCATGTTGATATCATCTCGTTTCTCCCATTCAAAAAGCTCTTCTCTGTAAAGCAGCATGCCGGGAGATCTGGCACCATACACAACATCAATATTTTTAAATTTACTTCTATTGGCGGGATCAAGCATATAAATAATAGATGACCGTAATGTTGTAAATGCAAATCCGCCACCAATAATAACAACATTTTTATTCTCAAGTTTGTCCCAGGGATACCAATTACCCAGAGGACCCCTGATTCCCATAATATCTCCGACCTTCATGTTATGAAGATAAGAGGTAACAACACCGGTTCTGAAGACAGTAAACTTGACAAATCCTTTTTCAACAGGGGAAGATGCAATTCCAATGGGAATTTCTCCTATGCCGGGAATGGACAATTCTGCAAACTGCCCGGCCTGATATGAAAATTTTTCTTCATCTCCCTTGTTTAAAAAAACAAATTTAAATGTTTTCAAGGATTTATCTTCAGTTGCAATTTCTATATCATCAATGCGAACCGGATAAGGTAAATAGGGATTTTCCATGTTTCCTCCTTTGTTCGCTATTCTTGTTTTTCGTATGAGTTCATCATATTGCACACTTCACGTATGTCGATGTTTACAGGACAGCTTTTAACGCACCTGCCACATCCGACACACATGATCCCCTGGTCATATTTATCAAGAAAGTATTTCAGTTTATGCATAAATCTTTGTCTCACTCTCTGGGTTTTTGTATCCCTTGGATTGTGTCCTGTCGCATGGATGGTAAACATTGGTGACATACATGTATCCCAGTTGCGAATCCTGAAGGATGATTGACGCTTGGTTTCATCCTGGATGTCGAAACACCAGCAGGTCGGGCAGACAAAGGTACAGGTTCCGCAGTTGATACAGGAAAATGCAATATCATCCCAGAAGGGCGCTTCATGAAGGTCAAGGATAGTTTTTTCTTTTAACTTGTCTGTATCAATTTTTGAAACAATATTGTTTTCAGCCTCTTTTCTCAAGATATCAAAAAGTGCCAGGCTTTCTTTTTCATCGGCCACCTTTTCAAATCTACAGGTGGCCATAAAGGTATCGCCTTTATCTGTCAGGACTTTTGCCAGATACTTATCATCAAGATCTGCCAGAAGCACATCAAGGCCTTCTTCGCTAAATGGTCCGGAACCCGTGGAGGTGGAAAAATCAAAAGGTCCGGGTTTGTTTATGCCTAACCCGATAAAGGTAGTTGCTTTGTAAGCGTCACACCAGTATGGATCTCGATAATCCTCGGTATCAAAATTAAGATTGACAATCTCAATTGCCTTTGCATCATAAGGTCTGATTCCCACAACCGCTCTTAACGATGTGTCGGTTTCAACTCTTTTCATGATGTGGTGGTCTTCTTGTGACTCATCCAGGGTAGTTTTAAGCATTTTTTCAGTCTGTGGAAACAAGACTGATTTTGCCGACATAACTGAATCATGATAGTCCATGTCAGGCAGGATATCATCTTCAAGGCTTTTGATAAGAAAGCCGTTTTTATCTTTAACAGGACCAAAAAGCCGGTAGGTTTCCCTGGAGTTTTCAATGCCTTTGGCCCAGTCTTTTTTATCAATTGTTATAAATTTCATAGGTTACCTTTTTTATTTATTTGATAAAATCGTCGGGATCATCCGGATTGTAAGTATCCAGAGGCGGACGCTTACTTAAGCTTAACCCTGCCTCCCAGCCAAACATTTCAAAGGAATCTTTATTGAGTTTCCTTGTAAAAGCCCTGACATTAATATCCATGGGGCAGGCTTCAACACATGCGCCACAGTCTGTGCAACGGCCCGCACAGTGAAATGCCCTTAAAAAATGAAAGGTATCTACATCGGTTTTATTCTGACCCTTGCCAACCCATTGAGGGCCTGATTCATCAACAAAGCAGGTGGGACAATAACATATCGGGCAGGCATTTCTACAGGCATAACAGCGAATACAATTTTTTGTTAAGTCGGAAAAATACTGCCACTTGGTGTCCGAATCCATGGCCTCAATTTTATCAACGTCAGGATAGGGGTTATCAAAGGTCTGCTCTTCAACAAGATCAGCAGCAAGCGCATCATAAATTGCAGGATTTCTATGCATGCAGAGACTGCAGTTCTCCCTTAAATAATCTTTTTTGCTCAGTTGTTCTTCCTTTAAAGAAGATTTAACGGTCAATGTGTCGCCGTCTTCAGAAAATGAAGTAATTTCGTCATCAAACAATGATGCAATTTTAACTTTATCAATCATTCCATTGCAGGGTACACCGATAATATAAACTTGATTTCTTCGAACTTGATTTTCAGTAATATGGGTGACAATATTTCTGGCATCACACCCTTTGGCAATGACAGCTATTTTGCTTTTTTGATTCTTTAAGCTTTGTTTTAGATAGTTGGCAAGGTTAAGTCCGCATGTTGAATTAAAAACAAGTTTTTCTATGTCTTGTTTCGATGTAACGGCAATAGGACTTGTTGCCATGGGAATGGTTCCGTTCGCAAAACCAATAACTTTTTCAACTTCCCCTTTTTCAAGAAGCTCCAAAGAAAGTTCCCTGATTTTATTTATACAGGTATTCATAAACTTACCTTTATTAATTATAGTCCTTTACAAATTTTTTGTTTGGCCCAAGTGCCCTTACTTTTTCTGTAATTTCTTTTACTACATCCACAAATTTAGTGGCTTCTGCAGATGAGATCCAGGAGAAATGAACCCGGTCTCTTTCTATTCCCATATGCTCCAGAAGATTTCCCATGAGTGCAAATTTTCTTCGTGCATAATAATTACCATCCAGGTAATGACATTCACCCGGATGTCAGCCGGACACCCAGACCGCATCGGCTCCTTCCCTGAATGCAGAAAGTACGAATTTAGGACTCATCCTGCCGGAGCAGGGTATCCTTATGACCCGGATATCAGCCGGATATTCCATCCTGCTGACCCCTGCAAGATCTGCTGCACCATAAGAGCACCAGTTGCAAAGAAAACTCACAATTTTAATATCTTTATCAGCCATTCTTTATTATCTCCTTTAAACCACTTCACTTAAGGCAAATATTTGTGAAAAAATTTGATTCGTATCAAACCCTCTAAGATGCAGGGCACCGGATCTGCACGATGCCACACAGAGACCGCAACCCTTGCAAAGCACTGGGTTTACCTCTGATTTTCCTTCAAACCGGCCTTCTGTCATAAATCCAGGTGCATTATAGGGACAAATGGACACACAGACACCACATTCACTGCATTTTGCCGAATCAACAAAGGCAACAACACCGCTGGTAAACAGGTTGTCTTTTTTTGCAAGAAGGGTAAGTGCCCTGGAAGCTGCTGCTCTCCCTTGAGTAATTGCTTCGTTAACAGGTTTTGGATAGTGACCAGAACCTGCCAGAAATACCCCATCTGTTGCAAACTCAGCAGGGCCTAATTTTGCATGTTTTTCAACAAAGAATCCTTCATCGTTTAAGGGCACTTTAAAGAAATTGGCAAGTTTTTCATCTTTTCGTGGAACAAGAGCCGTTGCAAGTGTAATCAAATCTGTCTCAATTTGAACAGGCTGGTTTAATACATGATCATTGAGTTGAATTAAAAGCTTGTTATCTTTTATACTGACTTGTGGTTTATTATCCACATCATATCTGATGAAGATGACCCCAAGCTCTCTTGCTTTTGTATATAAAAGTTCCCTTTCTCCATAGGTTCTAATATCCCGATAGAGAATAAAGACATCCATTTCAGGGTTTCGTTCTTTGAGCTCAATGGCGTTATCAACAGAATGGGTACAGCAAACCCTTGAACAATAAGGACGATCGGGCTGTCTTGATCCAACACACTGGATAAAGACTGCACAATTTAATGCCTCAAGTTTTGCGTCATTCTCCTTAAACATCTTATCCATGTCAAGAGAGGTGATGATACGGTCATCTTTTCCATACTCGTATTCATCCGGTACAAAGGCTTTGGCACCGGTTGCCAGTACTGCGACTCCATATTCAAGCTCAAATTCTTCATCATTGGTTTTCAGGGTTGATTTAAAATTGCCGACAAATCCTGCAACACTTTTAAGGACAGTATTGCAATGAATTGTTATGTTGTCATTGTTTTCAATCTCTTTGATGAGTTTGTCTAATTTTTCCTGAACATTTTCACCCTGGGCAGTTTTATACAGCTTATGGGCCTCACCGCCCAACTGATCTTTTTTCTCAATAATATGGGTTTTATATCCCTGCATTGCCAGGCTCTTTGCAGAGGCCAGACCCGCTAAGCCACCACCAATCACCACAACTGAATCATTAACATTAATTTTTTCTTCTTTTAATGGTTCAGCCAGTGCTGCTTTAGCCACAGCCATTCTAACCAGATCTTTGGCTTTCTGGGTGGCAATTTCAGGATTGTTTTTATGGACCCAGGAATCATGATTTCGAATATTGGTCATTTCAAACAAATATTTATTTAACCCTGCATTGGCCAGAGTTTCCTGGAACAATGGCTCATGGGTCTTTGGAGTACATGCTGCAATAACAACACGATTAAGATTCTTTTCTTTGATGTATTCGACCATTTTATCCTGAGCATCCTGGCTGCAGGCATACATGGGTTCCTCGGCAAATTCAACATAGGGAAGTGTTTTAGCATATTCAGTGACAGCCGCACAATCTACAATACCGTTTATATTGGTACCGCAATCACAGATAAAGGCTCCAATTCTGGGTCGTTCTCCCACTACATTGACTTCCGGTATTTTTTCAACAGCCTGGGTAAGTGTATCCCTGGCTGCGCTTAAAGCATCTCCGGCAGCAGATGCTGCTGCACTGGCATCCAGAACAGATTCCGGGATATCTTTTGGACCATTGAATACGCCTGAGACATAAATACCATCCCTGGAACTTGAAACAGGTTCAAATGAATCGGTTTTACAAAATCCGCTGGACGTCAGATCAATACCCAGTTTTGCAGCAAGCTCTTTGGTTTCATCTGAAATTTCAAGCCCGACGGACAGAACAATCATGTCATAGGTTGCATCGATCATTTGACCGAAGTCATCTACATAGCGAATATCCAGATCATGAGTCGCAGGATTTTCAGTTACAGAATGCACTTTGGAACGAATAAAATTAATACCATGTTTCTCTTTGGCATTCAGATAAAATTTTTCAAATTCCTTACCTGGTGTTCTCATATCCATAAAGAAAATAGAGCAGTCGAGATCATCTCCTGCATGCTCTTTTGCAATAATAGCCTCTTTAATTGCATACATACAGCAGACAGAAGAGCAATAAGGATTATCACATTTGTTGACATCTCTTGATCCCACACATTGAAACCATGCAATTTTCTTGGGATCTTTTCTTTTTTCGGCAAGCAGTTTGTCTTTTTTCTTTTTAGGTTTAAGCGGTAACTTTGGAAATGTTGTAATATGTCCCATGGTCGGTCCTGTTGCCGACAAAATTCGTTCAAATTCCATGGATGTTATAACATTTGGAAAATTTGCATATTGATAATTGTCAAACTTGCAGGGATCAAACGGGGTAAAACCAGGGGAAAAAATAATTGATCCTGCATCAATGGTTAACATTTCCTGGGTTTGTGTATAATCAATTGCATTGGCAGGACAAACATCCTCACAGGTTCCGCATTTGTCTTTTGTGAGTTTTAGACAGATATCCGGATTAATGGCATATTTTAAGGGAACAGCCTGGGGATATTCAACATAAATAGCAGTTTGCTTTATCAGCCCTGCATTATAGTCATCATCAAACTTTCCAGGACATTTTTCTGCACAGGCACCACAGCCTACACACAGATCTTCCTTAACATACCTGGGTTTTTTAAGAATCTCTACCTGAAAATTACCTTTTTCACCTTTAATATCCAGAACTTCTGAAAGGGTTAAAAGCTCAATATTTAAATGCCGGCCGACCTCGACCAGTGTAGGTGAGATAATTCACATTGCACAGTCATTTGTTGGGAAGGTCTTGTCCAGCTGGGCCATAACGCCGCCAATGGAGGGACCTTTCTCTACCAAATAAACATAATACCCGGAATTTGCAAGATCAAGTGCTGAAAGCATGCCGGAAATACCGCCACCAATCACAACTACAGATCCGGTTAGTTTGTCGTTCATATTTAAAATCTCCTGTTTATAAATCCAAATAGAATCTTCGAGCAAAAAGCTTATATTAATTAAAATATTATGTTATAGAGCTATCAAACAAGGGTTGTCAACAATTATCGAACGAATGTAAACATTGTTTATGAAGAGAATTATTGTCATTTGCGGTCCCACTGGAATTGGTAAAACTTCATTTGCCATATCTATTGCCCGGCGGTTTAATGGAGAAATTATCGGTGCTGATTCAATGCAGATTTATAAGCATATGAATATTGGTACTGCTAAGCCAGACTCTGAAGAATTAAAACAGGCGCCACATCATCTGGTCAATTTTCTTGATCCTAAAAATGACTTTGATGCCGGTCAATATGTTAAGGCTGCAGATAAAGTTATTAATGAAATTATTGCTCGCAAAAAGATTCCTATTATAGTTGGTGGTACAGGTTTTTATATCAGGGCTCTTTTACATGGATTGTTCAGGGCAAAACCCGTATGCCAAAAAACTTTGTTACAATTAAATAAAGATCTCAAGGACAATGGAAGCCTAATCCTTTATAAAAAGCTTGTAAAATGTGATCCTAAAGCTGCCAAAAAAATACACCCCAATGATTCTTTCAGGGTAATCAGAGCATTAGAAGTCTATCAGACCACAGGTTCTAAAATTTCTGATCGACAAAAAAAACATAATTTTGATGAAGTGAGGTATCACTATATTAAAATTGGGCTCTACATGGACAGAGAAAAATTATATGACCGAATTAACAAAAGGGTGGATATCATGCTTCACCAGGGTTTGCTCAAAGAAGTAACCACTTTGCTTGAAAATGGGTATTCATTTGATTTAAAAGCCATGCAATCCATTGGATATAAACATATGGCCATGTTTATTGAAAATGAAATCGATTGGGAAGAAACAGTCCGGTTGCTGAAACGGGACACAAGAAGATATGCCAAACGTCAGCTTACATGGTTTCGTAAGGATAAAGAAATTAACTGGCTTTTGCAATCTCAGTTCCATCTGGCTGAAAATATGATAAAAGAGTTTTTGACATAGCTTTTTATTTTACATATAGTTCCTGTTCGAAATATTGTAAATTCTAAATAGTATGGGTTTGAACCATTATTGGAAAAATAACGATTAAAATAAGTATTGAAATACATGAAATCTGAATATTCTAATCTTTTACATTATAGATACCTGTTGATTAGTATCGTAATGATATGTTTGACTGCATGTACTCAACTGCCGTTAAAACCTCCCATTGAAGAAGGTGTAGGATTTGAAGTTCCACCTGGACCGTCAATAATAGAAGATGATCCGTCAAAAATGTCAATGATAGAAATATTATCTGCGGAGGCTCAAAAGTTTTTTTTGCAGGAAGATTACCAGGATGCCTTGTTTTTATACAACCAGGCGTTTTCCCAAGCTAATGAAGATGAAAAAAAACAACTTATCCCGGGCATTGAATCAGTTCTTACAAAAACACCCACAAAAATTATTGAAGAATTTATTGATATAAAGAACATTCAGATTCCAAGAGCCTTATTGTTATATTGGCTGGGTTTAAACTATGCCCTTGAAACTGACATTGAAAATAATACTGTTAAATCCAAAGAAGTACTTGAAACATTCTTGTTTGAATATCCTGACCATCCTTATTATTCAGATGCTGCCGATCTTGTAGATGTTATTAAAAAATCACTTTTCAACAGGGATACGATTGGATGTCTTTTACCTTTGACAGGGAAATATGCCATTTTCGGCCAACGGGCATTATCCGGGATTCAGTTGGCTATACAGGAGTTATCAAAAAAATATTCCAGGCAATTCAATCTCATCATCCACGATACCCAGGCAAACCCGGATATTGCTATTGAAGGCGTGAGATTATTTCATCAAAAAAATGTTGCAGGGATAATAGGGCCATTATTGACAGTAGTTCAAGCAGGTATGGAAGCCCAGAAACTTGGAATACCGATGATTGCTTTAACTCAGAAAAATGATTTTCCTTTGCAGGGAGATTACCTGTTTGCAAATTTTATTACACCCCAGATGCAGGTCCAGACACTAGGTGCCTATTTATTTTTAGAACTTGGAATAAAAAAAGTGGCGATTCTCTATCCAAATGAAAAATATGGTAAAAAATATATGGAACTTTTCTGGGATATAGTGGATGAATATGATGGAGAAGTGGTAGGTGTTGAGTCTTATGATGGTAAGAAAACAGATTTTGCTGAGCCGATACAAAGGCTTACAGGACAGTTTTTTCCTGTTCCTGATTTTTTAAAACCAGAATCCATTGAGCTTGAAAATACAAATTTACTGCAAACCGATATAGAAA
>Ga0164315_10001889_pt1 | contig 15907 bp, 16 predicted proteins | sample GuaBasSedimGuay6_FD_113737 | JGI IMG/M metagenome (GOLD analysis project Ga0164315, IMG submission 113737) | Subseafloor sediment microbial communities from Guaymas Basin, Gulf of California, Mexico - Guay6, Core 4569-2, 0-3 cm | ecosystem: Environmental > Aquatic > Marine > Hydrothermal vents...
CTGGCAGCCACGTCCGGACTGTCAGTTAACAAACACTCAATACCCACAGACATGTCTTCGAGGCGTCCTGCCGCATTGAGTCGCGGTCCGACGACGAAGCCCAGATCGGTGCTCACAATTCGACTGGCCGATCGCCCCGCGAGCTCCAGGAGTGCCTGTATGCCAGCCACCGATTTACCCGCCCTGATTCGCTGCAGTCCCTGGCTTACCAGGATGCGATTGTTGTGATCCAGTGGCACGACATCTGCCACGGTGCCAAGTGCCACCAGGTCAAGATACTTTGCCGGGACCCGGGCAGCACCCTCGCGTCCTGCTGCCTGCAGCTCCCGACCCAGAGCCGCCATCAGGTAGAACGCGACACCGACGCCGGCCAGGTTTGAGCTGGCAAATTCATTGTCTGCAAGATTGGGGTTCACCATCGCATCGGCCGCAGGCAGCTCTGCGCCGGGAAGGTGGTGATCAGTGATCAGTACTTTAATGCCAAGGTCATGCGCTTGCAGTACACCATCAATGCTCGACACGCCGTTATCTACAGTAATGAGCAGGTCTGGCGAACTCCCTGCAGCCACACGGACGATTTCGGGAGTCAGGCCGTAGCCGAATTTGAAACGGTTCGGTACCAGGTAATCGACATTGTTAATGCCAAATTCCCTGAGGCAGCGCATTACCAGTGCGGTACTGGTCGCGCCATCTGCGTCGAAATCGCCAATGATGATGATTCGGCTGTCGCGGTGCTGGAGCAAGAGCGCGACTGCCTCATCAATGCCGGACATCGAGCCGACTGGCAGAAGGTATTGCAGTGCATAGTTGAGTTCGTTCTTGTCGCTAATGCCACGAGCCGCATACAAGCGACCAAGTACCGGGTCAATGCCGTTCAGTCCGGCGAGATTCATAGCGGACGGCACGCCCCTGGCGCGCGTTGGGCGAGTGCGAACTTCAGTCATTGTGAGTCGTTTCCAGAAGTAGCGGCGATACCGTCCGCCAAAAACGCAATGCGTCAAATCTGCCAAGTTCAACCGACAGCCCATCGCGAAACAGCAACGTAAGCTTGCTGAGGCTGCCGTTGCGCAGAAGCAGGCGCAGCTTATCGAGGTATTCGGCCTGAACTGCAGGACGTGAATCATCCTGGATGTCCGGCGGTACGGCAACAAACCCGTTTATTGCAATATCCAGGCAATGGTCAAAATCGCCAGTCCATTCATCGACGACACCCGTGCAGCTTTCCCAATAGCCTTTAAACAATGGATCATCTGTGAACAGCGGTGGTATCGGACGCACCGCTTTTTCCGGTGCGATTCCACCACCCCAGAACCACAGGGAATTCACTGCGCGTAAACCTGCCACCTCACGATTTTCATTCACCTCGTGTTCGTGTAAAGCCATTTGCATCTCGCCAAGCAGGCGATGATATTCTGCTGTTGCATCGGTATCCGGCATGAATTCATCCACATTGCATCGATCAACGATGTCGGTCGATACAGCGGCAGTCGTAATGCGTTGGTCACCCCGCAAATATCCGCACATTCCCAGGTGCGTGAAATCGATGTCGTAGTCATTGCCCAATGTGCGCTGCAGATGTTCAAAAAGTACGTGTAAATCAGACGCCCGCATCTCGCTCGCCCGTAATGCGTGCAGTCGCAGGTTATTCATTGTCGCTTCCAGGTGTACAGGATCGGCTCCTGACATCCAGGCTGCTGACCTGTCACCGGTTTGACCCCAGAACCGCAGCGCCGCAAGCCCCTGCTTTGGTTCGGGCTGATCAATGACGGACAACACCCGTAACAACATTTCCTCGCGTGGCACTGCATATCGCAGCCGCCCTTTCGACAACCAGCGTTGGTTTTTTTGCCCGGTTACGCGGCCGCTGGTCCCCGGGGACAGAACTACGACCGCATGACGATTTGCGTTAGTTTTTGCCAAGATTCGCCAACCAGCGGTGCTGGCCCCTTAAACTGTTGATCCACCGGTCCATCTTTGTATGATGTCGGTCAGAGCCTGCATGTTAACTGCGAGCTACAGCAAACGCATCCTGTTCGACCAGAAGCAAATATCATGAAAGTCGCCATTGACCCGGTTTCCGCTATCACAATACGTCATGTCGAGCGTGGCGCTGTCACAATTGGTGACGAGGTCATACGGGAAAACGTCGTGCTGTTGCGCGACAGGATTGTGCGTGACTGGGTTGCCAAAGATCTGCACGCGCTGACGGTTACTGACCTCGGGGATGCACTCGCGCATCAGCCGGAAATTATTCTTCTTGGCACCGGCTGGGAAAATCGTTTGCCACCCAGGGAACTCGTCTTCGCGCTGGCGCGGCGCGGTATCGGCCTGGAGACAATGGACACGCCGGCCGCATGCCGCACATTCAATATCCTGGTGAGCGAGGAGCGCAATGTTGCAGCGTTACTGGTTATTAAATAGACAATAATCAGTCGAGCATAAATTCGCTGCAGATGCCGTGGCTTCCCATCATGTTTTTCAGGTTTTTCAGGGCATCAATCTGAATCTGTCGCACACGTTCGCGCGTTACACCGATATCCAGGCCGATCTGTTCAAGGGTCTGGCGCCGATAGCCATGCAATCCGAATCGCCGTTCAATGACCGTGCGCTGTTTCTCGCCGAGTTCGTCGAGCCAGCGATCGAGAATTTTGTGGACGTGCTGTTTCTGCGCACATTGCGCAGGCTCGGCGTCCCGCTTACCGGCCAGTGACTCCAGGGGACCGCGCTCGTCGTCGACTCCTGACGATCCCGTCGAGCCAATCGTAACGCGATGATGCAACGCCAGCAGCCGCTCGACTTCACCTATGTCGCGCTGCATGTGCTGCGCGATTTCACCTGCGGTAGGTTCCGTTTCCTGCTCATCGCGCAAGAACCGGGAAGCACGAAGTACGGAATTGATGTCTTTGACGATATGGATCGGTAAACGAACGGTGCGCGCCTGGTTCATGATGCCGCGCTCGATTGTTTGCCGTATCCACCACGTCGCATAGGTCGAGAAGCGAAAGCCGCGTTCCGGATCAAACTTTTTCACGGCGTGAATCAGGCCAAGATTTCCCTCTTCAATCAAATCGAGAAGTGGCAGGCCACGATTAATATAGCGACGCGCAATTTTCACGACGAGTCGGAGGTTACTTTCGATCATGCGGTGGCGCGCAGATTCATCGCCCTGGCGGATGCGCCGCGCGATCATTTTTTCCTCAGCCGAGGTCAGCAATCTGGATCCACCGATTTCTTTGAGATAAATACTCGTGGCATCGTGGCCGGGAGATTTTCGTGGTGGTGCAGTGCCCTGTCGCAACGAAGTTCCGACAACTTTCGGGCGCGGCGCAGCGGAGTCACCGGCAGGGCGTCGGCGATTCAGTAGATCTGCAGGAAAATGCTTACTACCCACAATACAACTCCTCTCCTCAAATCCGGGAGTTGTAAACTACGACCTCATCAGACCATTAAGTCGATTTATCTCGCAGGCAAATATCGTCGCGGGTCAACCGGCTCACCATTGCGTCTGATCTCAAAATGCAGTCGCGGTTCCAGTCCCGGCCCCTCCCCCATGGTCGCAATACGCTGGCCTTTCTTTATTGTGTCGCCTTCTTTGACCAGCACCGACGCATTGTGCCCGTAGGCACTAAGGTAAGTGTCGTTGTGCTTGACAATAATAAGCTCTCCATAACCGATTAGTCCACCGCCGGAATAGACCACCCGGCCGGACGCCGCGGCCCGTACCGCTTGGCCACGTTTGCCGCCAATCAAAAGTCCGCTGCCGTAGCCGGCTCTGCCATCAAATTCCGCTTCTATGGGCCCTTTCGTAGGCCAGTCCCAGGCAGGTGAAGGCTGATCCGGTTTCCGCGCAGGAGCGCGCGATGTCTTGACGGGCGCCTTTGCCGTAGTCGATGTGGACGCTGAAGAGCCTGTTGGGGGTGTCAGGCGCAGCTTTTGCCCGGGGTAAATAAGTGAGCCGTTCCCGAGCTTGTTCCAGCGCGCGAGATCGTGGTGATCTTTGCCATATTTCCAGGCGATCTCGAACAGCGTCTCACCGGAACGAACAGTGTGATAACCATAACCATCCGCTGATCCATAGCCACTTGTTTGCGGGACACAAGCAACCAGCAGCAATAAGCCCGTGACTGTCAGGCAGACCAACCAGGCGGTCTGCGATCGTCGCAACAGACGCTGTAGGGCCATTGCTTCGGCTTCTCTTAGCACGGACTATTCATGAATTGCCGCGATGATTGCACCCCAGGAGTACTTCCTCGGCTTGTCTGGCGACAATCCTCACGGTGCGCAGAGCATTGTCCGCACACGGGTTTTTCCGACTGAGTGGAATACCAGTGTGTATTCCCGAGAGAGGAAAAGCTCGTGTGCGGACAATGATCCTGCAAGGGCGCGAGCACATTCATGAATAGTCCGTGCTAATGCCGGAGCGCTATGTAGCCGCCGATCATTATTGCCAGCACGACCACGGCCCAACCGATTCGCTCTACATATTTGGGGATCGCCGCCTCCAGCTGTTCGCCGCCGGCAACCACGAGGCCGGCAACCAGAAAGAACCTGGCGCCGCGTCCCAGCAGTGAGGCAAGCACGAATGCGGGGAAATTCAATGCCGCAACACCGGCCGTAATCGTGAAGATCTTGTACGGAATAGGTGAAAAGCCGGCAATGAATACTGCCCAGACACCCCAGCTGTCGAACCATTCCTTGCCGCGCAAATAAGCAGGCCAGTAGCCCATCGAATGCATCCACGGCTCAATTGATGCGAACAGGAAATAGCCGATCGCATAGCCAGCCATCCCACCCAGGAGCGACGCTACCGCGGTGATTGCAGCGAAGCGCCAGGCGCGCTTGCGATCAGCCAGGCACATTGGTGCCAGCATGACGTCAGGAGGAATTGGAAAGAATGAGGACTCAGCAAAACTCAGCGCGCCGAGATAGCGCTCCGCATGTGGGTGAGCTGCCCAGCCGATAACACGCTCATATAAATGTCCGAATAGTCGCAAAATCAGTTCCGGTTTTTAGGTGAGTGGTCGCTAAGACAGCGGAATCCGACCATCAGAATACAGTCGAAGTAGTATATACAACATCTTGTTTTATTTGTTATTTACCTTTTACCAAGGGTACAAAACTTACCGCACCCAACGACACCTGCTCATAGTGGTCATCAAGTCTTGTAACCATTGTCAGATCCTGCCGTCCTGGTGGTCCGACCGGCATGATCAACCGCCCACCCGGGCTAAGTTGCTCCAGCAATTTCTGCGGCAACTCCGACGCTGCCGCGGCAACCAGTATGCCGTCATAGGGTCCGTATTTCGCCCAGCCTTCCCAGCCATCTCCGGGGCGGAAGCGGACGTTATAGATATCCAGCTCACGCAAACGCTGTTTCGTTTTTCGCAGCAATTCCGGGATGCGCTCGACGGTGTATATCTCCTTGACCAGCGGTGCGAGCACCGCCGTCTGGTAGCCGCATCCTGTGCCAATCTCGAGCACTTTATCGCCCTCGAATTTATCCAGCAGTGCTTCTGTCATTCGGGCGACGATGTAAGGCTGGCTGATCGTCTGGCCGAGGCCGATGGGTAGCGCCGTATCTTCATAGGCACGACTTGCCAGCGCTTCATCGACAAACAGATGTCGCGGCACATTGCGGATTTGCTCCAGCACCGCCGACGAACGAATGCCGTGCTCCTTAAGGCGATTCACCAGCCGATCGCGTGTTCGCGCCGAGGTCATGCCGATGCCCTGCACGCTTTGACTGGAAAGCTTCATTTAGCCAGCCAGTCCGTTAATTGACCCAGCGCCTCGTGGCGTGTCAGATCTACCTTCAGCGGCGTGACCGCCACAGCACCCGCTTCGATGGCCGCAAAATCGGTACCCGGGCCCGTATCCTGGCCAGGACCTGCCGGCCCGATCCAGTAAATGGTCTTACCACGTGGATCGAGATTTTTGACTACTTTTTCTGCGCGGTGTCGAAAGCCCAGGCGCGTGGAGCGCACGCCATTTAGCTCGTCGTAGGGCAAATCCGGCACATTCACATTCAGCATGATGTCACGCGGCAGCGGGTCCTTTTGCAATTTGAGAACGAGGTCCGCAGCGACCCGCGCAGCCGTATCAAAATGCTTGCCATGCTGGCCGACCAGGGAAACCGCAATGGCCGGAAGGCCGAGAAATCGCCCCTCCATTGCCGCGGCAACCGTCCCGGAATAGATCACGTCATCGCCGAGATTTGCGCCATGATTGACGCCGGAAACGACGATGTCAGGGTCTTCATCCAGAAAACCCGTCAATGCGATATGGACACAATCCGAGGGCGTGCCAGTAACGAAAAATCGCCGGTCTTCAACTTTGTGAACCCTCAGCGGCGCATGCAACGTCAGCGAATTACTGGAGCCGCTGTGATTCCTGTCCGGTGCCATTACGGTCACCTCGGCGATATCAGACAGCGCCATTGCCAGCGCGCTGATACCCCTCGCGAGGTAGCCGTCGTCGTTACTAACCAGAATTTTCACAATATGCTTTTCTTGTTCGCCGTTGTCAGTATGCATTGGCCCTGAAGCCCGCGCTCACTATACTCAAAGTTCCTGCCCCACCATAGCGCAAAACTACGAAAATACGATGGCTGATCGGGACAACAAAAAACAGCTTGATAAGCGCCCGGCATCGGACGAAGAGGCCGGGCTGTTTCGTCGCGCGATGAACGACACCAAACCTCTGCAGCACAGCAAAAAGGAGCCTACGCGCCGTCCTTCTGCGCCGGCCCGCGCCAGGTTCTCCCGCCAGGATGAACACGAGGTGCTGCGCGACAGCATGCTTGCTGACATTGATGATTCCGAGACCGCCAGCGGTGACAGCCTGCGTTTTTATCGCGCCTCAGTTGGCAAGCGTACGATGCGCAAACTGGCTCGTGGTAATTTCAGTGTGCAAAACGAAATCGATCTGCACGGCATGATTATTTCACAGGCGAAGGAAACGCTGCACGACTTCATCGTGGCCAGTTCCAGGCGCGGCCATACCTGTGTGCGCATCATCCATGGCAAGGGTCTTGGCTCGGGAGAGCGCGGCCCGGTATTGAAGCGCAAGGTGAATAGCTGGCTAAGGCAGTGGGGCCAGGTGCTGGCATTCGTCTCAGCGCGCCAGGTCGATGGCGGCACCGGCGCCGTCTATGTACTGCTTCAGGAGGACTGAAGCGCTGATAATGTTGCAAAAACCCGGGATGGCATTTTCAATAGACCGCTAGTCCCGGCGCGTCCTTATTGCTAGTCTCTGCTGTCAGCTACACGGAGAATAACAATGAATAATAGCTCCCACGCCGCGCGACTGATGTTTGCATTGCTCCTGATTTTTCCCGGCTATGAATTGCTGGCACAGGATAACGAAGGAACTCTGGAGAAAATCGCCAAAAGTGGCGAAATTGTGATTGGCTATCGCACCGACGCAAGTCCGTTGTCCTATGAGAACGCGGACGGTCAGCCGTCAGGGTACTCCGTTGATCTCTGCCGGCGAATTGCGGCTGGCGTCAAAACTCATCTGGGCATGAAGGATATCGAAACGAGATTTGTTGCCGTTACCTCGGATGAACGAATACCTGCCGTGGTCGATGGCAAAATTGATATTGAATGTGGCTCGACAACAATCACGATAGCGCGCCAGGAGCACGTCGACTTTACATTACCAACTTTTGTTACAGGCGGCAGCGTGTTGTCGCTGGCTGCAGCAGAAATCAAAACCTTCTCAGACCTGTCCGGCAAGACAGTAGGTGTGGTGAAGGACACAACAACGGAACTGCAACTGCGCAGCTACCTGGAAGAAAACCTCATCGATGCGGAGGTCATCGTGGTCGCAGATCGAAAGGAAGGAATGCAGCGATTAAATCGTAAAGATATTGACGCATTCGCTTCCGATCAGATTGTTTTGGTCGGCCAGGTCATCGAGGCGCTCAACCCGACCCAGTACGCGCTTGCCGAGGAAACATTTTCATTCGAACCTTACGGCTTCGTAGTGCGGCGTAATGATGCAGATTTCCGACTGGTTGCGAACAAGTCACTGGCGCAACTCTACCGCAGCGGCCAGCATATTCAGATATACAATAAATGGATCGGACGCATTGGTATTCGTCCATCGCCTATGTTGGCGGCGATGTATCAGCTCGGCATGCTGCCGGAATAAACATCATCTATCACGCGCATTTTCTCGTGACAGATCCCGGGATTCGTTTTCAGTCCGCTATTACAAATCGTGCGCGGGCAAACTGAATGGTTTTTCCGACAAGGTAGGAAAGAGCCGCCGCCACAATGCCGGTGACGATGGCCTCCGTTGCAACCGAGCCGAACATCCCGGGATGCACGTAGAAATCAACTACGGCGGTGCCAGTACCGAGGACCAGCGACATCAACTGTCGCCAACGCAGGTTATTTCTGCTGTTGCCAGACTTCTGTTCTTTTCGAATCGTCTGCTGCTTCGATAATAATCTCGCCGATTCTGCACGGCGGAACATCCGCAACGTCTGCACATTCGTGCAAATTTTTCAATCTGTCCTGATGTGCCGTCTGCGTGAAATCTGCGGGTTGTTCGTCACCGGTCAATACGCCCCAGCCTTCAGTACCTGCAAAGAACGCATTAGCGTCGTCAACGCTTGAAAAAACTTCGCCCTCAATCGCTGCTGGACGACAGTGCGAGTTGTCCCGGCTAACGATTACATTTTCCGCACCAGCGGCAACATCAATCATCTGTACCAAAGCGCGATTGCAATCATCTTCTGCTGCAAACTGATACTGAACCGTCTCCAGCTGGCAAACCATTTTCCCTGTCGGCGCCATGCATTGCGTCAATGTCAGGACGAAAACCTTTATCCAGGCACTTTCCATTTTCCTCTCCTCTCATTCGCATCTTAAGTAAAAGTTAAGTTACGAATTCCTATCCGCCTATCCGGCGTTGTCGTGACTCAAGGTTAGCAAAAAACAGGTGGCCGCGCGTTTGGCCGCAGAATTTTATTTTTGTAAAGTGATCCGACAATCAATTCGATTTGGTTTACGGCGATGCACGGCATTACTCGAGGCGGATATCGTCAAGGAACAATCGCGTTGTTCCGCTTTTGTCTTTTCCTTTTCGCCGGGTCTTGCCGATTATGTAAACATCCCTGATGTTCGAGGGATCAAGATCCGGACGGCCGGGGATATCAACCACACCGCGCAACGGAAATCGAATGGTCGTTGCTTCCGGACCGACGCTGCGCCCGCCAACCAGGTGTTGTATACGATAGCCCTGATGTTCACCATCGCTGATGTGCACAACAACCTTGCTGTCGTATCCGCCATCAATCGCAGCTCGCATAGTCAGGAACTGGTATGAGGACCAGTCACTGACCACCGGCTCGATTTTGAGCCCACTCCAGCTCCTGCGCAGCAGTTGTATCTCTGCAGTCGAGCTCGCATTTTTGCCATCAGCAGAATCCACTTGTACAACGCTGACTTCCGACTCGATTGATTCATACAAATAACTATCCCAACGACCGTCAAAGTCAAGAATGATTGGGAACTGCGCAGCGACCCGGGCATTGGCGGCCAGCCAATAGCCCAATGGTGCGAAAATAAGAACACCCAGCACTGCAGACAACACTCGCATCGAGTAACGAACAACAGTTGCGCGGCCACTGGTATTGCTCAAATTCCAGACGATGCGTACGCACAAATATAGCGTCGCGCCTGCAATATCCCGGGATAGATCCAGCAAATCTATTTCTTTACCGCCCAGCTTTTGCACAAACTCTGCCAACGTGCCAAGTACTGCTACGAGCGCCAGTGTCGTCAACGCAGCTTTTGTGCTGTGCATCGGTAACGACTCAAATATTGCTGCAGCGATGAGGGCGAATCCGACGATATGCAACGCATTGCGTATTTCAGCGCTGATGCCGGTTTGGTCAAGCCCTGGTAACAAATGCCCTGCAATGACAGCTGCGGTTACCAACGTTACAACGATGATCATTCGTGGCGCTTGAGATTTCACGCGTTGTTCCCTGTTGCATGGTCCACAACTTCCCGCAAAACAGAAGTCGCGAAGCCGCCGCTGGTCAACCAGAAATCAAGCCAAAGCGTTTCGTCTTCAAGCTCCCATTTCAGGTCGTGAACGGCAAGTCTGAGCGCTCTTCTGGCCTGTTTTACTTTTTGCTTCTGCAGACCGTGACTCAGAACTTCGAACTGTGCAGCTATTGTCGCGTCGATTTTTGCAGCCTCGTCGCGACAGATAAGTTCGCCGCTACCCCACAGTACTCCGGTCGGATGAATATCGAGACTCAGAAGACGTGCCTGTAGGTTCGCATCAATCTGCTTTTCGACAAATACGCTACCTGTCCCATCGAGATTTAGCGCTTCACCAGGGATCGCCTTGTCCCAACAATCTTCATTAATCCGAAATTGCAGAATCTGGTTGAAAATATACGACCTCGCGGCTGACAGCGCGATACTTCGCTTGTTTCTTTTCAGACGCCGGCCCGTAAACAACCCATTGGCAAGGTTCAGGTTGCTTCCACCGCGGCCGAATCGCTGTTCGCCAAAGTAGTTTGGTACGCCTTTCTCGCGGATTAACTCCAGCCGCTCATTAATTGCATTCGCATCGGCATTCGCTCCACGGATCGCTATTTTGAAATGATTACCGCTGTGCGCGCCGCGCCGCAGTTTTTTCTCATGGCGAGTCTGCTTGAGAATCGTTACGCCGGGTTCGTTAAAATTATCCCAGTCCGTACCGGTTCCGGTTGGTCGCCTTACGCTGAACCACTGCCGCGTAACCGCAAGGCGATCTTTTCTGCCGGAGTAGCCGACATCCATGTCGCGGACGCCAGCTTTACTCGCGAGTCTTTCCGCAACCCAGGCCGTATTTTCGCCTTCTTTTTCGATCCACAGAAAATCGTGCTCTCCGTCACCGCTCAGCTCGTAGCCGAGGATTTCCGTAACGTTGAAGTCACTTGCAGTTTGCTTGATAAGTCCCTGAAAAACAGGCTCGCCATGAGCGCGTTGCCAGTCCGGCAAAGTGTAATCAGGGTTTGCTTGCACGGGCGACCAATTTGTCACCGCTGGCGGGAATGACCTGGTAAAAAGTCTCGGACTTACCGATCATGCCAAGATCGGTTCGAGCTCTCTCCTCGGCGGCCTCTTTGCCGTGCTTGAGGTTGACGACCTCAGCTTCCAGCGCCGTGTTGCGATCTGTCAACGCCTGGTTCTGCGCACGCTGGTCAGCGACAGCCAGGCGCAGATCACGGGTCTTGCGGATGCCGTCGTCGGTCAACCAAAGCTGGCCTTGCATCGCAAGTCCGGCAATTGCCAACACAACCATTATCCACCGCATAGCCAAAATTCAGTTCCCCAAGGTCTTTCACGCTGGCACCGAAAAGGCACCTCGTCCCGCATATTCGGCTGTCTCGCCCAATTCCTCTTCAATGCGCAACAGCTGGTTGTACTTGGCGATGCGGTCGGACCGTGACAACGATCCGGTCTTGATTTGCGTCGCTTTTGTGCCTACCGCGATGTCTGCAATCGTGCTGTCACAGGTCTCACCTGAGCGGTGTGACACGACGGCACTGAACCCTGCTTCCACCGATAAAGTAATTGCATCAAGAGATTCCGATAAGGTACCGATTTGGTTAGGTTTTATCAACACAGAATTTGCAATTTTTTGCTCAATTCCACGACTGATAATTGCGGTATTGGTAACGAACAGATCATCCCCGACCAGCTGGATGCGATCACCGATTCGTTCCGTCAATAGCTGCCATCCATCCCAGTCACCTTCATCCATGCCATCTTCGATGGTGATGATCGGATAACCGTCTGCCAAACCTGCCAGGTAGTCACAAAACCCCGCAGCATCGAAATCCCTGCCCTCTGAAGCCAGGTTATAGCGGCCATTTTCGTAAAACTCCGAACTGGCAACGTCCAGACCCAGCAAAATCTCGTTTCCTGGTGTGAATCCGACCTGCTCGATCGCAACCGCAATGGTGTCCAGCGCAGCTTTGTTCGAGGGCAGATCAGGCGCAAAGCCGCCTTCGTCGCCCACGGCCGTGTTCATGCCCTTGCTGCTCAGTACGCTTTTCAGGGCGTGAAATATCTCTGCACCATAGCGGAGCGCTTCGGCAAAGTTTGGCGCGCCCACCGGCAGGATCATGAACTCCTGAATATCCACGCTGTTATCAGCATGCGCGCCACCATTGATGATGTTCATCATTGGCACGGGCATTGTCGTGCTGTCGCCCAGCGTACGGAAAAGCGATAAGCCGGCGGAGTTGGCCTGTGCTTTGGCAAATGCCAGGGAGATTGCAAGCAGCGCATTGGCACCGAGCCTGCTTTTGTTCTCGCTGCCATCGATTTCTATCATCTTCTCATCAAGCGAACGCTGATCAGCGAAGCTACCGGCCAGCAACGCGTCTCTTAACTCACCGTTAACATTGGCAACCGCCTGCTGCACGCCTTTGCCGAGATAGCGGGACTTGTCGCCGTCGCGTAGCTCGACAGCCTCACGGGTGCCGGTGGATGCTCCCGAGGGTACGGCGGCACGCGCCTTTGAGCCGTCTTCGAGCTGGATTTCGGCCTCGATGGTGGGGTTGCCGCGGGAATCTAGAATTTCCCTGGCGTGGATGTTGGTGATTTTGGTCATGTGTACTCCGTTAAGGAAATCGCCCGTCAGGACGGGCTCCTACGACACTTTGCTACAATTTATGGGGATTCGAATACGCGTAATTCGCTACAATTTTTGGACGGTTTTTCTATTGGCATGATCGCAGCGCAATTGTTAGGTGATCAGACGCCCAGCCCGTACTCCGCTTCCAGGAAATCTTCCTTTTTGACGCACGAATCGATTGCCAGCAGGGTTTCCAGCAGCGCGTACATCTTGTCCAGCGGCCACGCGTTCGGGCCGTCGCTCAAAGCAACTTCCGGGTCCTGGTGGGTTTCCATGAAAATTCCTGCAATACCAGCTGCCGTCGCCGCCCTGGCCAGTACCGGGATGAATTCGCGCTGCCCGCCGGATGAGCTGCCTTTGCCACCCGGTAGCTGTACCGAGTGAGTGGCATCAAAAACCACCGGGCAGCCGGTACCACGCAACACTGCAAGACTGCGCATATCGGAAACGAGGTTGTTATAGCCAAACGAGAAACCGCGCTCACAGACCATGATGTCGTCATTACCTGTCGACTTGGCTTTGTCGACCACGTTTTGCATCTCCCAGGGCGACAGGAACTGGCCTTTCTTGATATTGACCGGCTTGCCGGCGTTGGCGACATTCAAAATATAATTGGTCTGGCGGCACAGGAATGCGGGTGTCTGCAAAACGTCTGCGACCTCGGTTACCTCATCGAGTGGTGTGTCCTCGTGGACATCGGTAAGGATTGGTAACCCAAGCTGGCGCTTCACCTCTGACAGTATGCGCAAACCCTCCTCCATGCCAGGTCCGCGAAAACCATCGCGCGAACTGCGATTGGCTTTGTCAAAGGAGGATTTGTAGATGAACGGTATGCCAAGTTCAGCGGTAATTTCCTTGAGCGTGCCTGCCGTATCGATGGCGTTCGCCTCACTTTCTACGACGCAGGTGCCGGCAATCAGGAAAAACGGCTGGTCGGCGCCAACCTCAAAACCCGTGAGATTCATGCTTCGGCAACCTTTGGCAGTTCACCGCTGGCGTGTTGCCTGGTGGCGCGGATAAAACTGGTAAACAGCGGATGACCATCACGCGGATTAGACTTGAATTCCGGGTGAAACTGGCTCGCCATGAACCAGGGGTGGTCCGGAATCTCGATCATTTCCACGAGGTCGTCAACGGACAGCCCACTGAAGCGGATGCCGGCATTTTCCAGGCGCTCGCGGTACAGGTTATTGACCTCGTAACGATGGCGGTGACGTTCGAAAATCTCGGTAGCGCCATAGACTGAGGCCGCAAGTGATCCTTCCTGCAGTTGCACCGCTTGTGCCCCAAGGCGCATGGTGCCGCCCATATTGGACGCCTCGTCGCGTTGTTCCCGCTCGCCGGCGCTGGTCTCCCATTCGGTAATCAATGCAACCACCGGATGCGGCGTACCGCGCACGAATTCGGTGCTGTGTGCCCCTTCCAGGTGCGCCAGATTACGCGCGGCTTCAATGATTGCCACCTGCATCCCCAGGCATATGCCGAGGTAGGGCACATTGTTCTCGCGTGCATAACGTACCGCATTGATCTTGCCTTCGATGCCACGATCGCCGAAGCCTCCGGGCACAACTATGCCATCCATTTCGCTGAGGCAATCCGCACCGTCGCGCTCAATTTCCGTGGACTCGAAATAATGAATGTTGACGCGGGTCCGGGTATGAATACCACCGTGCAGCAGCGCCTCGCTCAATGAAATGTAGGCGTCACGCAGATCGACGTACTTGCCGACCATGGCGATGTTTACTTCGGCTTCCGGATTCTTCTTGGCCTCTACAATGGTGCGCCACTCGCTCAGATCAGCGGGCGGCAGATCAAGCCGCAACTGGTCAGCCACAATATCGCCCAGTCCCTGGCTCTGCATCAGCTCCGGTATCTTGTACAGATCATCCACATCAAAGGCAGATATGACCGCTTTCTCCGGCACGTTCGTGAACAGCGCTATTTTGCGGCGTTGTTCGGCCGGCAATACTTTCTCGGAGCGGCAGACCAGGATGTCTGGCTGAATACCGATCGAACGCAGTTCTTTCACCGAGTGCTGTGTTGGCTTGGTTTTGATTTCGGCCGAGGTTGCAATGTAGGGCACCAGCGTCAGGTGCACATAAACGACCTTATCGCGGCCCATCTCGATGCCCATCTGGCGTATCGCCTCAAGAAAGGGCAAGGATTCGATATCACCGACGGTACCGCCGATCTCCACCAGGCAGATATCGGCGTCCCCGGCGCCACGTTTGACGCTCTGCTTGATCTCATCGGTGATATGCGGAATGACCTGCACGGTCGCGCCAAGGTAGTCACCACGCCGCTCCTTGGCGATCACGCTTTCATAGATGCGCCCGGTGGTGAAATTGCTGTGTCGCCCGGTGGTGGTGCGGACGAAACGCTCATAGTGCCCCAGATCGAGATCTGCCTCAGTACCGTCTTCCGTGACGAAAACCTCGCCGTGCTGGAAGGGACTCATGGTGCCCGGATCAACGTTGATGTACGGATCCAGTTTCATCATGCTGATGGAGAGGCCACGCGATTCCAGTATGGCACCGAGGCACGCTGAGGTGATCCCCTTGCCAAGCGAAGACACTACGCCGCCGGTAATAAAAACATACGATGTCATGTAAAAGACCAGTTATTCAAAACAGCAGAAAACGATAACAGGTCACAATAACGGGTCAGAATAAAAACACGAATCCGCGACCATTTGCCTGTGACAACGGTACGAATGTGATTTTAATCCAACCCGGAAGGAGCCAGGGAAAGTGTTATTCCTGCTCCTGATCAAGACCCGTCGTTTGATTAAAGACGGTGTTAGAAGTTAACAGAACAGTGCGGCCATAACAATACGGATCGGCGGCCCCGAACATTGCATGAGTGGGTGGGACTGTCGGTTTCTGTGCCGCGTGCAGCGCGTTCGATCGTGTGAGAGACGTAGCAGGGACTACGTATTGAGCAGGATCGGGCGCGATGTGCCGGCACAGAAAGTGACAGCCCGGCAGGCGCAAACTGTAACCCTTCCACTTTAGCCGAAAATGCCGCAACCATTTGAATCATCGCCCCATTTCTTTTGTGAGCGCCGGCACTCATGCAATGTTCGGGCTAGCGTCGGCCACAGATACTATGCGAAAAGCACAGGGCGTTCGTGCCAGCTGACGGCGTAGCCTGGGGTCGAGACACAGTCTGCCGCAACCCACAAATCGGCGACCGCAACCAGGCGATCCTGCGCATATAACAACGGCAACCGCGCCCGCATCCATGGCAAAAC
>Ga0164315_10001890_pt1 | contig 15903 bp, 13 predicted proteins | sample GuaBasSedimGuay6_FD_113737 | JGI IMG/M metagenome (GOLD analysis project Ga0164315, IMG submission 113737) | Subseafloor sediment microbial communities from Guaymas Basin, Gulf of California, Mexico - Guay6, Core 4569-2, 0-3 cm | ecosystem: Environmental > Aquatic > Marine > Hydrothermal vents...
AATACCGGCGATGGCCGTGCCTCCGGGCGAGGTAACCCGATCCTTCAACTGGGCGGGGTGCTCTTTGGTATCCAACAGCAGCTTAGCCGCCCCCATGACCGTCTGGGATGACAGAAAAAGAGCGTTTTCGCGGGAGAGGCCCATTTTTACACCGGCATCCGCAAGGGCATCGACGATCAGGAATATATAGGCCGGGCCGCTGCCGCTCAATCCGGTGATGGCATCCATCAGGACATTTTCTTCTATGAATACACTCTTGCCCACGGAATCGAATATGGCCTTGGCAAGTTCGATGTCACCCTTGTCGGCATGTCGGCCGGCCGCGATGGCTGTGGCGCTCTCTTTCACGAAAGCGGCAATGTTCGGCATGACGCGCACCAGGCGCAGATCTTTTTTCAGGCAGGATTCTATGACCGCCATGGGCACACCAGCGGCGATGGATATAATGAGCTTGGTCCTGTCCAGGCTGTCGGCGGTTTCCTTGAGGATCGACGCCAGGATCTGGGGCTTCACGGCGTAAATGACAATGTCGGAACCGCCGATGGCCTCGATATTGTCGGTGGTTGTCCGAACGTTGTATTTTTTGGCAATGGTTGCCAGCTTGGGTTCGCTGATGTCGGTGCAGATGATGTTCTCCGGAACTGTGGCTTTGGCGCAAACCAGCCCGCTGACCAGTGCTTCCCCCATGTTGCCGACGCCGATAAAACAAATTTTTTTATTCTGCAGCATTTTTTATTCTCCAGTCTTTTCTGCCCGTCGAATTCATGTAGCAACGGGCGTAGTTAAAAACGAAGGATACTTTAAAAGGTATGTTTTCATATATCAAGCAAAATCCGCCCGCTCTCAGTATGCCCTATCGTTGCAAAAGCCGGAGAGCTTCAGAGCCAAGGCGTCTGAGGGTGAAGTCGTAGTTTTTTACCTTACTTTGCCATATTGTTTATGTAACCATAGGGTATGCTGTCGGCGGGCACAAGGCATGCTTTGGATCGATATGGCGCTTTGATAAGACAGTGGCCCGCATTTTAAGACATTCGGGATGTAACTTGGACAAAGGCTATCTTGGAAACCATCGCCGCCCATCAGGCAATGGCATAGCTTGCACCGTTATCGTGAATTAGCTTGACTTATTGGCGAAAATATACTTTATTTCCTATTCATTAGAAACAGTTAACACTTGAATCTTGCATGAGATTTGGCAATATTTATGGCAATACCCATATAGCAAGAATTCAGGCGATAGCTTTGCCCGAGAGTGGTTCCTTTGAGCGTATATATCGGTTATTTCATAATGGCGGTGGCGAGGGTCCTAGATTTCGTCCTGATTGCCTACATGTGGCTTGTGATAGCCAGGGCGGTGCTTTCATGGGTGAATCCGGACCCGTTCAACCCGATTGTCCGCTTTATTCATAATGTCACCGAACCGGTGCTTTATCAGATACGAACGAGAATCCCCGTCAATTTCGGCGGTATGGATGTTTCACCGATCGTGGTGTTTCTCGGCATCATTTTTCTGAGAACATTTGTTGTGAACAGCCTGAACCAGATGGCGCGTTCGATGATGTAGCCTTTTAGAAATTCACTTCGTTCCGGCAAGTCCGGGTTGGGAGTAAAGATGGCCAAAATTGATGCTTTTTTCAAATTGATGCATGAGCAGGGAGCGTCGGATCTTCATCTCATGGCCGGCCAGTCGCCTGCATTGAGGGTAAGGGGGGACATCGAGAGGGTAAAGTACAAGGAACTTACCAATGATGACCTCAGGAGCATGCTGTACGAGGTCACGCCGGAGGAAAAAGTAAAGATTTTCGAAGAAACCGGTGATGTGGATTTCGGTTATGAGATTCCGGGGCTGGCGCGTTACCGCTCCAATTTTTTCATGCAGAAAAACGGTGTAGGGGCTGTATTCAGGGAAATCCCCAGCACTATCATGACAGCTGAGCAACTGGGGCTGCCGCCGGTGATTTCCAAGCTCTCGGGCCTTCCCAGGGGGCTGTGCGTGGTGACCGGTCCCACCGGCAGCGGTAAATCGACCACACTGGCCGCCATCATCGACCAGGCCAACCGGACTCGCATGGATCATATCATCACCATCGAAGACCCCATCGAATTCGTGCACAAAAGCCGGTCCTGCATTGTCAACCACAGGGAAGTCGGTATTCATACCAAGACCTTTACCGCGGCCCTGCGGGGTGCTTTGCGCGAGGACCCGGACATCATCCTGGTGGGTGAAATGCGTGATCTGGAAACCATTTCTTTGGCCATCGAAGCAGCCTCAACCGGCCATCTGGTTTTTTCGACACTGCATACCACGAGTGCCGCCAAAACCGTGGACAGGATTGTTGAAGTGTTTCCTTCCAATGAACAGGCCCAGATCAGGTCCACCCTCTCGGACGGCATCCGCGCTATCGTTGCCCAGGTTCTGTTCAAAAGAATTGATCGCAAGGGGAGATGTCCGGCGCTTGAAATCCTGATCGCGACCCCTGCCGTGCGCAACCTTATTCGGGAATCCAAAACCCATCAGCTCAATTCTGCGATGCAGACCGGAAAAAAATACGGGATGCAGTTGCTGGATGAAGCCATCATGGAGCTTTACAACAAGGGGTGGATCAGCCCTGAAGATGCGTACCAGAAATCGAATGACAAGGCCCGTTTCAGGCCCCTTCTGAGGGAGCCGCCCACTGATTTTACGGAGGCCTAACACGCTTCATGCAACACCGCACACGCGGTGAGGGAGGTGGATTTGTGAGAAAACAGGAAATCGACCATATTCTGACCCGTATGCTGGATTCCAACACCAACGTGTCGGATCTGAATCTGACGGTCGGCAAGACCTTCCAGGTGGAGAGTTCCGGGCAACTGGTACCGGTGGACATCAAACCCAGCATCAAGGAACTCACCCCTTTTCAAACAGAGATGTTTGCCATGAACCTGGTTAACCGCGACCGGCGGCTGACCGAAGCCCTGATCAATCAGGGATCCTGTGACTTGTCCTACAGCCTTCCGGGAAAGGCCAGGTTCAGGGTCAATATATTTTCCCAGCAGGGACACTACTCCATTGTTTTACGTCAGCTTGAATCCAAGGTCCCGACCATCAAGGAAATGAAGCTGCCCGAGTCGTTTTACAATGTTGCCAAAGAGTTGAATGGCATTGTGTTCGTGACCGGTGCCACCGGTTCCGGTAAATCGACGTCTCTTGCGGCCGTGCTGGAGGATATCAATGAAAACAAATCCGTGCATGTGGTCACTCTGGAAGATCCCATCGAATACCAGCACCCCCATAAAAAATCCACCTTTAACCAACGTGAATTGGGAACCGATTTCGACTCCTTTGCCAACGGTCTTAGAGCCGCCCTGCGGCAGGCTCCCAAGGTGGTTCTGGTAGGTGAAATGCGTGACAGGGAAACCGTGGAAATCGGGCTGAACGCGGCCGAAACAGGCCATCTGGTGCTTACCACCCTACACACGGTTGACGCAGGTCAGACCATCAACCGTATACTGGGTATGTTCAGCATTGAAGAGGAGAGGCAGATCCGCATACGGCTGTCGGAAACAGTGCGCTGGGTGATTTCGCAGCGCCTGGTTCCTAAGGTCGGTGGCGGGCGGATTGCGGCATTTGAAATCATGGCCAGCAACCTGCGGGTACAGGATTCCATCCTCCAGGGAGAATCCGAGGGTAAAACTTTTTATGAAATCATGCAGGCCGGCAAGCATGCGGGGATGACCACATTCGATGACTACCTGGTGGGGTTGTATGAGCAGGGGCTCATCACCCAGGAGAACGCACTGGCCTACGCATCCAGAAAGGGCGTGGCCGGACGGGGCATCGACTCGGTCAAACACGCTAGAGGAGAGGCAACCACGGATATCGACTCCCTGCATATGGATCGGGATTATGACAAAACCATGTAGCTCCCTGCGGTGGGTGTTCAACCACGGCAGGCGCTCAAAATAGCTGCAGATTTCAGATAGGAAGGAGTTGTAAACATCATGGAGATCATCTGCAAAAGTTGCCAGAGCAAGCTGAAGATTCCCGATGAAAAGATACCCGCAGGCAAGGCGGCATCCTTTGCCTGCCCCAAATGCAAAGGGAAGATAACCATTACACCTGGTGATGAAGACACGCTGGAAACTGTGGATGAAAGCACCGGGGATCTTGGCGACCTCGGCGACCTCGGGTTCGAGGAGGAATCTTTTGGGGACGAGGATGCGTCTGGGGGGTCAAAGCCGTTTCAATTCATCGAAGAGGAGGGAGAGACGGCGCTGGTATGTGAAACAGATCCGGTTATCAGAAAAAGCGTCACCGATGCCCTGACCCTCATGGAATATCATGTCTCAACTGCCCAAGACCCGCGCGATGCGCTCAAAAAAATACGGTATAAGAGCTATGATGTAATAGTGGTAAACGAACATTTCGGAACGGACGACGACCCTGACACCAACGGTGTCTTGATATACCTTGAACGGCTATCCATGGACACGCGTAGAAACATGTTTGTGGCCATCATCAGCGACCGGTTCCGAACCCTGGACTACATGATGGCTTTCAACAAGAGCGTCAACCTGATTATCAACAAAAAGAACTCCGCTGAAATGGACAAGATTTTGTCAAAAGGGCTTACTGACAATGATATATTTTACCGGATTTATAAGGAAACCCTTAAATAGAGGATAGTAAGCGATTTGTCTTCCAATAATGCCTATACCTGCCTCGAATATCGCGAGGAGATGCTGCTTCTGGGTCTCCAGCGACGTCTGCATGCCGAGGATATTTCCGACGAAGAACGCGAACACCTCAAGGAGAGAATCCAGGAGATTGAGTCGTCGATGGGGATGACGTGACGGCCGGAAGACAGAGGACAGAACCTCAGAGCCACAGAGGCCGGAACCACAGAAGACCCAGGGGGCGGAATTTCGGAAGGTAAGAGGGTAAGCTGTAGACGGCTTTGCGTATGTCTGCGGCAAAAAAAAAGAAGACACAGGACGGAAGACGAGAGACCGGAGCGACAGAGGACAGAGCCACAGAAGACGGAGCTTCAGAGCAGCTTGTGGTCAGCGGTCTGAAACTGAATGCTATAAGCCGACAAGCCACATTCGACGTTGGATGTTGGGCGTTGGATGTTCGATGTTCATTTCTGGTTGACCCTGACACCTGAACACCGACGCCCGCAACCCGCATTTATTTCTCGCGAATCGTCACAGTAAAGATTTCAGGCGTGACCCCCACAAGCATTGTGGTCACCGGCAGCAGAATGGTGGCCCGCCGCACATAGACCCCGGGTTTCAGCCCCTTGAGGTCCAGATAAATCTTGAACTCTTTGTTCGTTTCCAGCGCATTCACGATGTTAGCCGGCCCTTTCACATCCAGGGAAATGGCAGGCGGCGTGATGCTGTACGGCCGGTTGATGTTGCGTCCCGCCAGCGGCAATTCCTTGAATGATCTTGTGATCGTTTTTTCGGCAATATTGATTTGTGCGAGAATCGGATCCGCAGGAAAGAGGACGAAGACACTCTCCTCAAGGTCAAGGGTGATTTCCTTTTTAAACGATTCAGATGCGCCGGTAATATCGATGGGATTGGTGGCGATGTGTCCAATGTCCTCCAGGATGTACTGCGGGCCGCTTAACACGGCCTTGGGCGGTGAGGCCGCAGCCCCTGTAAGATGGAAGCCCGGGGCGGCCTCTCCCTCGACAGATATGACGATGGGGAGTTCCTTTTTTATTTCCGTGTCAATCCGTATGGTGATGGTCGGTGTATGCAGTTTGACAATGGATATCCCCTCCGGGAGCACCATCTGTTCTGGTGTAATGGGAATAGTGTGGATACCGTTGCGCAGGCCGGACAGGTCCAGTTCATATTTCAGCCGGGTGTCCTGCAGGGCTTTAATGTGCTCGGCCGACCCTGCCACCTGGATCTCTATGCCCTGAACCGATGGACCGGTCATGATCAGGCCGGGGGTGATGTTGACCCCGAGTACGGGGATTTTAATGCTGGCCTCCATGCTGTCCTGGGCAGCCTTTGCCTGGAAGTGAGCGCACACCAGCGCGAGTCCGATTAGCAGGGCCAGGGCGGATGACAAAACCGTTGGATTGGATTTATGTTTTTTCATTGCCATTGGTTGCCTGTTTCAAAGCGTCCGCCAGTCTGGCCGTTGCGCAGGTATTGGCGACATCGTGTACCCTTACGATATGGGCGCCTTTCATGATGGCCACGGCAAGGGTCGCCTGTGTGCCGGTTTCCACAAGCGGATGAGAAGGGGACAGTTCGGTTTCATTGCCGGTTGTGAGAATGTTGCGGATAAAGACCTTCCGGGATGACCCGATAAGAACCGGCAGGTCCAGCTTTTCAAGAAAATCGAGATGGCTGATTATCTGGAGGTTGTGGTCCTTGGTTTTACCGAATCCAATGCCGGGGTCGATGATGAGCCGGGATCTTGAAATACCGTGTTTTTCAGCGGTTTCCACGGCATGCTCCAGAAAAGACCTGATTTCTCCCAGGAGGTTGTCGTAATGGGGGTTGACCTGCATGTTGCGGGGTGTTCCCTGCATGTGCATCAGGATCAGGGGCACGTTGTGCTGCGCGGCAACGTCGGCGAGGTCCGGTTCCATCCTCAGCGCCCCGATATCGTTGATAATAGAGGCGCCCGCGCGAATGGCCCGTTCGGCAACGGCTGCTTTGGTGGTGTCGATGGATATGGGGACGGTGATCCGTGGCGCCAGTGCTTCAATCACCGGGACAACCCGCTGTATTTCCTCTTCCGGCGATATGGCTTCCGAAAAGGGCCTTGTGGACTCTCCGCCGATATCGATAATGTCTGCGCCGGCTGCGACCATTTCCACGGCGCGGGCCACGGCTTCTTCAGCTTGGAAATACTTTCCCCCGTCGGAAAAAGAGTCGGGTGTCACGTTGAGGATGCCCATGACCAGGGTTTGGGGCCCCAGTTTCAGACGGTGCGTTCCCCATTCCATGACGTATGTTTTCATGCTTCCGCCTGAGAATCGCTTTCCCGGGTCTCGGTTTCCCCTTTGGGGTTTTCTGCAGCCGTTTCATCTGCTTTAGCCGGGCTGACAGGGGTGGAAGGCAGTTCAATGCCGGGCCTCAGCGAGTGGATCAGTTCATCGAGTTCAGCACCCATAACCGTCTCTTTATCGAGTAAAAGCTCGGCTAGACGGTGTAGTATATCGATGTTCTCATTGAGCACGCTTTTGGCATTCTGATATGCATCGTCGATCAGCCGGTTGACCTCCTCGTCGATTTTTTGGGCGGTTGACTCGGAGTAATCCCTGTGCTGGGCAATTTCACGGCCAAGAAAGATCTGTTCTTCGTTTTTGGAGTAGGAAAGCGGCCCCAACACGTCGCTCATCCCCCAGGTCCGGACCATGTTCTGGGCGAGATCGGTGGCCTGTTTGATGTCGTTGGAGGCGCCGGTGCTGATCCGCTTGAACACGATTTCCTCGGCCACGCGTCCGCCGAAAGCCACGGAAAGTTCGCTCTGCAACTGGTCTTTGTACTTGAAGTCCCGCTCTTCGGGGAGGAACCAGGTTATACCGGCCGCCCGGCCCCTGGGGATGATGGTGATTTTGTTGACAGTATCGGTGTGGGGGAGAAGACGGGCCACCAGAGCGTGTCCGCCTTCATGATAGGCAGTTGTTTTGCGGTCCTCTTCCTTAATGACCTTGGACCTCCTTTCCAGTCCCATGTAAACCTTGTCCTTGGAGTCTTCAAAATCCGTCATGTCGATTTTTTCTTTGTTGCGCTTGGCACCCAACAGGGCGGCTTCGTTCACCAGGTTTTCCAGGTCTGCACCGGAAAATCCCGGGGTGCCCTTGGCCAGAACAACGACATCGACATCCGGCGCGATCGGGGTCCTTTTCATGTGCACTTCCAGGATTTTCTGGCGTCCCTTGATATCCGGCAGGGGAACCACCACCTGGCGGTCGAAGCGGCCGGGGCGCAAAAGCGCCGGATCCAGAACGTCAGGGCGGTTGGTGGCTGAAATCAGGATAACCCCTTCGTTGGATTCAAAGCCGTCCATCTCCACCAGAAGCTGGTTGAGGGTCTGCTCCCTTTCATCATGACCGCCGCCCAGGCCTGCGCCCCTGTGCCGGCCGACGGCGTCAATCTCGTCGATGAAGATGATGCAGGGGGCATTTTTTTTGCCCTGGACAAATAGATCCCGGACACGTGATGCACCCACGCCCACAAACATTTCTACAAAATCCGACCCGCTGATGCTGAAGAAAGGAACCCCGGCTTCACCGGCAATGGCCCTGGCAAGCAATGTTTTGCCCGTCCCCGGGGAGCCCATCAACAGGACTCCTTTGGGAATGCGTCCGCCCAGACGGGTAAATTTTTTAGGTTCTCTCAGGAACTCGACGATCTCCCCCAGTTCTTCCTTGGCTTCATCTATGCCGGCCACATCCTCGAAGGTAACTTTCTCCGACTGGTCCGAGACCAGCCGGGCACGGCTTTTACCGAAGGACATGGCCTTGCCCCCGCCGGACTGCATCTGGCGCATGAAAAAAATCCACACGCCGATCAACAGGATCATGGGGAACCACGATATGAGCACGGACATGTACCATGGGGATGCGGCCGGCGGCTTGGCGTTGATGACAACCCCTTTTTTTCTGAGGTAATTGATAAGGTCCGGATCCTGGGGGGCATATACCTTCAACCGGTTCCGGTTTGTGTCGGTAACGAACAGCTCCTGACCCTGGATAACGACCTCGGCAACGCGCTCATCCTCGACCATGGCCAGAAAATCAGTGTAGCCGACACTGGCTTCAGGTTGGTTCTGCTGGTTGAAGAGATTGTAAAGCATGATCATCATCAGGGTGATGACGAGCCACAACGCCAGATTTTTATAAAACGGATTCAACAGATGCACCCTCCTCTTTCAATACGGTTCCTGTGGTGAAATTTACGACAAAGTTAATCACTTTTGGCTCTCAGGCAAGCAAAAGTTGCACTTTGAGGATATTGCGAGTTGCCGGTCCGATTTTGAAACAATCATCCATGCGATGCCCGACGACCCAGATAATCCGCTCCCGGCTGAGCAGGATAGGGCAGGTCTTGCGTTGGTCACGCGCAATTTTTGCGTTGATAAAAAATTTTTTAACTTTCTGGGAGCCTTGCATCCCAAAGGGGGTAAACCGATCGCCGGTTCGGTAATTCCGCAGTGCCAATGGGAAACCAAGCTGATCCATCTCAAAAAATGCAACGGTTTGTCCACCCATTGCCTTGGCGGACAGGTCCTCCCTTTGCAGGATGGAAAAGGTCAGTTTTTGTCCGGTTTCGCTTATTATAATGGATGCTTCCCGGGCTGCGGGCCGGGGAATTTCATAATGAAAAGGGCCATGTTCCGTGGGTTCCCGGTTGCGGGGCAGGCTTCTCAAGGGATATTTTTCTTTGGTGATAAGAAGACGCGGCCCCCTGCGCCTGACCCGCAGTTGGCCGGTGAGATGGAGTTCTCCGTGCTCGGGTCCCATGCATACAAGATCGATGACAGCGTCGATATGCTGCAAGGTGATACCGTTCACGTCATTCTTGATGGTTTTCAGGGCGTTGCGCACGACCCGCCTGGCAGCTGCCAAATGCAGCCTGGAGAGATAAGCGGTGGAAAGGGTCAGTCCCCCTTCCTGCTTGGCTAAAACGGCTGCCGCCATCATATGGCCGGTTATTTGGTCCAGCCATTCCTCCTCGGTTCTGGAAATGGATGCCATTCTGACAAGGGCGTCCGTCACTTTAGGATTGTAGGTTTCGCGCAAGGCAGGAATGAGTTCATGCCTTACCCTGTTTCTGAAAAAACGCATGTCCCGGTTGGAGCCATCCTCGACATATGCGAAATTGTTATCCTTTATATAAGCCATGATTTCATGGCGCCTGGCATGGATGAGCGGCCGGATAATCCCGGGGTCCCGGGTGGGCGGAATACCCGCGATTCCGCCTGGGCCGGCCCCCCGCAGCATGTTCATCAACACCAGCTCGGCAGTGTCATCAGCGTGGTGACCGAGGGCAATTTTGGCAAACCCTTCCGTCTTTGCTGTTTGCGCATAAAAGCGGTAGCGGGCGCGCCGGCCGGCTTCTTCCAGGCTGCCGCCTTGTTTCTGCCGCTGCAGGCCCACGTCCTGCAGAGTACTGAAACAGGGCACACCCAACTGCCGGGCGAATGATTCAACAAAGGCGGCATCGCAATCTGATTCTTTTCCCCGCAGGGCATGATTCAGATGGGCAACCCCGATGCCGAGGGCCATTCCGGCGGAGAGGTGGAGAAGGATATGCAGAAGGGTCACGGAATCGGCACCGCCGGAAACGCCCACGAGAACCCGGTCGCCGTGCTGGAGCATTTTTTCATGGACAATGGCATCTGCCACGGCGGTTATCAGGGGATGGGGTTTGCTGATGTTTATATTTTTCGGCATTACAAAGACCTGATATTAATACGGGATCACCAAGTAGCATACCGTGAAAGGGTTTGAGTCTAGCCGGTAACTAAAAGGAAGTCAATTTTAAAATTTCACCTTGAAACCAACTGTATAATGGTTATTTTACTGGTTTGGTTGTGCTAGGCGGGGAGCTAGCGGTGCCCTTTTCCCGAAATCCGCTTATGCGGGGCTGAATTCCCTTCCGAGGGTTTTTTTGAAAGCCTTGCCGGCAATACGATCGGCCGCCGCGCAACAGTCGGCTACGAACCTCGTCAGATCCGGAAGGAAGCAGCGATAAGTGGCGCGGACTGTGTCGTGGATTGATTCCGGTCATATATTGGCACAAGGTCGAAGAAGAGCACGAGGGAGGGTGCACAACCATTTTGATTTCCTACGTTTTTAGCCGTATCCACCTGCAATGAAAATTGCTTTCCACTGTCTTGACAATGATGCATATCGTCTTATTTTTTATCAACAACAAACGGGTCGGAATGCCGTGCGAGAGTGTCTGGCGGGTCTTGAAATTGCAGCCGTCAGCCGTATGGCCGTCCGCCTGGTGCAGGAGAAAATCATTTAATGCCGGAAAACAGTAAAGTGAAGGTTGATGTGAAAAAGAACCCGACGCCCGGGGACGTGGCTGAAGATATGAAAGCCGAAGAGGCTGTTGATGCGCCATCCGAGGATAAAGAAAACGACCTTGAGAAACAGCTCGGGGAGGCCGAAGCAGAAGCCAAGTCAGCGCATGACCGTTTTTTAAGGATTTCCGCAGAGTTTGAAAATTTCAAAAAAAGAACCCGGCGAGAAGTCGACGATTTCAGAAAATATGCCAATGAAGCGCTTATCAAAGAGCTCGTCGGTGTTGTGGACAATCTTGAAAGGGCCGTGGAATCGTCAATAGATGCGTGCGACAACAACCAGCTGTTGGAAGGTGTTGACCTGACGCTGAAGGAAATCCTGAAAATATTTGAAAAGTTCAATGTCAAACCCATCGAGGCGCTGGAAAAGGAATTCGACCCCGCCGTTCACCAGGCAGTGCTTCAGGAACCTTCCGGAGACCATGCGGAAAATACGGTGATCAGGGAGTTTCAAAGAGGGTATACGATCCATGACAGGCTGCTCCGGCCGTCCATGGTGGTTGTTTCCAAAGCAGCAGAGCGTCCCGGAGGGGGAAACGGGGATGAAGATGCAGACCAAGAAAAATAAAATGAATCATGACTATATAGTGCAAGGAGGACAGAAAAATGGGTAAGATTATCGGAATTGATCTCGGGACCACCAACTCGTGTGTGGCTGTTATGGAGGGGGGCGATGCCAAGGTCATCACCAACCCGGAGGGTGGGCGGACAACACCTTCCATTGTAGCAGTATCGGAAAGCGGTGAGCGGCTGGTGGGCCAGATTGCCAAACGGCAGGCCATAACCAACCCGGAAAACACGGTGTTTGGTGTCAAACGCCTGATTGGCCGCAGCTTTTCTTCACCCGAGGTTCAAGGGGACATGAAAATTCTTCCCTACCAGATCCGGCAGGCCGAAAATGGCGGTGTGCGCATTGACCTGAGGGGCAAACTAACAAGCCCGGCCGAAGTGTCCTCCTATATTCTGGCCAATATCAAGAAGACAGCCGAGGAATATCTGGGTGAAAGCGTGACTGACGCGGTGGTGACCGTACCGGCTTACTTCAATGACAGCCAGCGCCAGGCTACCAAGGATGCAGGCAAAATTGCCGGCCTCAATGTGCTGAGGATCATCAACGAACCCACAGCCGCGTCCCTGGCCTACGGGCTTGACAAGCGGAGCGAAGAAAAGATCGCTGTGTTTGACCTGGGCGGGGGGACCTTTGACGTGTCCGTTCTCGAAATCGGTGAGGGCGTGTTCGAGGTCAAGGCTACCCACGGGGATACGCACCTGGGCGGTGAGGATTTTGACCTGCGCCTGATCGATTATCTCGCGGACGAGTTCAAGAAGGACCAGGGTATTGATATCCGGGCGGATAAAATGGCCCTGCAACGGCTCAAGGAAGCTGCTGAAAAGGCAAAAATGGAACTGTCCACTTCCATGGAAACGGACGTCAACCTGCCCTTTATCACTGCAGACGCCAGTGGGCCTAAACATTTGAACGTAAAAATTACAAGGGCAAAGCTGGAAGCGCTGATCGCCGACCTTCTGGACAAACTCGACACACCGTGCCGCACGGCTCTCAAGGATGCCGGCCTTGCTGCCAGTGAAATCGACGAAGTCATCCTTGTGGGCGGCATGACACGCATGCCGGCCGTGCAGAACCGGGTAAAGAACATATTCGGCAAGGAGCCTCACAAAGGCGTCAATCCTGACGAAGTTGTCGCCCTGGGCGCGGCCATACAGGGCGGTGTTCTAAGGGGGGATGTCAAGGATGTGCTGCTTCTGGACGTCACCCCGCTTTCCTTAGGGATAGAGACCCTGGGCGGTGTGATGACGCGCCTCATCGAAAAGAACACCACCATCCCGACCAAAAAGAGCCAGACCTTTTCAACGGCGGCCGACAGTCAGCCGGCTGTCTCCATCCATGTAATGCAGGGTGAACGTGAAATGGCGGCCGGGAACAAAACACTGGGCCGTTTCGAACTGGTGGGCATTCCGCCGGCACCCAGGGGGGTTCCCCAGATAGAGGTCACCTTTGATATCGATGCCAACGGTATCGTCAATGTTTCGGCCAAGGACCAGGCCACCGGAAAGGAACAGTCCATCCAGATTACCGCTTCCAGCGGTCTTTCTCAGGATGAGATCGACAATCTGGTGAAGGATGCTGAACTGCATGCTGACGACGACAAGCGGAAAAGGGAGTTGGTGGATGCCCGCAATTCAGCGGATGCATTGATCTATTCCACGGAAAAATCCCTCAAGGAGATGGGCGATAAGGTGGATGCGGAGACCAAGGGCAATATCGAAGCAGCCATCGAACCATTGCAAAAAGCCATAGAAGGTGAAGATACTGAAGAGATCAAGCGGCTCACCGAAACCCTGACCCAGGCATCGCACAAACTGGCTGAGGCAATGTATCAGCAGGCCTCCCAGGATCAGGGACAACCTGAAGGCGGCCCAGCCGGGGCGGAGGACGGTTCAGCTGACGGCGCGCCTGACGACGATGTCGTGGATGCGGATTTCGAGGAAGTAAAAGAGGAAGACAAAAAGTAATTCGATCTGAATTCGTTTTAAAAAATCCCGTGTGCACCGCGTGCCACGGGATTTTTTGTAATTGACACCTATCCTAATGTTTCATAGATAACTATGACGATTTGTTTGGAGATAATCTGGATATTAGAACGTTTTCCGATCGGGGAGGGATGTTATGATTATTGTAGGAATAGATGACTCCAAGGTGACGCAGGAGGTCCTCAAGCTGGCTGCCAAGTACGCCAGGGCATTTAATGCAACCATCGTTCTGGTGACCTCCATGAAAGGGGGGCCGGACGTACCACGGCGGGAGTTTGTTCTGGCGGAAAAGGTGCTTTCCAAGGCGGAAGTTTATTTCCAGGAGGCGGATATTGCCTGTGAGGCCCATATGTCGGTCCGGGGTCTGGAACCGGGTGAGGATATCGTTAGATTTGCCGAGGAGAAAAAAGCGCAACAGATCCTTATCGGTGTCAAGCGGAGGTCAAAAGTGGGCAAATTGCTGTTTGGGTCCAATGCCCAGTATGTCATCCTGAATGCACCGTGCCCGGTGTTGACGATTCGATAACGCTTGCCGCGGGATATGATTTCGGCTCAGATGGATACAACAGTACGGTTTACAGGCAACCAGAGCCGCCTTTTGGAGGGCGCATGAACACCCTGGAAGAATTCATGGCGGCCTATGAGACGGTTGAGCGGGAAATGACCATCCGGGGCCGGCACTACACGTTTCGGGTTCCTCAGGGCATCGACCGCTTTATCGACGACGCCGACCCCATGCACAATTTTCCGCTGTGGGCCAGAATATGGAAAGCCTCATGGGTCCTGGCGGACCATCTTGTCGCAATGTCCACGGAGGAGGCCGGGTCTATTCTGGAAATCGGTGCGGGGATCGGTGTGGCCGGCATCGTGGCTGCCTCCAGGGGGCACCGGGTTACCGTGACGGAGTACAACGAAGACGCGCTTGCATTTGCCCGGGCCAACGCAGCTATCAATGGGTGCTATGCCATGCATATCCAGCGGCTGGATTGGAACGCGCCTGTTTTCGAAGAACCGTTCGACACCATTGCCGGTTCTGAAGTGCTGTACCATGAACGGGATTTCGAGTCTTTGCTGAATTTGCTATCAGGCTTTCTGAAACCCGATGGCCGGATCTTTCTGACCATGAAGCCCCGGCGTTCGGCGATGATGTTTTTCGACCGCGTACGGGAGATGTTCAACATCAGCATGAAAAAAATCGAGTTAAAGACAGCGGATGAGTGCACACTGGTGTATTTGTGCCGTATGCAACTTAGGGGAAAACAAGACGGCCGGAAACGGCAGCAAATATGACGAGGTATCGATGAAAGTACTGGTAAGCGACAATCTTGGTGAAGTGGGCATCCGGATGTTCGAAGATGAGGAAGGCCTGAGTGTGGATGTTAAAACAGGCCTGTCTTCCGAAGAACTGGAAAGCATCATCGCTGAATACCATGCTCTGGTTATCCGCAGCGCCACAAAGGTGACCGAAGCGCTTCTTGACAAAGCAAAACAGCTGAAAGTGATCGGACGGGCGGGTATCGGTCTGGACAATGTGGATATACCGGCGGCTACCAAAAGGGGCATCATCGTAATGAACACGCCCGGGGGGAACGTGGTGACCACCGCCGAGCACACCATTGCTCTGATGCTGTCCCTGACGCGTAACATTCCCTCCGGCACGATGACCATGAAGGATGGCCTCTGGGAAAAAAAGAAACTGCAGGGGCGGGAGATCTATAACAAAGTACTGGGCATCATCGGTTTTGGCAAAATCGGCTCCATTGTAGCGGACCGTGCCCGCGGCCTGAGGATGCAGGTGATGGTTCACGATCCCATCGTCACGCCCGAACAGATTGAAAAAGCCGGGTTTGAGAGTGTCTCCCTTGATGAACTCTATCGCAAGGCGGATTATATCACGGTGCATGTCCCCAAACTTAAAAGTACCACCGGGCTCCTGGACAAGGCTGCCTTTGCAAAGATGAAGGACGGCGTAATGGTGATCAACTGCGCCCGGGGCGGCATTGTGGATGAAGCCGATCTCTATGATGCCATAACATCGGGCAAATTGGCCGGAGCGGCCCTGGACGTATTTGAGCAGGAGCCGCCTGAAGCGTCCCCTCTGTTTGAGCTGGAACGGGTGGTCTGTACGCCGCATCTGGGGGCCTCTACCCGGGAGGCGCAGACGAATGTTGCCGTGGCGGTTGCCGGTCAGATTATCGATTGCCTGAAAAACGGTACTGTGGTCAACGCCGTTAACATGCCATCGGTGACCGGTGACCTCTTGAAAAAGATGGGGCCTTTGCTCAGTCTGGGGG
>Ga0164315_10001891_pt1 | contig 15903 bp, 14 predicted proteins | sample GuaBasSedimGuay6_FD_113737 | JGI IMG/M metagenome (GOLD analysis project Ga0164315, IMG submission 113737) | Subseafloor sediment microbial communities from Guaymas Basin, Gulf of California, Mexico - Guay6, Core 4569-2, 0-3 cm | ecosystem: Environmental > Aquatic > Marine > Hydrothermal vents...
AAGACCTTGGCTATTGCCTTATAACTTTCTCTACAAACACTATATCGGCGGTTTTTACCTTTAACAAATATATCCCCTTTTGATAATTGCTTAGGTCGATGACAGTATGTTTTTCCATTTTACCGATGTAGCCGTAAACTGTTTTTCCCATGGCATCTTTTAGTTCCCTGTCTTGTCCCCCGTTACAAACGAGGACGGGATGGGGGGACAAAATATGGGAAACCCTTTAACAGGCCAAAATGACAGCTTGGTTGAAAACCAAAAGTGTCTATTCCCATAACAGTTAAAAACTATAATGACCAGTTGGGGAGGCCATGCATTACGCATAAGCCCCTGTTGGCAACTGAACTCGTATGTTTATAGAATAATCAATCTATTTTTCTATTTGTATTTTTATTGCACTACTATTTACTCCATTTATTTTAAGCTCACATATATATATGCCTGATGAATAGACTGATGTATTTATATTTGCAGTGTATAAACCTTCTTTCTTATTTATGGAATTTTCAACGGTATATAATTTTTCTCCTTTGATATTGAACAAGGATATTTCTACGTTTGATTTTTCATTTAATGAATATTCAATATGGATATGGTCTGAACATGGATTTGGATACCCTTTCATAAAAATATCCGATTTTATATTTTCAATCTCACTTTTTAAGAATAATGAATTTTCTTCAAGATCTTCAATTTTTTTATTGAAATTATCACTATAGGAAGCACCTTCTTTTGAATGAATAGATTCGCATGGATATGGTTCAATAAAAACATTAATGGATCCATTGCCTGATGGTATTAGTATTGTGCCAGGTTTTAATATGATTTCATCGCCTGCAGTAATAATAACTGCACCTGTATTATTTTGCACAACAAAATCACCTTGAGCAATACTATTTGTAACATTAAAACCAGCTAATATTGTATTTCTTGCCTCAAAATCTGTTGGAGAATCAACTATTTTATTTTGCAAAAACAATTCTGTCGCACCAATTTCATCCATCATCCAGTTAACTGTTTCGTTTGTAATAAAAACGTGTTCTTCATTAATGGCAGGAGCATAAATTGCATCAAAAGGGGTTATTGTTGTATTATTAATATAAGGATAATTTGCTATTGTCGATACATCAAAAGATGTATTGACCAAATAATCTGATGATAACGCAAGAGCACTTACCATTGGGATAAAACAATGGTTTGGATAACCAGTTTGAATATCTCCGTGCCCTTCTGTATCGCCATCAGCAATTGTTTGATTAACATCTGAAGAACCTCCAGCTGCTCCATCATAAGGTAATTGTGTTTGCAACTTTTATTTCCCATTCAGTATAATTAGGGCCAATTATATCTAAAATACCATGAAAAATTGTGGTAAGGGATGATGGGTAATCAGGAACAGCCCAAGCATTTCCAACAATGTCAACCAAAAAACTTGGATAATTATATGAAATAATCTGTGTTACAGGGCTAAAATAATGATTAGAATTATTTTTACTGCCATTTGAAAATGCAACTTTCCTACACATAGTTGGAAATGAAAAATAGGGGTCATTTATTAAATTAGTTCGTAATGAATTTGGATAAGGAAATGATGATGAATGATATACAAGCATTTGTTTAGCGGCAATAGTGTTTAATTTAGCTCTACCCTCTATAGCTCCTTGTGATTCTGCAACCGATGCAAAAAAATCAAGCCAATATTGATCGCCCAAAGGAATATTTGCACCTAAATGTGGGGAATCGAATGAAATATAGAGACGGGTATTATGATTCAAATTGTTTTGTTCCATGTACGACAATGAATAACGAGAAATAAGTCCTGCCATACTTGGACCTACAACAATAAGCTGAGCATTAGAACCATTTGCCGTTAGTTGTGAGTTCAGATTATTAATTGTGGATATTAAAACTTGTGCATTTAGTTGAATATAACCAGCCCCATTATTATAATCAAGAATAATTACATCGAAACCTTCCGCTATTAGTTTTTCAATAAGGCTTTCTCTGTTCATTAAGTCATAAATCTCATTAAAATGCCTTTCATTAGATGGGTCGAAACCATCTGATACAATAATTGGTTTTCTTAATTGATCATTATTTCCGCAGCCATATAAAACATATGCGGTTCCTGTTGCCGTAGAACCTCCCCATGTGCCTGAAACAGTAAAATATGTATCGTATGAGCCTGGATTTAAAGATAAGACCGAAAAATTTGAGTATGATCCTAATGTAGAACCATCAATAAAATTTACTTTTGTTTTGATTGTTTTATTGCCAATTGTTGAATAATTGATATTGATTTCCCGCTCTTTGTCCCCAATGCTAAAAACACTTACGTAACTGTTTCCGTCATCAAAATCCATTTCAATAGACAAAATCTGTTTTTTTGTGTTTTGAATAATTAATGGAGATGAAATTTTGAAAATTACATGATTTGAATTTAGTTGGTCTTTTAATGGGGTTGAAGCAAATAATTTCTTTGATATATATGGAGACGGACCCCCTAATATATTATGATATTTTCCATTGCTGAATGTAAAATATTGTTTTTTAAAGCATTTTCTTTAATTTGGTTATAATCAATGTTCAAGATAGCTATTGGTATAATATCAACCCCCAATTCACTATTGAATTTTGCTTTGGGCAAACTATCCGGTGATAGAAATCTTTTATTGTTATCAATCTGGGCATTATATAATTGCCGGAATATCTGCTTCCACTTTCCTAATGAAATAACTTTCGTGTTTGCTCCATCAAATTCATCCATTGATGAAAGTATAAGGGACTTATCAGCCAATGTTCCCGTAGTAATTTCCCTTTTGTCTAATTCAGAAATAATATTCGACATCTCTTCGGAATAAGAATTAGAATTTCCAATATTAGAATACTCAAATAAAGGAATATCGTTTTGAGACATTGCCCATAAAGTTAAAAAGACAAATAGTATTAATATATATGTTTTCATTTCTCGTCTTTTATAAGTTGAATGTTAAAGTTTTGTTTTTCTTTGTCTTTATCAATATGCACTTCTTCTTTTGTGTAAGATTTTTTTGAAAAGATCAAGTAATATGAATACGAAATTTTATTTTGTGAAAACTTAAAACTAAATTTACCATCTGAATCTGTACTATATGTATCTAGAATAATACGGCTAGAAAAGCCATCACTTTTACTTAATTCAATAGAAACACTATCTTTTGGATTTGAAGTTTCTTTATCAGTTACTATTCCACTAATATGTAATACATCAGGTCGTGTATCTTTTTTCTTACAAGCTGAAAGCAGCATTGTGAACATAATCGAAAATAATACTATTTTTTTCATCATTTTATATATTAAAGTATGCCCTTAAAATAATAACAAGTTCTTGGTTTGCTTTTTCAATTGTTTTTCAACTGTTTTTTTATCTCCTCATTCTCCTTTTTCAAATCAATTACATACAAGGTAAGCTCCTCTATTTTTTGCAATAGTTTTGTCTGCATGTCCCCAATGTCCAACCCTTCCTCCTGCATTTGTTTTGCAGAAGGGATATTTGGCAATCGTTTGTTTGCAGCTATGTATTTCTCAACATTTTCCAAAGCGGGAAGATCATAACTTTCATCAAAAACAAAATCTGCGCCAACGGAATTTACCCTTACTTCTTGGGCAATTACCCTGCCCGATACCGTGAGCATAAAACCACTATATGGGTTATCTATATCCCCTATTACTGTTTTCCCATTGCCATAAACAATAAACCTATCGCTTGTGTTCTTTACGCTATAGGCTTTTGTGCCATCATTGACAACATCGGAAACTATCCCCGATTTGTCTGACTGATATGTCCTGACCCATAAACCGTTACCGTTCTCTGCCTGTATTCTCAATTTTGCATCCGGTGTGGCTGTCCCTATACCAACATTACCATCGCCTTTAATATGGAAAATAGGTGTTGTGCTACCAGTTGTAACCCGAATAATATTATCATTCACATTGTTACTTTGATGTTGGATCCAGAATGTGTTACTATTGTTTTCACTTGAACTATAATTATATAGCTTTAGTGCATATTCATCGTGCAAATTTTGAACGATTTCCAATCTTGCATTTTGCGGGGAGGTATTCCAGATACCGACCCTTCCTTCACTACTGATTGTCAATGGGTAGTTCCAATCGATAAATTCATCTACACTTCCTGTCCCTGCGGTTTGAAATACAATATTCCCAGTGGCGGAAAGCTTCATAACACAAGCTTCATCTTCAATTATCCTCCCAATACCACTATAACCACCAACGTTTGTGTTTTTTACATTATATCCAATATCAAGATAGTTCGTGTGTTTATTAAAAGTCCAATAGTCACCAATTTGAAATTCTGTGTATGGGTTCGCTGTCCCTATCCCCACATTGCCACCATCGGCAACCAATAGACCTCCATGCCCATATTGGTCTGTCAACCTAAGTCCCTCCCCGTCAATTGCCTCTATTTTTGAAGAGGCAACGTGGCCGTTGATCATGTTGATACTGCCCCCTTCAAACGAAAACCCCTCAAACATACCTGATTTGAAAACCATTGCATTGTTTTCCCTTCCCGATATCGAGTGGTTTTCATCACCAAAAAGTATTCTACCAAGATAATCGGTGCCTGTTGGTTCCAGCATAATGGCGGCATCTTCGTTGTTGTCGGCCTTTATGTGCAGCTTGGCCTCTGGCTCGGTTATGTCGCCTATGCCTATGCGGCCTGTTTTGAATTCCCCCTCGGAAGGACTTACAAAAAATGTTGGATATGTACTGAAAAAACCGATCATCAATGAATTGGGCACACTGTTTTCCAATAGTTTTTTGTCGCTAACACCAGACCCAAACACAAAAGAGTTATATGTGGAACCAGATGTACGTACATTATGGCCGAGTGCAAAAGAGGCAAACCCAATTGCGGTTGTGTTCACGCCTGCCGCAAATGCCCCTTTCCCAGTGGCCGTACAAGTACTCCCCAAGCATATTGATGCGACACCGCTTGATGTGTTTGAATACCCCGCAGCAAATGATTCCCAATTTGTCGTTTGGTTTTTAAGGCCAAAAGCATGTGAATATTTTCCTATTGCCCTGTTCCCCATACCTGATGCAAAGGAAAATTCGCCCAAAGAAGCATTGGACTCCCCTATTGCGCTTGCATCATTGTTTACCTCATTTCCTGAACAGTATGTACAGTCTCCAAACTGGGCTTGTACATAATTGCTCAAACCCAATAATACTACAAATGCTATCAGTTTTTTCATCTTTTTTGTTTTTAATGATTATTGTTCCTTTATCCATTTAATGCTCTCTGAATAACCTTTTTCATCCACAAACCTTAGGATATAAATACCATCCGGCAATTTTGAAGTGTTGATGGTGTTTTTCAAGGTGTTATCAAATATTTCAGTAAATACACATTCACCGTTTTGTCCATAAAATTGTACTATGGCCTCTTTCCTAGCGGTCAATATGTTCAATGTGCCCTGTCCCGGGTTGGGGTACACAAAATAATCCGAGTCAAAAGGGTTGGTCGTTTTTTCGGAAACTTGCACAATCTCCTCAGCGGTTATTTTATGGACAAAAGGATCCCAATCATATTCCTCGGAGGAAGAGGTGCGGGTTGTCCCTGAACAAATGATCCCGCCATCTGATGTTGCGCATATCTGATGGAGAGAGTAATCTATATCCTCACCACCACTTATTGTCTTTGCCCCCAATACATCAAGGTTTTCGTTGAACAGGGCAACGAAGTACCTATACTGGCCTGATGATGGATAGGCATCATAAGTGGCAACAAACATTTTTTCCGGGGTTTTCCAATCTATATTGTACGAAAACCCATAATCAACTGTTTGAGCCATGCCTACCGTTAAATACTCATCGGACGGTTCAAGGCCTTCGCTAAACTTTATAAGGATATTGTCAGTATATGCATAAGGTAGAACGGTATCGGTGGATACCAAGCTCGAAAAGAGGAAAACCGAATCGTTCAACCATTTCGCAGTGGCATCACGATTAAATGAACCGTAATCGCCATCCGCTTCCAATGGTAGTACGGTATAGTTTAGGTTGGCGTCTATCTCCATTCTAGCCATACTATAATAAGGCATTCCATGCCCATAAGCATAAAAAGACGATGGATTGTTAGGCTTTTCAGATATACAGTGAATACTTGAATTAATCAAGTTAGGGTAACTAGACAAGAGCAGATTACCATTCTGGTCAAATTTCAAGAGTATCAGCTCAGAATACCCATTACCACGTTTCCCAGCGGCATACACATTACCGTTTTCGGCTTGCCACAGAAATAGTTGTGGATAGTTGTACTCTTCGGGCATTTGATACATCTTTTCGGTAATTATGTTTAGGCCTTCATCGAAGATAAATATTGCAACTTTATCCAAATTCCTGTTGAAACCCGTGTCGTGCCCTATCCCCCCGATAACGAAATAGTTGTTTTCGGGGGTAATCAGCATATCGGAAAACAGTATATCTGCTGTGTCGTTTTCAACAATGCGAAGGACAGTATCGAACCCCGGGCCCACTTTCATCATAAAACCGATATAATGGTATGCGGTATCCTTGGTATATCCGGCAATTATTATGTTTTGGTCGTTGTCTTCGAGGCAACGCTTTACGCCCGAATGGAACTCGGTGTCGTAAATTATCTCGTTTTGGAAGCCCTGGGCAACCATTATGTTGCAGGAGAGGGCAAATAACAATACAGAGGTCAAATATTTCATAATTTTAAAGTGGTAATGGGTATTCCCTGTCCATCGCAATCCTTCTTGTTCTATAAGTGATTTTTATGCTGTTGTACAACTGCTGTTTATCTTCTATTGTGCCTGTGAAATAGCCAGGCATGTATATTTCGGGGAGAAAACAGAAAGTGAGACCCTGCACACCGTCCCAGTCTGCCACAAAATCGGCATTGTTTGGGACAATGTCGTAAATTACCTTATGCATCATATCGTAATAGAAATTCATATCATCGGTTTCTATGCACTCTATCCCCCAATTGATATTGATCTCATCGGTCTGATAGAACATAAGTTTGTCGTGCAAATTGTCGTTTGGCGTTATATCTGCAAGGTTGAGCAACAAATCTGTACCGTTGCTGCCAATATAAGCATCAGTTGAAATTATTTCAATTGTTTTTTCGGGCAATGTATAATAGGCAAACCAATTATCACCTACATCTATTATATATTCGGATCTGTAATCCCTTGTTGCCTGGATAATTTCAAGGTTGGCATCTGAAAATATATTAGGATCGTTGCAACTACCTGCCCGTTCACCATACATCCAACCTTCTTCAAATGGTGTTTCATCTGTTGCTTCGTTACTACCAATAACAGAAGTGGTTTTCAAAATGATATTCCCGTTTTCCTCACTTGTCAATATTGTGGAGGAGGTATAAAGCTGTTTGCCCTCATCCTGCACTTGGGCATAAATATCGTCCCTGATCTTGTCCACCAGTTCAAAATAACCGGCACTTACATCGTCAAGTGATACCAAGCCATTATCAACAGCTATTTCGATAAACACAGAGTCAGTATAAAACTCACTGAATGGTTCAAATCCAAATGCGTGGGTAAAGTTCACGGCAGCATCCAAATACCAAACGGCACTATCAACACTTATTTCCTCCCCACTCTTATACATCGGGTTTTCCTTAATATAATCCACTTTGGTTTTAAAGCCCATGATTTTATTATAGGTTGCCACATCTTCTTGTGTCATTTCGGGGTTTTGGGTTTGTTTGTCCGTGCCTTGTGCGGCATCTTCCTGTTTTGTGCAGGAGTTGAAACTTGCGGCAGCTATTGTTAAAGCTACAGCTGATGCAATTGTTAAAAGTGTTCTTTTCATAATGATATATATTTAGTTAAAATTAAACAATATTATTTTCCATTTCCAAGATATAAAAAACCTTGATCCTTTGGCAACGTGCCAGTATATTGGGGACATAAAAACCCCAATAGGCAATATTGCCTTTTTAATCCACCTTATATGTTACGACCTGGGAGTTTTGGATACCCCTAAAATTTGAAAAGCAACTGCAAACATAATACATTGAAAGGCGTTTGTCAAGTTTATTTTTTAGAAATATCCCGTCTTTGTTATAAAATGAAATTGGGGGGGGGGGGCTGATTGTTAATGTGTTATGATTTCAAAAAAGTTTGAAAAAATATTGGGGAATCAGGTTAAGTAGGTTTTTATAGGTTAACGGTAATGGAATGCCGTTTTGTAAGTGACTGCCTTTTATAGTTGGGGATTTCCCGCCTGAATAACGAAATCGGGCAGGCTCCCTCTTGCGCAATTAGCCTGTTCATTGAGTCCATACGGACTTCCCGGCGGTCGTCGAAATGACAGCCATCAGAACAAGTACAGTTGTAATTGTTGTATTTTTCTCCTTGTCTTTCAAATATCCCACTAAAAAAAACACCAAAGCTTATATACAAAAACATCTGGATTTCACATACAAATCTTAACAACATCCTGTTGATAAAAACATGGATTAAATAGGTTTCCAACATATAATTTATGATTGATTTTAACTACTTTTGCACAGCTAAAAAAGTAAATATAACTAATTGATTATGACTACTGAAGAAAAACATTCAAATGAACGCAGCGACTACGGTGCAAATAATATCCAGGTATTAGAGGGCTTAGAGGCAGTTCGGAAAAGACCGGCCATGTATATTGGCGATATCAGCACTAGGGGCTTGCACCATTTGGTTTATGAAGTGATCGATAATTCGATAGATGAAGCCCTTGCCGGCCATTGCGACTTAATAACTGTTAAAATCCATGAAGACAATTCCATTTCTGTTGAAGATAATGGACGGGGCATCCCAACCGGGATGCACGAAAAAGAAAACAGATCGGCCCTGGAAGTGGTAATGACCGTCCTCCATGCTGGGGGTAAATTCGACAAAGGTTCCTATAAAGTTTCCGGCGGGCTCCACGGGGTTGGAGTTTCGTGTGTAAACGCATTATCCAAGCACCTTACAGCAAAAGTTTTCCGTGAAGGGAAAGTTTTTATCCAGGAATATAAAAAGGGAAAACCCCAATACGATGTAAAAGAAATTGGCGAATCAGACAAAACAGGCACCTTGGTTACCTTTGTACCTGATGACTCCATATTCACAGTACTTGAATACGAATATAGCACACTTTCATCCAGGATCAGGGAATTGGCTTACCTTAATAAAGGAATCACCCTTACCATAACCGATGAACGCAATAAAGATGAAGAAGGCAATTTCCTTACCGATACTTATTTCTCAGAAAAAGGATTGGAGGATTTCATCAATTATTTGGACGCAACCCGCGAAACGTTAATGCCAGACCCTATCAGCATTGAAGGGGAGAAAAATAGCGTACCCGTGGAAATAGCCATGCAATATAATACATCCTTTTCCGAAAACCTTCACTCATATGTGAACAATATCAATACCCATGAAGGAGGCACACACTTATCTGGGTTCAGGAGAGGGTTGACACGTACGTTAAAATCGTATGCTGAAAAATCGGGGATGTTGGCAAAACTTAAATTTGACATCAGTGGTGATGACTTCCGTGAAGGCTTAACTGCCATTATTTCAGTTAAAGTAGCTGAACCACAATTTGAAGGACAAACAAAAACCAAACTTGGCAACTCGGAGGTAATGGGAGCCGTGGACCAGATGGTGAGCCAAAGTTTGAGCAACTACCTGGAAGAAAACCCAAAAGAAGCGAAAACCATTGTCAACAAAGTAATATTGGCCGCAACTGCGCGTCATGCAGCACGAAAAGCAAGGGAACTGGTTCAACGGAAAAATGTGCTTTCCAGTACAGGCCTTCCGGGAAAACTGGCCGATTGTTCAGAAAAAGACCCTGCCCTTTGTGAAATATACCTAGTGGAGGGCGACTCGGCGGGTGGAACGGCCAAACAAGGCCGTGACCGTAAATTCCAAGCTATCTTACCATTGCGCGGTAAAATCCTGAATGTGGAAAAAGCCATGCAGCATAGAATTTTCGAGAACGAGGAAATCAGGAATATGTTCACAGCAATGGGTGTTACCATTGGAACAGAAGAAGACAGCAAAGCCCTGAACCTCACAAAGCTCCGTTACCATAAAATCATAATCATGACGGATGCCGATGTGGACGGAAGCCACATAGCAACCTTGCTACTAACATTCTTTTTCAGATATATGCACGATTTAATCGAAAAAGGCTTTGTCTATATTGCAACACCCCCATTTTATTTGATAAAAAAAGGAAAACAGGAACGGTATTGCTGGACAGAGGAAGAAAGAAATGCCACTGTCAAAGAGTTTTCGGACAATGGAACGGAAAAAGGTGTGCACATACAACGCTATAAAGGTTTGGGTGAAATGAATGCCGAACAATTATGGTCAACAACCATGGATCCTGAAAGACGGATACTACGACAGGCAACTATTGAAAATGGAACAGAGGCCGACCGGATTTTCTCAATGCTAATGGGCGATGAAGTACCACCAAGAAGGGAATTTATCGAGCAAAATGCCAAATATGCAAATATTGATGCATAGTTTAAAATAAAATATCACGATTAATAATTAGCCCTGTGTATTTTATCAGGGCTTTTTTTTAACCTGAATAATTCATGGGTTTTCGTTATGAGAAGTCAAAACACAAAGAATAAAGGTGAGCGCAGATTTTCAACTGGCAGGAATAGCAATAGTTATTTTGAGAATTGGAAATTGAGAATTGCCTTTATTCAAAATAGTTTGGCTTCGCAATAGAAGTATTTGTGAATTGTTCAGGTTAAGATAGAATTCACCCATTAACAACATTTAACAAGTACAGGTGTTAAGTAGATTGTAAATAGTTTACTTTTACACTTTTGTATCATCCCAATTTATAAAATCACAATGAAAAATAGAATTATCAAGTATTTTGCCATCCCAATTATCCTTATAAGTGCCAGCATGATCACTTTGGCTTACCGGAACAATGATGATGGCCTGCGAAGGGAACTAGTACTGAAAGTTATTGATTTTGCAATCGAAAACGGCCATTACCATCCTGGCAACATAGATGATGGGTTTTCCGAAAAAGTTTTTGACCTTTACATTGAAAGGCTTGATTTTGGGAAACGTTTCCTTCTGCAGGAAGATATTGACGAACTCTCAGAATTTAAAAATGAAATTGATAATGAATTTAAAGATGTGACATTCTATTTTCTAGATGAATCTGTGAAATTGATAAACACAAGAACAGCTGAAGCACAACAATATTACCGTGAAATTTTGTCCGAACCATTTGATTTTGAAAAAGAAGAGCAATATGAACTTGATTCTGACAAAAAGGAATATGTATCCAACAAAGATGAGATGAAGGAAAGGTGGAGGAAATCGCTTAAATATGAAACTGTGGGCCGGGTTACCAATATGTTCGACGAACAAGAAAAGGCAGCAGAGAAAAGTGATACGGTTACGATTAAAAATTTTACGGAAATAGAAAAAGAGGCAAGGGGAAAATTATTAAAACGTTACGATGATTGGTTTCACAGGATAGAACAACTGGAACCTGATGACAGGCTGAATATCTATATTAATTCCATTGTGAACGTATTTGATCCCCACTCACAGTATTTCCCGCCAAAAGACAAAGAAAATTTCGACATCCGTTTTTCAGGCCAGCTGGAAGGGATAGGTGCACAACTTACACAAAAAGATGAATATATTGAAGTTTTGCGCATTATCCCGGGCAGCCCTTCATGGAAACAAGGGGAATTGGAAGTTGGCGACAAAATTTTAAAAGTGGCGCAAGGAGATGAGGAACCCCTCGATATAGTTGATATGCGCCTTGACAAAGCCGTGAAATTCATCCGTGGGAAAAAAGGTACAGAAGCCAGGCTTACCGTAAAAAAAATGGACGGGACGATGACAATAATTTCTATAATCAGGGATGTGGTCGTACTTGAAGAAACTTATGCAAAATCAGCTATTATCGAACATAAAGGGAATAATTACGGCTACATAAAACTCCCCTCCTTTTATGTTGACTTTAGTAAAGCTGATGGAAGGAATTGTTTTGATGATGTAAAAATTGAAATTGACAAACTAAAAGCTGAACAGGTCGAAAGCATTGTTTTTGACTTACGTGACAATGGTGGAGGGTCCTTGGAAGATGTGGTAAAAATTGCAGGGCTTTTCATTAAAGAAGGGCCAGTGGTACAGTCGCTGGGAAAAAATGGTGCAAAAAGGATACTTGAAGATACAGATACAAACATTCAATTTGACAAACCGGTAGTTGTAATGGTGAATGCCATTAGTGCTTCTGCCTCTGAGATATTTGCAGCAGCTTTGCAGGATTATCAAAGGGCGATAGTCATTGGTGGGACTTCCACTTTCGGTAAAGGGACGGTACAGAATTTTACCGAACTGGACCGGATGGTGCCCCGAAAACCAACTGACATGAAAGACCTTGGTTCCTTAAAAATGACAATACAGAAATTTTACAGGATCAACGGTGGTGCCACCCAACTTAAAGGGGTAGAACCCGATATTGTAATGCCAGACTATTATAACTTCATGGATTTTGGCGAAAAAGATATGGACAACCCTATGCCATGGGATGAAATAGATGCACTTGTTTATTCAAAATGGACACCTTCTTACGACATAAAATACATTGAGAAATTGAGCAAAGAGAGGATTTCAAACGACACAATGATGCAGTTGATAGATGAAAACGGTGAACGGCTGAAAGAAATGAGGGACGACTCGGAGTATTCTTTAAATTATGCAGAACACAAGGAATTAACCGACATAAGGGAAGAAGAAGGAAAAAAGTTCGAACGGATTGGAAAAGACAGCCTTGGCCTTGTGATTTCGATTACAAAAGTTGACATGCCGCTTATTGAATCGGACACTTCAAAAAAAGCAAGGACAGATGCATGGCTATCAAACATGAACAAAGACATTTACTTATCTGAAGCTGTGAATATCCTTGATGACATTGAGGAGTATAAGGAAAAACATGCCAGAAAGGAAGATTGACAATACTGATATTTGAACTGGATATATCCTTTTACGATTTAAGTTTATTGTTTCCTGCAACCAATTGCTGAGTATTATCAAGTATTTGTTTTGCAAAGTTATACATCCCCTTAACTTCTATAATACTTGGTTTACCATCAGGCAACAATCCAAAATCACCTGGATAACGTGAAGTTGTATATACTTCATCAAGTGTTGTCAGGACATCTAAATCAACTTGAAATGATATTATATCTTTGATTTTTGCATACAAGCGTACTAAATTATGAATACGTGGCAGTTTAATTCCCTTTTCCTCCAATATTGCCTTAAAACACTTTTCAACCGTTTGTTGTGAATGAAAAGCTACAATATTTGTAAGAAATTCATCCGACAAACTATTCCTACTGCATATAATATCTGCTTTAGCAAATTCAATCCATTGTTTTGTTATGTCTTTCATATATTACCTTACCTTTTTCTAATATTTCTTGTGCAAAACTACTATTTTGCTTTATGAAATTTTCATACATAGGAATTGTATAAACCAATAAGTCTATTGCAATCTGTAAATTAATATGTCTTATTTTCCTACTGACCCGTAAAAATATTTTGTTTTTTTCTGTAAAGTTTTTCGGTATAAATTTATCATTTGTCACAACTATTAAATCAATATCACTATCATCATTCGGTGTACCATTGGCATACGACCCAAAAAGCAATATCAAGTACGGGTCCATCTCACTTAATTTTGCTTTAATCTGTTGTATATATGTGTTTTCTACCATCGTCTTAGTTGATATTTACGAAGCGACTGAAATAGATTCATGGCGGGCAGTTCTTTCAATCACATTTATTAAGTTTTTTGAGTTGGCACGTAATGATCCTATTGTCTGTTTGTATTGTTCATGACGACGCAACCAAATTTTGAACACACCTGCCCAATCACTCCAGTCTAAAATCCATGCAGTATCTTCAGGTTCTTCTCCATCTAAGTACGATTCGTAAAATGTTTCTGACAAAACACCATACTTGCGTTCATAAGCCCCTAAATCCTCACCTAAGGCATGTATATCATCAATAATATCTTGTAATACCATCATTAATCCCCTTTCACAATTATTAAAAATTACTATTCAACAAAAATACTAAAAACATAAATAATTTATAAAGATTTAATAATTAAATATTTATTGAAGCATTATGGTATTGCATCAATAATAAAAAACCTATGATAAATCCATGAAATACTCATTTATCATTAACATTAAAACCAATTAAATGAACCCAATATAATCAGTCCAACCCCTGCCGAAACAGTTTGTTCCGTTGGTTGCTGCCCCAGCCTTTGTAAATAAAATACACATGGCCATCAAAAACATTTATCTTTCTCACATAAGGGAAAGGGATGAGAATGGAGGTATTCAGTTCACCGGTTTCAAGGTCAATTTCTTTTATGGTTTGTTCCCCATTGCTTTTCATAAAAAGGGTATAAGCTTTTCGCCACTTATGATCCACATAAACCTCTTTTAGCCACTTACCTTCACGTTTAAAAGCAGAAACCGGAATTATCCCTTTATGTTCATTTTCTTCAATATGATACGAAATTGGAGTTGACCCCACCAAAGAATCCTGAAAACCATAAAATTCTATTTTAGAGGCTGGATGGTTGAAAATGGCCACAGAATCCCCAATCCTAAAAATTGGCAAATATGCCGGCGACAAAAATGTTATTTTCCGGAAATGGGCCTCGGTATCGGCAAAACGCATCTGGCCTATAATATCCAAATCGCCTTTGAGCCCACGCAAATCGCCAAGGTCGGGCCCGGTAGCCCCAAACAAAATGGCATTCTCTGGGTTTTGGGAAAAGAAATCCATTTTATCTTCATCAAAAACACTGCACAACAAATGCTTTTGACTGTCATTAGTGTTGATGTAGTAAAATATCCTTCCCAACTCCATAAAGCCTTTTTGGCTAAAATATAGCTTGTTCTTTATTTCAAACTCACAACCATCCATCAGGGCATTGAATTTACCTATTTCAACACCATCATAAAGCCGGATTTTATCATCATCCAATGAAATCTGGAAAACCTTGCTTTTTGAAATGACATGAAGCGAACCAAAGCAATCTTTTAACAATTGCAAAGGTTTTGCGGGCAATACTTTTAGTTCCATCAACTCCCCTCCAGCAAAATCAGTAAACAAAAGCTCCGAACGCAATAGATTGTATTTGAAAACAAGCAGGAGTATCCCCTCGTCAAGGACTTCGTAATCGAGCACGGCATATTCATCATCGATAAAAACGGTGTCTATTTTTTGGGAAGTGATTACAACACCTGATAAACCAGAAGATTTCTGCCTGAGGTTGATTACCAAATCATCGAGTGGCGTAAATTTGATGGATATATTTTTTGTCTCATAACCAATATGCGAAACCACAAGAATTGATGGCAATTTTTGTGTTGTGAGCGAAAATCCACCAAGGTCATCTGTAATAGTCCCGGTCTGGCTTTGTTGAAAACGGATGTTGGCATCTTCAAGGGGTTCACCGGAAATTTCATCATAAACCGCACCATTGACCCAGACATTGGTTTTTTGGGAAACTGCCGCTAAATGAATTAATATCAAGGAAAAAACAAGAAAAATATTTTTCAACATACAAGTTTGCTATTATTGCGAATCAAGGATAAAATTACAAAAAATAAATACTTACTTTTGGGAATAATGTATATCCAGTTCAAAGAACCATTAACTACGTGGGTATAACATAATTAGCAGTTAAACTATTTCGATTTACTAAAAAATAAGGTACTACTGCGAATTTAGTGGGAAATGACAATACTGGAATATAAAAAAATTCCTAAATGCGAGAATGATTGAA
>Ga0164315_10001892_pt1 | contig 15902 bp, 13 predicted proteins | sample GuaBasSedimGuay6_FD_113737 | JGI IMG/M metagenome (GOLD analysis project Ga0164315, IMG submission 113737) | Subseafloor sediment microbial communities from Guaymas Basin, Gulf of California, Mexico - Guay6, Core 4569-2, 0-3 cm | ecosystem: Environmental > Aquatic > Marine > Hydrothermal vents...
ACGATAATTATGGCAATCATCGTTACCAGTATTGCCTTACTCAAATTGGGACTCATTGCCCAGCTTGTTGCCGTAGCATTTTCTCTGGCAGCTTGTACCATCTTCCCGCTGTTCCTGTTGGGGATCTGGTGGTCCGGTTCCAACCGGCAGGGTGCCTGGGCCGGTGTAATCGCCGGTGTGGCAGTATCTGTTATTGCAATAACCTATTTTATTGCGGGAAATGTTGGAACTGTACTACCCGCTGCTGATTTTGTCGGGTATTGGCTGAATCCGTGGTATTTCGCCTGGATTGGCGCACCTCTTTCCATTGCTGCCAATATTGCTGTTTCTTTCATTACAGGTAGAGATACACCTGTTGAGATAAAGGAATTTCTGGCGAAAAAAGTACATAATCAATAGGATTTGTAAAAATCAAATAGAGCCCTCCTTCATATTTGTGAAGGGGGGCTTTTTTACTGGAACTTTGCTATAATTATCATAATGAAGTTTGAAGAACATGTAGAGCATACAAAAAAACTGTATGGAGTATCCGGGAGAGATATTCATTCATGGATAGATAATTTTTATGACAGAGAAAAAATTCAAAAACTCTCGGCGTCCAATGCGGTAGCGTTCAACCCATACGATCACAGACGGCATAGACACCACAAACAGGCTCTGCCTGAAGCTGTAAAAGAGTTTGAAGGTGAATACACCGCTGAAGTTGTCAAGGCCGTTTTCGAACAGCATTTACAGGATGATTATGATGGATATATCCCGGACAAATCGGATTTTACCGATCAGGATTTCCTGGAACGTTATCACAAGCGGTTTACCATTGCTGATACTGAACAGCGGGAACGGTTGAAACAACGTATCAGAAGACGGGATAGATTTCAGTTTCTCTTGAGATTCATATTACCATCACTTTTAGTTCTCGTGATTGTATCAGCAACTATCTCGGTTGTTGTGATACCTTTTTTCCGAGAACAGTTGATGGAACAGAAAAAGGAAACTATCCGGGAATTAACCCATGAATCATGGCAGATTCTTGATTACTGGTATAATCGGACCCTTTCAGAAGGACTCGATGAGAAGACAGCTGCTATCCGGGCAATGGATCAGCTCAGGGGCATCCGATTCGGTGAGGACAACAAAGATTACTTCTGGGTGATTAACCTGGAACCGGTGATGATTATGCATCCCTACCTTCCCGAGCTGGAAGGGACGGATCTTTCAAATTACAAAGACCCTGACGGTAAACTGCTGTTTATGGAAAGTATCATGGCAGTACATCCTTCAGGAAGTGGATACGTGGAGTATCGCTGGCAATGGCAGGATGATGCCGATCGTGTCGTCCCGAAGCTTTCTCATGTCAGATTATTTGACCCTTGGGGTCTAATTGTCGGAACCGGTGTGTACATCGATGATGTAGAGCAGGAGATTCGTGCTGTTACCCGCCGCATCGTTATTGTCTCAGTTGTTCTGGTTATCCTGCTAACCGTAATTATGGTATTTCTCTCGGCTCAGAGTTACCGTCTTGAACAGAAAAGGAGAGACGCGATTGATTCGGTATTCGAGTCGCAGCTGAGGTACAAGGCTCTGGCTGACTCCTCGGAAGAGGGGCTGCTCATGGTACTGGAAGGGCGTCAGGTTTATTCAAACCGTGTCGTTACCGAACTTCTTGGATACACAAGTGAGGAATTCGGGATTCTGAAACTTCATGAATTCCTGTTTGAAATCGGTGATAAAGAGTTGAGCGGTGTTGAACGATTCCGGGAGCTGATGACAGGTACCCGTGCAATCCGGAATATCAACGCAACACTTAAAAAGAAAAACGGGAAAATGCTGCAGGTAAAGGCTTCCATTGCAACAATTGAAATCGGCGAAAAAACCGGATTTTTATTAGCTCTTCGGGATATCAGTGAACATTATGAAGTTCAGCAGAAGCTTCATGTCTCAGAGGACAGGATAAGGGTACTTACTGAAAATATCGGTATTGGTGTCTTTCTCATACATCTTGGATCTGAAATAACAATAGAAGACCCGAATTCGGCATGCCTCGATATACTGGGATTTCGTACTGCCGCGGAACTTAACGAATATGGATTCCTGTCTCTGTTCATCGATGAGGATGATAAACAGCGTCTTTTGAAATCCTTGCGAAAGGGAGATTTTATCCAGAGTAGGCTGGTGTTTTTCCGCCGAAATGACGGCGGCTCAAAAGCAGTTTCTCTTACAATGATGCCATCAAAAAGCAGAACCAGATGGTATGACGTGATTATGGAGGATTTGACAAAGCAGAGAGAGCACGATCAGCAGCGTCACGATCTTCTTGATGAAATTCAATCGGCGATTCACTCCATGAATCAGCCCATAGGGGATGTTGCCCGGGAAGTTCCTACTGTATCAATGAACACGACTATCAATGCGGGAGCTGTTAAAATGACTCATTTCAGGGTTAATACACTTTTTGTTTCAGCCGAATCAGGAGAACTGATAGGAATTATTACAGATACGGATTTCAGGCAGCGGGTACTCGCCGCAGGATTGAGCGGGGATGAGCCGGTGTATAAAATAATGAGCTCTCCGGTAATCAGAATCGGTTCTTCGTCACATGTTTTTGAAGCCGCAATGTTGATGCAGAAGAAAAAAATTCACCACCTTTATGTTGAAAAAGAAAATAAAGCCTATGTATTTTCAACGGAAGAACTTCTTCACCTGCAGCGGAATTCTCATCTTTTTGTTCTCAAACAAATTGAGGAAGCAGAAGATCAGACAGAATTGAAAGAACATCTTGAAAATTACAGACGAATGGTAGGATCAATGATCCCCGGAGGTATCAGCGCGGTAACGGCATCCCGTTTCCTCTCCGGCGGAACCGATGCTTTAATCAGAAAAATTATTGACTTTGTACTTGAGGAGACAGGTGAGGCACCGTGTAAATTCAGCTTTATACAGACAGGATCCCTGGGCAGGCAGGAAATATCATTTTTATCGGACCAGGATAACGCGATTATATGGGAAGACAAAGAAAACCTCCCCGGGGTAAAAGACTGGTTCCTGGATTTCGGCACCCGGGTTTGCACACTCCTGGATCAATTCGGATACACTTTCTGCAAAGGCGGAAATATGGCGATGAATCCACAGTGGATTAAGCCGTTGGCCGAGTGGAAAGCCCTTTTCCGGGAGTGGATGTCCAGTCCGCAATTGGATGAAATCCTGAAAATCCAGATCTTTTTCGATTTCAGATCTGTCTATGGAGAGGCAGGACTTGCAGATGAACTTCGCCGGGGTATTCTGGAGGAAGCCCCTGGTAATCCGGTCTTTTTATGGAACCTGGCCCAGGGCTGTATAAATGATAAAATCCGTACGGTTCCCGAAGGGGATATTTTTGATGTGAAGCATGCCATCCGTCCGGTCGTTAATTATGCACGACTCAAGGCCTTATCTCACGGCATCAGTGAAACAGGCACTCTATCCAGACTTCATCGCCTGTACGAACAGGGCATACTGAATTCCAACCAGCATAGAAGTGCGTCTCAGATTTTTGAATACTTAAGTCAGATACGGCTTCGCCACCAGTATCATCTACAGGAAAACGGATACCCGCCTGATAATTCCATCGTTTTATCCGAGCTTTCAGAAATAGACCGGGATTCCCTTCACCGTCTTATCGGGCAGACCCGTACACTACAGAACTGGGTAAAAAGGGATCATCGGGATTTTTTCTAATCTCCATTTAGCCGTACTACATTCTCGGAACTTTGGATTCAAGTTCATTATGGCGGCGGTCCAACACAAAGAAAGACCAGCGTCCTTCCTGCTTATAGTGCGTGTTATCGAAATTGAGCAGTATTTCTCTCTTTTGTCCATTTGCAGCCTTGCCGATTCAGAATATTTTATCTATCATTTGATGAAAATATGGATTATCTCTCTACATTCAAAATCGCCATTCCCTATAGAATCAAGATTGAATATTTCGAGAGAACTTCCCAGCCTAACGGCGCTGGTGAACACTTTACATTCAGTACTGCTAATGCCGACATTTTGAAAGAATTAGCTGATCTTCTTAGGAAAATGCCGGATAAAGGAGACAAATTTAAAAAGATAGGCAAAAGAAATCAGACGAAAGTAACCCTTTACTTCAACGAAAGTTCTTCAGGATATTTCCTGTTTTATGACCATTTTCTCCAGGCGCCGGACACCAGTTTCTACCCTGCTGCAAACACCGATGAGAATAAGCTGTTCCAGTTCCTTTTGTCACTTAAACCAGTTGCCTCAGATCTTCATTGCCAAACGAAGAGAGAGAAGTACCCTTGGGTATTTTGTCGGGATCGTTCCTCGGCTTATGCCTCCGGTACGACCCTTTATCCGAACGAGTGCAGGCAAAGCAAGGTATGATACCCCGGCCCTTGGGGCGGAACGAGTTGCCTTTGGCAACTCTGGGTCCAGGGCTTGCCCTGGGGTATCATACCTTTCATTCCCAAGCGAAATGATGGTCTGAATAACGAAAGAAAGCGCCCCCCCGAACATCGGGTCGTTGACTGGTACATCCTCGGATTATATAATTCAGTATTACGTTTTTATAAAAGGTAATACTATGCTGAAACGGTTTACAGTTTCACTTGAAGACTCCCTTCTGGAACGGTTTGATGATTCCCAAGCGAAATAAGCGGAGTGAACTTGTTCATTCATCCGAGGCGGTGCGGGATATGATCCGGGATTCTTTAATACGCCGGAACTGGGAGCAGGACCGCAGTGTACTCGGTGTGATTACTCTGGTGTACGATCATAGTCAGCCCCAGCTCCTGTCCAGAATTACTCGGCTTCAGCACGATTGCCACGACCAGATTATCTCCTCAACTCATGTCCATGTAGACCATGATTATTGTTAACGGAAATGCCCGGAAAATCACTGCCCTGGCCGATTCTCTATCGGCTGTACGCGGGGTATGCAACTGCAGAATTTCCACTACCGGTGCGGAGATTTTGTCAAACACCCACGGTAAGAAACACCCCTAGGAGGTTTCTGTATGCATATGTCCGATGCACTGCTTTCTCCGGTTGTTGGGGGCGTTCTGTGGGGTATCTGCGCAACTGTAATTGCGGTGAGTGCCGAAAAACTCAAAAAAGATTCCGATACAGCGAAGATTCCCCTTATGGGAGCCTTGGGCGCCTTTGTTTTTGCCGCTCAGATGATTAATTTCTCAATTCCAGGAACCGGATCAAGTGGACATCTGGGCGGTGCCATGCTTCTATCTATCCTCCTGGGGCCTTATGCGGCCTTCCTTGTGATGGTATCGATTCTGGCCGTGCAGGCTCTGTTCTTTGCCGATGGCGGGATTCTGGCCCTGGGAGCAAATATCTTTAATATGGGATTCTATGCGTGTTTTCTCGCTTATCCGTTGCTCTACAGGCCGATTGCAGGTGACGGTACCCGCCGCGGCAGGGTATTTACCGCAGCGGTAACGGCTTCTATCGCCGGAATGACTGCCGGTGCTTTTTCCGTTGTTATTCAGACTATGCTTTCCGGTATCAGCTCTCTGCCCTTCGGACCGTTTGCAGCCATGATGCTTCCGATACACTTTGCAATCGGTATTGTTGAGGGAATTGTTACGGGCTTTGTTGTTCTGACTGTGCACAGTATCGATCCCGGGATATCGATATCCCGCCCCCTTGTTTTTTCGGTAAAGCGCCGGAAAAAAGCGCTTGTTTTAATTTTTGCAGCTGCTGTTCTTATCGGAGGGCTCTTTTCCCGGTTTGCATCGAATTATCCCGACGGTCTGGAATGGGCTGTTGCCGGAGTAAGCGGTGGAGTTGAGACTGAATCCGGTGAAAGCGGTTTTTTCGCGGCTTCTTCATTGCTGCAGGAGAGGGATACTGATAATCCGGAGACTACTGTGTCGGGCCTGATAGGTGGGATCATTACTTTGATCGCTATTTTTCTTATGGGGTTTTTTCTGAAAAAAAGGGCAGGTAAAGCCTCTGCTTCCAGGGGCGGACATGCCGGGAATTGAGGATAAGCTTTACAGTCTCAGCCGGTTTGAAAGGCTTTCCCTGGAGGATACTCCGATACACCGGATCGACCCGCGGGTAAAAATCGTACTGACTCTCGCATTTATCATCACGGTTACTTCTTATGACAAGTATGCCGTTGCACCGCTTCTTCCTTTTGCCGCTTTCCCGGTTCTTTTTGCAGCGGCTGCAAACCTTCCCGGTACTTTTTTAATCCGGAGACTTCTTATTGTGTCCCCATTTGCAGTGGCTGTCGGGATATTCAACCCCCTTTTTGACAGGGAAATTCTATTTTCCATCGGCGGTCTGCCGATTTCCGGAGGCTGGGCATCCTTTGTCTCGATTCTGATCAGATATTCACTCTGTATGTCGGCGGCTCTTGTGCTGACAGCGACTACGGGTTTCTACAGGATCTGTACATCTCTTCAGTCAATGAGAATACCACCAGTATTAACAATGCAGCTTCTGCTCCTCTACCGGTATATCTTCCTTCTCAGTGATGAAGCACTGAGGCTGTCCCGGGCGAGAACATTGAGGTCTTTCGGTGCGAAAGCACAGGGCATTAAAAGTACCGGACTGCTCCTTGCCTCCCTGCTTCTCCGGACCCTGCAGCGGGCGCGGTGTATTCATGAAGCAATGAGCGCCAGGGGGCTCCAACTCACCCTTCCTCAGTTTGAAAATCCGGTGATAAAGAAGAGCGATCTTATCCTGGCCGTTTTTATCCTGACGGCATTGGCCTTACTGCGTTTTTTTGATCTGACCGGGGTAGTCGGCGGACTGATTTCAGGAGCATTGGGATGAGCCATCATGATATTGTGCTGACAGATCTCTGCTATGAATACCCTGACGGTACTATTGCACTCAGGGATGTTTCCATCCGGATTTATCCCGGTGAGTCTGTCGCATTGATCGGTGCCAACGGCGCCGGGAAATCTACCCTGCTGCGGCATCTGAACGGTACTGTTATTCCGATGTCCGGAACGGTTGTTATCGGCGGGCTTCCCGTTGTAAAGAAAAATCTGAATGAAATCAGAAGGCGTGTGGGAATGGTATTCAGCAACCCGGACGATCAGCTTTTCATGCCCACGGTTGCACAGGATGTCTCTTTCGGACCGATTAATCTCGGTTGGTCCCTTGAGGATGTCAGTGGGAAGGTGACAGCTGCCCTTGAATCTGTCGGCGCCGCCTATCTTGCCGACCGTCATCCCTTCAGGCTTTCATCCGGTGAGAAACGCCGTGCCGCCCTGGCGGCGGTAATCGTAATGGAGCCTGATATACTCATCCTTGATGAGCCTGTTTCAAGTCTCGATCCCAGGTCCAGAAGGCTTCTGATTGAACTTCTGAAAGGGCTTGATCAGACCATGCTGATCGCAACTCACGATCTTGATATGGCCCTGAATCTCTGCCAGCGCACAATCATTCTCAGTACAGGCCGGGTTGCTGCTGATGGACCAACCCATGAGTTACTGGAGGATAGAGATCTGCTTGAATCAAACGGTCTGGAGTTGCCGCTTTCTATACATGAGTGTCGTTCCAGGAGATAGAATGAGTTATATTGTGTCTTCTGTTTAATGCTTTTCTGTAAACTTCCAGGTACTCTTTTCCTGATGATTTCCAGTCGAATCGGAGTTTCATGGCTTTTTTTACAGCTGAAGCCATGGGTTTTTTCTGGTGGTAGAAATTAATGGCTCTGTTTACGGCATCGGATAACTCATTTTCAAAAGGGTTATCAAAGGCAAACCCGTTTCCATTTTCTCCATCGGCGTCGATATCAATAACCGTATCCGCCAGCCCTCCGGTTCTTCTGACTACCGGGAGAGTACCGTAACGAAGGGAGTACATTTGATTCAAACCACAGGGTTCATACCGGCTGGGCATCAGAAAAAAATCAGAACCCGCTTCGATAAGTCTGGAAAGCGGGCCGCTGAAGGCAATTTTTATACCGCAGTTCTGAGGGAAACTGCGGCCGATGGCTCTAAAGGCCTCCTCATAGAGGCTTTCTCCGGTTCCCAGCATTACAAGCTGAGCTCTGCCGCTGCGGAAACTTTCCATCGCCGGTCCCCGGGGGTCCATCAGAAGGTCAACACCCTTCTGACCCGTAAGCCTGGTGATAATGCCGAAAAGGGGAATTTCAGGATTTACCTTTATACCCATTTCCTTCTGAAGCCGTTCCTTCAGCTTTGCCTTGCCGGCCATCCTGCGGAAATTGTAATTATCCGGTTTCAGAGCGGGATCTTTTGAAGGATTCCACTCCCTGTAGTCCATGCCGTTGAGTATCCCGGTGATTCTATCCTTGCGGTAGGAGAGTATCCCGCCGAGACCTTCGGAGTATTCAGGCTGGAGTATCTCATGGGCGTAAGTCGGAGAAACAGTGGTAATTTCGTCGGCTGTATCAATACCGGCAGCAAGAAAGTTCAGATTACCATCGTGGAGCAGCCGTTCTCCGGGCAGCCCTTGAGGCAGCACGTCCAATAATTCCTGAGGAAAAACCCCCTGATAGCCGAGGTTGTGAACGGTTATCACAGAAGCTGTTCTTTTAAAATCAGAGTTTCTCTCCTGTGCTTCCAGCATAATAGCGGCCGGGCCGGCCTGCCAATCGTGGATATGGAGTATATCAGGAATCCATTTCAGGTTCCGGCATAGCTGGAAGGATGATGCAGAGAGTAAGGCAAAGCGCAGAGCATTATCCGGCCAGGAGCTGGACCCGTCGGGTCCGTACAAACCATCCCTGCCGAACAGATCTTCCCGGTCCAGCATATAGACAGGAACTCTGGTCCCTGGAAGTTTTGTTTTGTATACGGCACACCAGAGCTCTTCATTCCCCATGGGTACACCGAGAGGCGCAGGGAGTTTTTTAAGTGATTTCCTGTCGATTTTGTAGTACCGGGGCATCAGTATTCTGACATCATGCCCTTTTCTTTTTAATGCGGCGGCAAGAGCCGGAACAGCATCCGCCAGGCCGCCGGTTTTTGCAAAGGGAACCGCTTCACTTGAAATCATCAGGATTCTCATCTGTTTCTTCCTCTTTTCAATGATAGTATGAAATCCTGAAAGCTCCCATATCCCGGAACGCAAGATTTTTGTAGAGTTTCAGCGCCGGCAGGTTGGACTTGTTTACAAAAAGACAGGGCCGGCGGCCTTCTCCGGCTATAGTGGAAAGAAGGCGGTTCATCACTGCTGTTCCAAATCCGTACCCCCTGAGTTCGGGTATTACAAAAACACCACCGATCTGATCGTAGAGATATCCCCTTGAATTGGTGCCTGCTTTTGCCACCGCCCGGCCGCCGAGAAGTACATAATAAACCAATTGTGTTTTAAGAGTATTCTGAAAATGCAAGCGGGTGCTTCGTTCGTCAAAAATGTGCCCATTTCTGAGAACTTCTTCTATCTGATAGGCTTTTTCCAGTTTCCAGAGTTTATCAAAATCTGAAAACTCCGCCTGGTGAATACTTAATCCCGGCGGCTCATCCTGACCTGATGGTATCGGGCCGCTGCCGATGAGCATTCTATAGCTTACGTAATCCGATACAGGTTTTCCTGTATGGTTTTCGATATTCAGGACTCTTTCTTTCATTCCGATAATCGAAAATAAATCATTTTCCCGGGGGACAAGCATTTTTTTCAGAAATTGAGTCTCATCAGCATTGCTTCGATCTTTGTCAAACACAGGCAGAACAACACCGTACCGGGAGATGTAAAGAGCCCCTGTAATCTCCCCCCTGTCTTTCCTTGTCCATAAGCGGCCGTTGGCTATTTTGCCGAAAGCCGGGAGTCCTGCTGCATATTTAATCCGGGAGCTTAAAGGAATGTGTTTCCACTCGTTATCACCCAGCCAACGGATCAGCTGTTTCCCCGAACCCCGGCCTGCAGGCGACCATTTCATGGATATTCTCTTAAGGGAATGGGAAGAATCCCCCGGGGGGAGAAATCACCGGCCAGAGCGGCAAACGCGGCGCGGAAACTTTCCCTGCCTGTTCCGTAGGCTGCCAGGGATGTCTTAACCCAATCCAGATTATCCAGATGAATGGGTGAGAGTACTGAAAGAACAACCACTTTGTCAGCTATGGGTTTCAGTTCGTTAATGAGTACGCCGGTATTATCGTTGGGTAACAGGACGATTACCGTATCGTAATCCTGTGCTGCCCGAAGAAGCTCCCGGCCTTTTTCTCTTAATGTACTTTTCGATGATGTGTAGCTTAAACGCCATCGGAGGGCATCGGGATACCGCCGGAGTCCTTCTGTGAAGAAATCATCAAAGAATCCTGCCAGAAGAACACTTCCCGCATCAGCCGGGGGAATCGGAAATCGTTCATCATTTATCAGGGTGATGCTCCGGGATGCCTGTTCCAGAAAAAACTCTTCAGCTCCGGGGGCCGGAACTGCAAGATTTTCCGGATTGGGATGGAAGGGAACCGCATCGGGTCTTTTCAGATATGAAGCCTTCAAGGTTACCACCCGGCAGGCGGCATCTCTCACCCGAAGGTTAAACTCTTCATCCTCCATTTTTGCAAGAAGATACTGGTGAATCTCTCTCTGATCCGAGGGTCTCTGGGAAACCAGAAGAAGATCGGCTCCGGCATTGAGTGCACGGAAGCAGACGTCGGGCAGAGTATCACCGTCGGTTCTGGCACCCCTCATGAAGAGATCGTCGGTGATAACCACACCGTCGAATCCCATCTCTTCCTTGAGAATCCCGGTAATCAACTGATGGGAGAGGGTGGCAGGTATCACATCGCCGGTGATAGAGGGGAAGGCAAGATGTCCCACCATAATCGCGGGAACACCTCCGGCTATCATGGTTTTGTATGGAACAAGATCGCGGTTCCACAGAGTTTCCATATCCGCATGAATTACAGGAAGGGTGCCGTGGGAATCCACATTAGTATCCCCGTGCCCCGGGAAATGTTTGGCGGAACTGATAATACCGGATTCGGCCATTCCTTTGAAGAATGATAGACCGAGAATCCCGGTCCACTGGGGGTTGGCCATAAAGGCCCGGGGACCGATTACATCGGCTTTAGGATTGACGAATAAATCAATGGTGGGAGCAAAATTCATATTCACTCCCACTGCGGAGAGTTCCCTTCCAAGAAGAAGACCGGTCATCCAGGAATCGTAAGGCAGTTTATCGGCCCCCAGAGCCATGTTTCCCGGGGTGAGGGAGGTATCACCTTTGATATGCCTTACCCAGCCGCCTTCCTGATCGGTGGCTATGAAAAGGGGAATCCCCAGCCGGGAATCCAGAGCGGCACTCTGATAAGTGCCGATGGTTTCGGCCAGGACCGGCAGGTTGACGGCGTTCCATCCGAAGATTTTAACGCCGCCCAGATCTTCATCCCCTATCCATGAGATGAGATTTTTATCCGCCGTGGTTCCCGGGTATCCGTACATCAGAACCTGTCCCAGGGCCTCCCTGTCGCTCATGGTATCCACCAGGGATACAGCTAAAAGATGCGGTTCTCTATCATCGGTAAAATGAGGTGTATCAGATGCGTAAACAACCGTCGCCGAAAGGGCGGCGGAGGTCAGCAAAAATATAATTCTAGAAAGCCATACATTGCAGAATCCGGACAAATCTACTTTATTCCTGCGTAAACTTCGCCTTTGATATCATCGATATGGGCGGCGGCCATATGGGCGGCAACGGCACCTTCACCGGCGGCTACCACAACCTGCCTGAAGGGGGTTGCCCGGACATCACCCACAACGAAAAAACCTTTCAGAGAGGTTTCCATATTCTGATCGGTTATCATGTATCCCGCATCATCTTTTTCAAGATCCGGGGCCATGGAAGTTTGAGGATCGGCACCGACGAAGATGAATACGGCATCAAACTCTTCTTCGTAGGTTTCACCGCTGTCGGTTTTTTTCAGGACAACTCTGCCAACCTTGCTTTCACCCTGTATACCCTCGAGGGTGTGGTTCAGACGAACCTCGATATTGGAGTTGTTCTGTACCCTGTCGGCCAGTACTTTCTGGGCTCTGAAGCGGTCGCGGCGGTGAATCATCACAACCTTATCAGTGAGATTGGCCAGGTAGGAGGCCTCATCACAGGCTGAATCCCCTCCGCCGACAACGAGCATTTTCTTGTTTTTGAAAAAAGGACCGTCACAGGTGGCGCAGTAGGAAACGCCTCGACCGGAAAATTCTTCTTCGCCCGGAGCCCCCAGATGTCTATGCTTGGCACCGGTTGATAAAACAACGGTCCAGGAAGTTACCGGCCCATCGGAAGTTTCAACAGTAAAGACATTGCCCTCTTTTGTAACAGAATCCGCGGTGGCTGATTTGAATACAGCCCCGAAGTTTTCGGTCTGCTTACGCATGGCTTCACTGAACTCATATCCGTTAACAGGTTCGGGAAAGCCGGGGTAATTCTCCATATCGCTTATCAGAAGCACCGCTCCGCCGGCTGCCATTTCCTCGATAACAAGGGTGCGCAGATTGGACCGGGCCCCGTACTGTGCCGCAGTCATGCCTGCAGGTCCGCCGCCGATTACTACTAAATCCCATTCAGGAGTCATTTATTTCTCCAATATTCAATATTTGCCGCAGAATGACTTCCATCGGCTGTTCCAAAAAGTAATATTATAAACCTGATGAATCAAATATCCACCCGTATACTGGGCAGTTTCTATTTATTTCTGGTTTTTGCCGGTTCTGCCTCTTTATACGGAGAGCCCCGGCTGAACCCCGGAGATGAGCTTGTTCGCATCGGTCAGATTTCCGAACCTCTACCCCTGGAGGAGCTGATATCAGCTTCCCTGATTGCCTCGGGAGTTTCCGGGGACAGTCTTGAACTGTATACCGCCAGGCTGACGGCTCTGGTTGACTCGGCTCCCGTTCGGAGCGGTTCAACGGCAGAGGATGCCGAGATTCTTCTTGAATGGATGCATGAAAATGTTTTAAGCCGCTACATACTGACTCAGACAAAAATGGATGTACTTCTGGATAAGGGTACATACAACTGTGTTTCATCGGCGGTGCTGTATCTCATTCTTGTTCGAAGCCGGGATATGTCAGTTCATGGTGTACTGACTGCCGATCATGCCTTCTGCCGGGTGGATGGAATTGATGTGGAAACCACTACCGCTTACGGTTTCGATCCGGGAACCCGCAGAGAGGCGGTGGACTCTTTCAGCGGCCGGACTGGTTTTTCCTATGTGCCTCCGGGAAACTACAGTCGGCGTCAGGATATCGGAGAGAAAGAATTAATTTCCCTGATTTATCAGAATCGCCTCGCGGAACTTCAGAAACTGCGCCGCTGGGATGAGGCTGTGGGTCTGGCCATGGACCGTTGGACTCTCTCTGGTTCCATGTCTGCCGAAAGAGACTTCCGTGTTTCAATTACAAACTATGCGGCGGATCTGGACCGGAAAAGGATGGATATCGAAGGGCTTGTTTTTCTCAATCAGGCGGCACTTTTGCTGGGGGAGAGCCACGGCCTCGGGGATACGGCATCGGCCTTATTGGGGAATGCTGTTACCTACTGGCTGAGGGCCGGGAAGACAGCTGAAGCCCGGGCTCTTTTAAATGATGAGGAGCTGACAGTCCTTGTTCCTATCAATGTTATTGATGGTCGACTTCGGGAAGTGAAGGACAAAGAACTGGAGATACTTGTGAAAACGGCTTCTTTTCATGAGGCTGCCGCCGGGGTTGATAAGGCATATTCCGAGGCCCTTATCAACCGGGAACGCTGGGGGGAATTATCAATATTTCTATGGTCCGGCGAAGCCGTGAATCAGGCCGCCGGGGGAAAGTGGCTGGATGGTTGGCTGTTCCTTCAAAATGCACCCGGTGAATACATGCAGATACCCGGATGGAGGCGTATGGAGGAAACCTACAGCCACAATGCCGTAGTGGTGTATCACAACCGCTTTGCCGATTCTCTGGGGAAAGAGGACTATTCTACAGCCCGAAGTATACTGGATGAATCTCTCGAGCATTTCCCCGGCTCCCCGATGCTGAAGCAGGATGAATTAATGCTGGAAAACCTTCAGTAAATCCTCCGATATCTCTTATTTACTAAGATCCCTTGAATAACATGTCGAAAAAGAACTGAGGTGGACTCTAACGTGGAACATGTTTGGGAACAGTTAATTAATATGATGAAGCAGGAGAAGCAGATACTGGATGATTTTATAAAAGCATCCGGGGGAATGCGTGAAGCTCTTCATGACAGGGACTGGCCTGCTCTGGAAATTTCTTTGAAAAAAATGGACAGCATGGCAGACTTGATGGAAGTGATTGAAAAAAAACGTCACTCCCTGACAGAAAAAATAACCTCCGGGAATAAATCTCTGGAGGCACAGATAGCTGAACTGCCGATGGAAACCCGTAAGACTTTTCAGACAGCCCGAGCTGAATTAAAAGCTCGGCTGCTCCTGGTTAAAAGCCGTATACGCGGTGTTTCCGGATACGCCAAATCCAGAGGCCGGCTGGGAAAAGAACTTATGGAAGAGCTGGTTCCGTCAACCCGGGGCCGGATGTATAACAAACAGGGGCGTTCTGCCCCAATGGGCAGGGATCCTCTCGTAGTATCCCACCACCTCTAGGGGGGGAAAGTATGTCCAGCACCTTCAGTGGAATAGAAATCGGAAAACGCAGTCTCAATGCACATCAACTGGCTTTAACAACTATAGGACACAACCTTTCAAACGCTTCAGTTGAAGGCTACAGCCGTCAGCGGGTGAATATGCGGTCCACAGATCCTCTTTATATGCCGCAGCTGAACAGGGAGGAAGTTCCCGGACAGATCGGCCAGGGTGTTGGAGTAGCCAGTATCGAACGAATCAGGGACGAACTTCTGGAAAACCGAATACTGGCCCAGGGGGATGTTGCCGGTTACTGGCGAACCCGGGATAACTATCTTCTTCAGGTGGAACAGATCCATCAGGAACCGTACGATACCTCTGTCCGGGTAATGATGGATAAGTTTTGGGAGGGATGGCAGGAGCTTTCTGTCAATCCTGAAGGGCAGGCTGAACGCCAGGCTGTGCTGCGCCGGGGGGAAGCTCTGATTGACGGGATTAACCGCCGATACGACAGGTTGAAAGAAGTGAGAACCATGCTGAACGATGATGTTGTTGTTTCAGTGGGTGAAGTAAACGGTATGCTCTCGGAAATAAAAGGTCTGAATGAACAGATTGTGAAATCAGAGGCACTTGGAGACAACCCGAACGACCTCTACGACCGCCGTGATTTACTGATAAACAAGCTATCAGACTATCTCCCGGTTACCGTAGATAATCGGGATCCCGATGAGTTTCTTATTCACACAGGAGGATTGCACCTGATTCAGGGTAAACAGGTTTCATACCTGGCTGCTGAACCAAACCCTCAGAATGAAGGCTATCACGACATCGTCTGGAAGGATAACTCAGAGCTTCTCAATACCGATTCGGGGAAACTCGGCTCCCTTGCGGAGCTTCGGGACATTGACGTGAGAGGTGAAATACAGTCTCTGGATGAAATGACCATGGCCTTTGCGGATCTGGTGAATAACGTTCACCGGGATTCCTGGTCTGCCAACGGCAGTACCGGAATGGATTTTTTCAGGGAATATCCTTTTGTGGATAATCTCTCGGGGAACTACGACCGCAGTGGAGACGGGGAACTGGATTCAACCTATGCCTACAGGCTCACCGGAATCAATACTCTGGATCCGGCCGCTCCGGTAGGTTTTGCCGGAATCATCACCCTGGATAGTGCCAAAGGCCCGATAAATATTCCCTACACCGCCGTTGATACGGTGGAGATGGTAGTAGATAGGATTAATTCCTCGGATGCGGAATTAACCGCCCGGCTGGACCGGAACGGACGTCTTGAACTTCGTGCGGGAATTACCGACGGATTTGATAATCCTGATTTTGTTATCCGCCATGTTGAAGATTCAGGTCAATTTCTTG
>Ga0164315_10001893_pt1 | contig 15900 bp, 15 predicted proteins | sample GuaBasSedimGuay6_FD_113737 | JGI IMG/M metagenome (GOLD analysis project Ga0164315, IMG submission 113737) | Subseafloor sediment microbial communities from Guaymas Basin, Gulf of California, Mexico - Guay6, Core 4569-2, 0-3 cm | ecosystem: Environmental > Aquatic > Marine > Hydrothermal vents...
CAGGTTTGCAAGCCGGTTTCGGGGACGCCATTGGCGTCGAAAAGAATTACGGTCTGGTCTGTCATGCTGTTTCCCCGGAGATATTTTGCGGCCAGTCTCCTCACCTGTGAACTACAGATGATCTTGTTGTTTTTTACATATTTTTCGTGATTCTCCTCTACTTTCGACAGATCGTAAACATAGTTGACCATGGTGCCGAAGGATCGCTCCATTCCGATCGGGGAGGGATTGCCGAGAATATTGATGCGTTCGAGTTTGGCGCCGTTCTTGAGGTGAAAGCGCGCCACCGGGTCGAGCGGTTCCGATCGACTGTTCTTCTGCTGCAGGAAATACTGCGCCGCTATTTTCTCGAGTTCCTCTTTCTGATCTTCGGCGGCGGACGCATCGAATCTGTCCATCAACAGGGCGATTTCGTGGTGTTGTCGCGCCTCGGCCTGCAGCCAGCGACGGAAGCCCGGCGCGGGTGATATCGTCGAAAAGGTTTTCAATTGCGGGAAGCGCATTTTCAGGCTGGTGGCGACCTGCTTGATCAGAAAGTTACCAAAGGATACCCCGGCGAGGCCATTGTGGCAGTTCGAGATCGAGTAAAAAATGGCACAGGTCGGGTTATCCGGCGCCTCGCATTCTGGGTCGCGATGCAGGATTTCGCCGATGGCGCTGGGGATATGGTCGGTAAGCGCGACTTCGACGAAAACCAGGGGCTCGTCGCCCATGGATGGATGGAAGAATCCATAGCAATAGCGGTCAACGGGTTCCAGGCGGCTACGCAATTCCGCCCAGCTCTTGATTTCGTGAACGGCCTCGTAGGCGATAATTTTTTCCAGGATATGCGCGGGCGTAGTCCAGTCGAGCGGCTCCATCAATAGAAAGCCACGATTGAACCAGGTATTGAACAGGTGATGGAAATCAGCGTCGATCTTGTCCAGTTCGGGATTGTCGCGCATGGCCTTGAGCAGGTGCTCGCGCATCTTGACCAGGCGCCGGGTACCGCCCGGGGCCAGGTTGATTCGACGCAGTAGTTCCTGGCGGCCAGGTTCGGAGGCCGCTGTCACCTTGACCAGATTACCGGCGTCGGGATTATGCTCGTAGTTGTCGATCGCCTTCTTGATCCGGGCGACATCGATATCGTAGTCGGCATTCAGCAGCCTGAAGAATTCGATGCGCTCGGTCAGCGCCAGCTCTTCGTAGGCGTTGAGGATGCGTTCGGCCAGCAGCAGGCTCGAGTATTCGCCATCGGATTCCATCATCATGCGGCACAGCGAATCGATGGATTCGGTTTCCTCTTTTAGCAGGTGCTTGCGTAAAACCGACGGGGTCCACCTGCCGATCTGCAGGGAGGGCATTAAATCCTGGAAAAATTGCATTCGATAGTTACCGCTATACGGGACCGGAAAGTTTAACCGATTTCGGCCCGTTTATGCGTTTACCAGAATCACAAAATTGGCTTGAGCCAGACCCAGAACTACCGTGTTGGCCAGCCCCGGCGCGCCGGCGCTACTGGTTGAGGATTTCCGAGGTAAAGTTGATGGTCGTATCTTCGTAGTTGAGATGCGATTTTAGCTCCTGCCAAACCGATTCGGAATTGATGATTCTGACGTGATCGGTATCCCGGGTGAGCAGCAGTTTGGTGAGGGGATAGCGGTTACAGAAATCGACCGAGTCGGCAACGGCGCTTTGCGTATCGGTTTCATCGTGTGCAATCACCGAGATGTCGCCGTAGAGCGCGAGTTTTTCAGCCAGTTCGAGTTTTTTATACTCGCTACGATAAGTCCTGGAAAACCGATTGGCGTACTTTTTCACCAGATCGGCGTGCAGTCCCAGTTTGACCAGTCGCCTGAGAAAGAAGAGCTTGTAGTTGAATACGGGTGAGATCAGAAACAGCGGTATATTCTTGAGCAATGCCGGGCGCGAGTTGGCAATCGCAATGCAGCCCGTGGCGTGTCCGACGACCGCGCACAGCCCTTCGTTTGATTTGCTCGCCTGGCTTAAAACGTCATTGGTCGTGATAATCGATTGCTGCAGGGTAGCTGATTTGCTATCGCTGAGACCATGCCCGAGATGATCGAACACCAGCGACGAGAAACCGCAGCGCGCCAGGCCTCGCATCAAAGGGAAAAACTGTGCGCAAGACCCGCCCCAGCCGTGTACAAACACCACGGTCGGACCTTTCCCTGTCTGGTAAGCCTGCAGGTTGCCGTCCCGGGTCTTGATGATGAATTGTTCGAATCCACGCGGTAAGCGCACGGGCTTGCTGTGTGTCGATTTCGGCACAAATAACATTGCGTCGATTTGATTGTTGGCCCAGCCCGGTACTACTTTGCTGAGCAGGCGCGTCTTGTTCCTTGAAAAGAAAGAAGCCAGGCCTGTGGATCTGGAATCACCCGGGAGTGAAGAGGATTTTTCCATGCTTTATATGCCTTTTATTATGGTTCCCAATGTTACCGGTAAATGCTCAATACCGGCGGCGTTTGGGTGCGGTAAACAGGTACAGTATAAACGCGGCCTGTGTTACCGAAGGGACCGTTTATCGGTTTTACGCTGTTTCGGATAAACGGTAGGTGAGGAGTCTAGAAATCGGCGGGCTGGCGATATCCTGTGATCACGCTGCGGGTGTTGCTTATCGGCATCCGGCAGCGCGGTCCCAGTGCTTCCAGTTCATCGGCGTGCAGACCGCCCAGCCGCTGTAGTATCGCGAGTATCGCCACCTGCGCCGCTTCACCATCGCCGTCGTCTATTTTCAATGCGACGCCAAGGCCCTGTTCCTGCAGGGCCGCGGTATAGACGCCGGCGGCGCCGGTCTTGACGAGCGTTCTGCGGCCGCTCAACTGGATGATCTCGGTGCATAACCTGCCGCTGCCCGCGACCATGAACGGGTTTGATGAAATTGCATTACCCAGGCGCTCGACCGCGTCGGCGCGTGTGCTTGCAAGGTCATCCGGTGCGGCGATGCGCGCGAAAGCGGTGGCGATCGACTTCAACGGCATCGCGATGACCGGGATGCCGCAGCCATCGCGATTCCAGGGCAGGCTACGCATATCGACATCGGCCATCTCGCCGATGGCGTCGAACCAGCGCTGCTGTGACGGGTGCTCGCGTTCGATATAGCCATGCGTGTCTTCACCGAGGAAGCGGCAGGTGGTCAGCATGCCGGTGTGCTTACCCGAGCAGTTGTTGTGAATGCGTCCGGGTTCGAGGTGATCGCGCAGTAAGGCCTCGGCGGTGAGCACGTGTAACGGCGCGTGTACGCCGCATTCGAGCGCGTCTTCGTCGAGTTCGAGGCGCCTGAGCCAGTTTTGCACGGTTTGCGTGTGCCCGGGTTCGGCGCCGTGCGACGAACAGGCCATCGCCAGTTCGGCGTCATCGAGATGAAAATGGTCGGCCGCGCCGGATTCGACCAGCGGCAACGCCTGCAGGATCTTGACCGAGGAGCGCGGATAAACCAGCGTATCGACATCGCCCCAGGCGTGCACAAGTCTTCCTGTCGGGTCGCAGACGGCGATCGCGCCGCGATGGCGATTCTCGATTACATCGCCGCGCAGGGTATTGACGAGAACCGGATTGCTCACGCTGAATCGGTCCGCGGCCACAGTACCGGGAACCAGTCCTGGCGAAGTTTTTCGCCGTCGCAGGCGGAGTCGTCAATCTGATTGAATGTTGTTTGCATCTGTTGTCGCCGACCGGTGGCGTGGTAAACGTTGTATGGTAATCATCGCGACCCCGATAATCGCGAGGCATCCGCCCAGCGCGATCTTGGTGGTCAACGATTCCCCGAGGAAGAATATACCACCGATTACCGAAGTAACAGGTAACAACAGCAAAAAAGGCATGACCTGGTTGACGCTGTAGTGGCCGAGCAATCGGTACCATAAGCCGTAGCCGAGCGCGGTCATCACCAGGCCAAGATAGACGACCGCGCCCCAGGCCGCCAGGGGCGCGCTGGCAATCTGTTCGAGCTGGTCCTGTTCGAACAGTAAAGACGCGATAAACAACTGTGGCGCGGCAAACAACGCAACTCCGCTGAGCAAATTGAAGCCACCGACATTGCCAAGTTTCTTGATCATGATCTGGCCCACGGACCAGGTGAAGGCGCCGCCGATGACCATGAAAGCATAAACCAGGTCGTCGGCTAGCCTGGGTTCACCGACGATCAATACGGCGCCACCAAATGCGATCAGTATGCCGAGCGCCTGTTTCGGCGTGATGCGGTCACCGAAAACCAGCCAGGCCATGATCAGTCCAAAGGGTACTTCGAGTTGCACCAGCAGCGCGGCGGTCGAGGCGTCGATGCCGCGCACGCCGTTGAAGGTGAGGCTGTATTGCAACGCGGCGCTGATCAGCGATATCCAGAAGAGCTGTTTGAAAAGCCCTGGCGGAGGACGGAAGAAGTAAATCATGCAGGCAGCCGTCAGCGTAAATCGCAACGCCATCAACAGGATAGGGGAGAAATGCGACATTGCCGCCTTGGCGATGACGAAACCCATACCCCAGATCACCGCGACCGCGATCGCGATCAATACGTCAACGGGCTTCATAGCACCGTTAACAGGCCGCAACGACGCCGATCTCGACGAGCAGGTCGGGGCTGGCCAGGCGTGCCTCGATACAGGCGCGCGCCGGCGCGTGGCCCTCGGCAACCCAGGCGTCCCAGACGGCGTTCATCTGCGCGAAGTGACCCATGCTGGTGAGCCAGATCTGCGCTGAAAGTATCTTGCTCTTATCCGATCCAGCTTCCTCGAGCAGGGCTTCGATCTTCCCTAGAACCTGTTGCGTCTGCACGCTGATATCGGCGCCGGCGTCGGCGGCGACCTGGCCGGCGAGGTAAATGGTATCGCCGTGTATGACGATCTGGCTCATGCGTTGGTTGCCGTGATGGCGGGTAATACTCATGTTCGACTCCTAAAGTTAACGATTGACGGTAAGAATTTTGCGTGGGAACTCGGTGATGTACTCGCTGCCTGCGGCGGTTACCGCAATCGAATCACCGATTCGCCCGCCAAGCCGGCCGTCGACGCTGATGCCGCCATCGACCGCGAAGGTCATACCCGCCTGCAAAATAGTTTTATCACCATGTTTCAGCTCGGGAGACTCGAGATAGGCCATGCCGATCGAGCGCCCGGTGCGGTATCCGGTTTCATATCCGCGTTCGCGGTATACCTCGTCGGCCGCCTGCGCCACCGACTCCGCGGTGACGCCGGGCCGAATCGCGGCGATCGCCGCCTGCTGCGCATCGATCGCGGCCTGTTGCACTTCGGCGGCTTCATCCGACACTTCCTTGATAAAGAACATGCGGTCGAAACCGAGTTTGTATTGTTTGAATTGCGCCATGTTGCAGAAACAGAAATAAACCGGATCGCCTTTTGCCAGCGGTTTGACGCTGGCGCGGCGATGCACCATCGAGGTGTCGGTTCCTGATTGCATGATCTGCAGGTTGTGGATCATTGGCGAAATAAAGGCTTCCCAGCCCTTGTCGGTGAGAAAGCCGGCCGCCTTGCGGGTACCGGCATTGATCACCGCAAGCGCGGCTTCGTACTCGGGACGGCCCTCGCCGAGCGCGTCTTCGGCCGCCTGCATCATCGCTCCGGCGATCTCACCGGCCTGCTTCATGACGACGATTTCCTCGGGCGACTTGATCATGCGCATTTCACCGAGTAGCGGTGCGACGTTGTGCAGCCGGGTCCCCGGCATTTGATCGTCGAACCAGTTGCGCACGATCGGCGGCAGAGCGGCCAGCTCGACACCGATTTTTCCGGGGTTGGCGCCGATAGCCGCGGCGAGCACGTTTTCCCAGCGGTTGGCGCCGGCATCCTCCCAGGTGGCGATGTTTTCGACCCAGGTCATCGCACCGACCATTTCGCTTTCCATCAACGGCGTGATCACCTGGGGGTCGGCGTCAGGCCGGATCAGCAAAAAGGTGGGTCGGCCAAATTCCACCGAAAGGTATCCCCAGAAACCGGCGAGATAGGCGATCGAGCTTTCGTCGGTGAGGATGGCAAGGTCGATCCCGGCATCGCCGAGACGGGACTGGAATTCACGCGTGCGTTGACGAGCCTGGTCGAGCATTCTGGTTCCTGGGTTTCATGTTTGAGACGGCTGTGTATATCATACCGTCTCCGTTTTAGGAACGATTTTAACCATGACCGAACAGAATGTTCTGGCAACGCCACCGCGACAGATTCGCTTCGATGACGGCCGCCACGCGCGCGCCAAGATTGGCTACGTGTTGCTCGCAACCGAGCAGACCGTGCAGGATGACGTGATGCGGCTACGCCCACCCGGTGTCGGCGTTCATTTTACCCGTGCCGCGATTGCGGATTCGATCACCAGTGAATCGCTGGCGGCGCAAGTCGACCTGCTGGCCGACTGCGCCGCGACCCTGCTGCCGGACGGCAGTCTCGATGTGGTGTGTTACGCCTGCACCTCGGGCAGTTTGGTGATCGGCGAGGAACGGGTGTTTACCGAACTCAACCGGGGTGCGCCCGGCGCCCGCGCAACCTCACTTATCAGCGGGGTGATTCGCGCCCTGCGCAAACTGGAGGCGCGCCGCATCGTGGTCGCGACGCCTTACCTCGACGAGGTCAACCAGCGTGAAGTCGATTATCTCGAGGCGGCGGGTTTCGAGGTGATATCGCTGTGCGGACTCAACCTGGAGAAGGACAGCGACATGGTGCGCGTCGCGCCGGACTTTATCACCGAGTTCGCACTGGCGCAGGATCGTGCCGATGCCGACGCCATCTTTATTTCCTGCGGTGCGCTGCGCACGCTCGATGTCATCGGTGAAATCGAGGCGCGTGCCGGTAAACCCGCGATCTGCAGCAACCAGGCGATGATCTGGGATTGCCTGCGGCTTGCCGGTATCGACGATCGTTTCGAGGGCTACGGGCGCCTGCTGTCGGAGTTTTAATCGATTCGCGTATAAGAATTAGTTGCCTAAATGTTGTTGTTGCCAAAACAATGTTGAAAGTTCCACAATTTTAGTGATAATGTTTATGTTGCTAGTAAAAATGCAAGTAAACAATTTTCGCACATAAAAACTGGAGGAAGGTTCGCGGACAGGAATAAATCGCATAGTTTATTCGGAGAGCACCTTAATTCGGTATTTCTACTGCCCAGTTAACGATTGTTATCCTGGTCGGATCTAATGCCCCGTCCTCTTACATAATCATTACCGAGGAGAAAGAGTATGAAACATAAATACAGTATTTTATTCGCCACATTGGCGATGTTTGTTCTAGCATTTTCCAGTACCGTAAGGGCTGGGGAACTCACGGTTTACACATCTTTGGAGGAAGATGACGCAAAGGTTTACCTGGACGCCTTCGCTAAAGCCCAGCCCGGCATAAAAGTAAACATGCTGCGCCTGTCCACCGGGGATCTGGGGGCCAGAATGCTGGCCGAAAAAAGTAATCCGCAGCACGATATAATCTGGGGCTGGGCGGTAACTCAGATGGTTGATCCCCGTATCATGGAAATGCTGCAGTCTTATAAACCAGCGGGTGTCGACAAGGTGAATACCAGCTTCGTCGATCCGCAAAACAAATGGTTCGCTACGACTGGCTATTTCGCGGCTTTCTGCGTCAATACCGAGGTTCTGGCGAAGAAAAACCTGCCCATGCCAGGTTCATGGCAGGACCTTTTGAATCCGGTTTACAAGGGGCAGTTGATCATGCCCAACCCGGCCAGTTCCGGCACCGGCTACTTGCAGATATCCAGTATCCTGCAAATGAAGGGTGAAGAAGAGGGTTGGAAATACCTCCATGAACTGGACAAAAACATGGGCCAGTACATCAAGTCCGGTTCCAAGCCCTGCAAACTGACCAGGGTCGGCGAATACGCCGTCGGTGCATCATTCGCGTTTGTCGGCGTCAAGTCTATTGATAAGGGGTTCCCCATCAAGCTGGTAATACCGAAGGAAGGCGCTGGCTACGAAATGGAAGTTAGTGGCCTTATGAGCTCCTCCGGCAACAAATCAGATGCCAAAAAATTTCTTGACTGGCTGCTGACGAAGGATGCCGGCGCACTATATGGTCAACGGGCCGCCATGTCCGTGGTTCCCGGCGCGGTGCAAACCCAGAAAGCGCGCGATGCGGGGTTGCCGGCCGATGTTTCTACTGTCCTCTACAATATGGACTTTGACTGGTCAGCGTCGAACAAGACACGAGTCATAAATAAGTGGAAAGCTGAAATCGAACGCTAGATTCGAGTAACCACAAAACCTGAGCGGGCAGCCTGCTCGATTGGCTGCCCGCTCCAACTCGAGGCCGCGCTTCGATCTGCATTGCGTATAGTTAAAATGTTCTTGAAACTACAAAACGTAACCAAACGGTTCGGTGATTTGATCGCGGTTAAATCCGTTAGCCTGGATATCCCTGAAGGTGAACTTATTTGTTTTCTCGGACCCTCCGGATGCGGCAAGACGACATTGCTCCGTCTTGTCGCCGGTCTGGAGATGCTGGATGGCGGCGATATCTTTCTGAATGAGCAGGATTTGACACAAACCCCTGACCGAGACCGTAATTTCGGTATGGTGTTTCAGTCCTATTCCCTGTTTCCAAACATGACGATCGGAAAGAATGTCGCTTATGGCCTTGAATGTCGAAAATGGAACAGGAAACGAATCGAAGACAGGGTCGCCGAGATGCTGGCCCTGGTTCATCTCGAAGACCAGAGAGACAAATATCCAAATCAGCTTTCCGGGGGCCAGCAGCAACGCGTGGCGCTGGCACGGGCACTGGCGCCTGAACCATATGTCCTGCTGCTGGATGAACCTTTATCGGCGCTCGACGCCAAAGTCCGAGCTGCTTTGCGTTTGGAGATACGCCGCCTGCAACAGACCCTGGGTATCACGACCATTATGGTCACCCACGATCAGGAAGAGGCCCTGACCATGGCAGACAGGGTGGTGGTCATGAACGAGGGTGCGATCGAACAGGTGGGGGGGCCGGTTGATGTCTATGGTGATCCGGCGACATCGTTCGTCGCGGATTTCATTGGCACCATGAATTTCCTCAACGCGACGATGGGTGATGAAAAAGTGATTCACCTGGCCGGGAGCAATCTTAGCTGTGGCCATTGGCATGTGGATGCGCTTTCGGGTGAGCATGTTCGTTTGGCGATAAGGCCGGAGGATGTCCACATACAGACTGAAGGCTCTGCCGATGACAACACTGTAGCGGCGAGAATCGACTGGATAGAATTTCTGGGATCCACGTACCGGATTGATCTAACTCTCGAAGAAACAGGGGGTAAACAGACCGTGAAAAGCGAGTTGTCCGCGACCTTGATGCGTGATCTCAACCTTTTAATTGGCGCCAGGGTTCGCGTTTTTCTGCCACGAGACCAGTTATGGGTTTACCCCTGAACGGGTTGCACGGCACGGATTTGGAGGCAGGCACAAGGTGGATCTAGCACAAAAACAATCCACTGGCAGGTTTCGAATTAACGAACGCCATATCAAGATAGGCATGACCCTGGCCGCGGCGATACCGCTGCTGACTTTTGTGCTCTATCCCCTGTGGTCGATCCTCAAGATGAGCTTCGTGCTGCCCAATGACGACTGGGGATTCGGGAACTACACACGGTACTTTTCCGACCCGGGCTTCATCCAGATCGTCAACAACAGCTTCGTCGTATCCATCAGCGCAACAGTGGTCACGATCGTGCTCGCCTACACATTTGCCTATGCGCTGCATCGTTCCTCTATTCCCTACAAGGCAGTCTGGAAATTTATCGCCATGCTGCCACTGTTTGCGCCATCACTGGTCCAGGCACTGGGCTTTCAGCTTCTACTTGGCCGCAACGGTGCGGTTAACCGGATATTCGGTACGGAACTCGACATTTACGGATTCTGGGGCATTTTTCTTTCCAATACCCTGTACGCCCTGCCGCACGCTATCCTGATGCTGTCGGCTGCGTTGGTTGTTGCCGATGCCAGATTATACGAATCAGCACGCATGCTGGGGGCATCCAGTTCACGCATATTCCTGACCGTCACCCTTCCCGCGACCCGTTATGGCTTGATGTCGGCCATATTCATTGTTTTCACAATTGTCATCACCGATTTTGGTAATGCTATGGTCATTGGCGGCGATTACGGGGTTCTGGCCACGGAGATCTATAACCAGGTATCGGGACAGGCGAACTTCAATCTGGGTGCGGTGATTGGTATGATCTTGCTGCTGCCGGCCGGTATAGCGGTGATCATTGAACGCTGGGTTTCAAAACGCCAATCGGCGGCTATTACCTCTGGCTCGGTCCCTCTTACGATCAGGCCAAGCAGGGGTTTCGACACCGTAATGCTGGTATTCGTGATGCTAGTTTGTCTGGCTGTACTGGCGATCATCGGCATCGTAATTTTCGTCAGCTTTGTTAAGTTGTGGCCTTACAACATGTCATTGACCCTGGCGAACTATGACGTCGATGTCCAGGGAGGGTACGCGCCGCTATGGACCAGCATCTGGATGTCCTGTCTGGCTGCTGTTATCGGCGTCGTCATGATAACCACCGCCGCTTTCGTTATTCAGAAGCTCTCTAACCGTCTCACCCAATGGCTGTATTTCTTGTCCATCCTGCCGGCAGCGGTTCCCGGTATGGTGCTGGGACTAGGGTATATCTTTGCCTTTAACAACCCGGCAAATCCAGTCTACCTGATCTACGGTACTGTGCTGATGCTGGCGATAAACACGGTCTATCACTACCACGCCCAGGGTTTCCTCATAGCAACGACCAGCCTCAAACAGATCAGTGACACCTTTGATGAAGCTTCGGCCATGCTGGGTGGCGGTTTCCTCTATACCATGCGCAAAATCACCTTGCCGATCATCTGGCCGGCGATGATAAGCCTTGGTGTGTTTTTCTTCATGCGTGCCATGGTCACCCTCGCCGCCGTTATCTTCCTCGTCAATCCGAGCAATAATCTGGCAGCGGTTTCCGTTCTGTTGCTCGACGATTCCGGTGAAACCAGTCAGGCAGCGGCGTTTTCAACGCTCATCATGGCCGTTGTTGTGGGCGTACTGGTCGTTTTCCAGGGAGTTTTACGGATTTTCAAGGTGCGTAACGTGTCGTTAATTAGTTGAATACGATTTCCAGGTATCGCAGCTCTTTATTTCATGCCGTTCGCTACAGCTGTGATTTGTTGCTTCGTCATTCGCGGCCAATCCCAACGCGTCATCCAGCGTGGCAATGACCGGCAAGTCATTTTTCGAACCGAAACAGACCCTTTAGAGGGTGTTAATATTTCCTGTACAAAAATGCATCAGATCTCATTCGGTTCTGGAACAGGTAGCAGGGTATTTTTACTCTGACCCCAATCTACAGTGTTGGCTGGATAGTTTTAAGCGCCGAATCTCCGCGGTTTCAAGGTGCTGTTGCGATCGATGCCGCGAGGCATCTTCTTTCTGGAAGGTGGTTTGCAGTATTTGCAGTGCATCGCCATGAGAGACCAGTAGCAGGCTTTGGCCAGAGAAACTGGTTTCACATTCGGTGATGAACAGGCCGTCCTTTTTTATCGATTGCGACACATCCATCCAGTTGCTCGCCAATGCCCAGCGCCCGAATGTTTCCTGGTTTTAGCGCGGCGCTATCGAGGGCCTGTGCAATAGTTGGCGCCAACGCCTGTTCCCAGTCATTCGGGTTCTGTTCGGCCCATCCTGGTTTCGGAAAGGTTGGCTGGTATGCGCTTGCCGCCTCACCCAGCACCGTAAGGTGATTATCGGTGATGACCACCTCCATGCTCTGTGTGCCAATGTCGACGCCGACTATCATGTTTGCGGTTAGCCTTACCTGGAGATGTGCAGCGTGACCGAGGCGGCCTCAAGCGCGTGGCAGATCTCGTTCGGGGGCTTGCTGTCGACGATCAGATCGTCGATATCTTCCAGCGCGCAAATATTGTCGAACATGCATTTACCAAACTTGTCGTGATCCAGCAAAAGCAGGGTTCTCTCGGATTGCGCCATCATCTTGCGCTTGACCCAACTGGCCTCGGGGTCTACATCGGTGATGCCGTTTTCCGATATGCCGCCGGCGCCGATAATCGCCTTGTTTGCCTTGAAGCGTTCCAGGTAAGCAGTTGTCTGCTGACCATAGACTCCATTTTCCGAATGCCGATAATCACCCGGGCACATGATTATCTTGATCTCGGGAATGTCACCAAACCCCTGCACTACCGGAATACAGTTGCTCAATATCGTTAACGGGATCATGCGATCGGCTAGCGCCTTGGCGAAATAGCCCGTAGTCGAACCAGAGTCGATCATCAGTACATCGCCCGATTCCACCAGCGCTGCGGCATGCAGGGCGATGCGCTTGCGTTCGACAGTATTGTCGCGCTGGCGTTGCTGAATATCGGGTTCGGTGGTCAGCGATTTGCTCACCGCGCCGCCATAGGTGCGGTTAACCAGTCCCTTGCGGGTCAGTTCGTCGATATCGCGCCGAATTGTCTCGGTGGTGACGCCAAACTGTTCGGCCAGCGAGTTAATCCGCACACTGACTTCACTGCCCAGGTGATTAAGTATCCGTTCCTGACGTTGCCTTTTTAACAGACGCTCGGTCACTATAGTGTTATGTCATTGAGTGTGTAAGCCAACTCCGAAAAACCACTTTCGCATTGGCTATCGGAAGGGAATTTTTTCAGAAAAAACATAGAACCGTTAAACGAGTTCTTGCGGATTCATCATACCAGCGTCGGCTGCGAGATCAAGAAACGTATAGCGATTACGAATTTCCCGGGCGTGGTAGATTGCGTCCAGGAAGAATTTCCTGTCAAGATCGATGTCGCTGAAACGAAATGGCGCCCCGGCGCGTTGAAGAATGTCCGCTATGGTATCCGACGGGATCATGTGCGGCAGCAGTTCTTGGCGGAATTCAGACCACGTCTGATCGATGCGGGCGTTCAGCATTTCCGTATCTTCTTCATGTAGACGTTTCTTGTCGAATTCGTCCCAGCAGGCTTTACCGATTTCGTCGCCGAAGTGGGACAATACGGATTGTCGTGATACCGCGGTTGCCGCAAGCCGCGGCGGCGGGCCGGCTAGCACCCGTTCCTGCAAGCGCGCCATGACACAGGCGGTTACTGCGATTTGCTCGCCATGGAAAGTTTCCTGCCAGCCGGGCGGGTGCATCATTTCGATATAGTGACTGATCAGGTGCTCGCCCTGGCTCGCGGGATAACTGCCACCACACACCGACATGCCCATGCCGGAAAGTACCAGGGTTCGGGCCAGCCGACGCATCGCGTTCAGGTCGCTCTCGAGCAGTGCCTCCGGGTTGGCCAGTAACGGCCCCTCATCCTCGGCCAGAAGCTGAAACGGCGCCTCGCGGTATCCGCTGCCGAAAAGCAGATCTGACAACAACCAGTCCACCTGGGCGGTGGCCCGGCAAATGGAATCGCCGAGGCCCGAGCGGATCATGCGTTTTGGCGCCGCCGCCAGCACCTCGAGGTCCATGAACACCCCGGCCGGCGCGAGCGCGGGCAGGGATTTTTTATGGCCGTGCACGGTAATTGCCGAGTTAACGGAGGTATAGCCATTCATCGATGGCGCAGTGGCGAATACGGCACAACCCCGATCCTGCGTGGCGGCAGCATATTTGCACAGATCGTTGATAGTCCCCGAACCAACCGCGATTAAGGTTCCGGCGCTTTGCGTGGCGGCTATCAGCGATTCCGCGGTGTGCATATCGGCATGGGGTTTATTGCCGAGCAGAATCTTGATAACCGGCCCCAGGCTACCGATGGCATGCTCGATTCTTGCGCCCATTACCGAATTGGTGTCGGGATCGCTGACCACGGCAAATGGCGGCTCGAGATCGAGCGCCGCGACCATGTCCGCTTCCATGCCCACCAGGCTATCGGCAATAACGACACTCCGTGTCGGCACGGACAGCGTTGCCTTGCCGTCGCTGTCCGGGTCAATATAGGTTCCGTTTACAAGATCAGTAATGATATCCATGCTATGTCGGCTTTTCTCCGCGGGCTCTGCCAAGCCATAGTTTCATGCATTTCAAAGTTGTCCGCCAAATGGAGACTAGTCAACGGTTTCACAAATTTTCAAAACTTCACTGCATTGATAAGAGAGGGTATTTCCCCCGCAAGCAAAGACATTGTCAAACACGGCGGTTCCGATGGTGAATGCGTCGGCTCCTGCTCTGGCAATATCGCGGATACGCTGCGGCGAATCAATACTGCCGGCGACAATCAGGTAGCCGTCGCCCAGACCGGCCCGGGCCGCCCTTACCAGATCCAGTGGATCGGCTTCACTGGCCCGGTAAGCCAGCAAATCGACCCCGGGACATCCACTGGCGCTAAAGCGCGCGCAGTCGGCTTCGATCGCTTCGGGGCTACCGCCCAGAACGGTTGGGTGGCCGAGCGGACGACCTGGAAAAGGATAGTAGGTCGCTGCGGTTCCGCTCAGGGCTTCTAACGCAAAATTTACATCCTGTCCGCCGAGCACTCGGTCGACACCGATTTCGGCAGCGGCATTGATCGAATCATGTGCGCTTTCCGATGTGGTACTTACAACTTCTATATAAGATGTTGCGCCACTGGATTTGATGCGCGTCGCCAGGGCGGCAAGGGTTTCAATACTGACGCCGATATCTTTAAAGCCGATATGAGAAACACCTGAATCTATAATTTCATCAAGTATTTCAAGGCAGTTTGGGACAGTTTTGTCACCGTGGGTCAACATGAAAATGAAATCCAACAGCCTGTTCTCCGTGTTTTTCGTATGGATATGCTTATCAATGCATATGTTGCACTAACGATATTAACATTGCAAGAACAACATTTATGATAATGGCATCGCCCCCAGATATTCCTCGGGCAGTTACGATGATTGGTCCTGGAATTTGACATTCGTCACATAATGGTAGTTTTCGTCTCCCTGGGGAGGCAAAACAACAACTTAATTAGGAGACAGTCATGAGACAAGGGTTTTTACCTGGAAATTCAGGCCAATCATGTTTGCTTAGCGCAATTCCTGGGGTCGCCATGCTGGTGAAAGGTCATGCTTGATCTTAACTCGAAGCGCTGACGTTACGATTTTATTTTGCAACCCCATCGCGAACTCGGCCGTTTCGTCAAGAACGGACATCTGCAGGCACTGGGAAAATTCATGGCCGACAAAAACCTCCGCGATCCCTCGTTCAAACCGGAGCAACAGCTATATCAAGGTTTGTGGAAAGAAATTTTGTGGTACGAATGGTTGAATTTTCTGTACAGTTTTGGCGGCGATATGCTGGATGTGAAGTCTGGCAGCGAGTGCGGTCCGGTCATCGTCAACAGCCCGCGTGCTGTTGCCTCGCTGGAATACTACAAAAGTAGGGCAGGTCGAAGGTTGGACCTATCTGGTGCCTACCTTTGTCTTTGTTACTCACCACCAGGAGGAGGCGATGACGCTTGGAGCCCGATACCCTCTTGTTCGTCAAAAAGGATGAGGTTTCCCTGATTGTGCGTATCATGCGCGAAGTCGGCGATATTGGGCGTGGATCGACGATTCATCTTGAACTGCCTTACCGTCATTGTCATTTTTTCGACATCAGCGACGGGAAACGGCGGCCTATTTGGCGCGCACGGACAGTCGTGATTTCTTCAGTGTTTCTTTCTTCTTATCTTCCCATGTGATACGGAGATTGATGCGATTGCGGTTGTCTTCCTGGGAAACGATCAGCTTCAAATTCAATAAACCATCCGGGGCCATGCTGATGCTGTCGTCGTCGTCACTGAACGACACCTTCCCTTTTGCTATGCCCTCGGTAAGGGCTTTCAGGATGTCCTGGATGCTATCGCGGTTTTGCAGCGATTCGTGGCGAAAGCTGTTCTTTTTTCTTTTCATGGTTCCGTCCTGGTTTTCAAAGGGGGGACGTAAGGGTTCACGTCAGTTCAAAGACCTTCTTGCAGGGGTGGTC
>Ga0164315_10001894_pt1 | contig 15895 bp, 14 predicted proteins | sample GuaBasSedimGuay6_FD_113737 | JGI IMG/M metagenome (GOLD analysis project Ga0164315, IMG submission 113737) | Subseafloor sediment microbial communities from Guaymas Basin, Gulf of California, Mexico - Guay6, Core 4569-2, 0-3 cm | ecosystem: Environmental > Aquatic > Marine > Hydrothermal vents...
GTATTGTATTGTATTGTGCTGTAACTTGAAATTAAGGGCCAAACATGCAAAATAAGTGGACCGCATGAGGGTTAGGGAATTTTCATGAGCCACATGCTGCCAGCTCTTCAATAAAGTCAGAGAGGATGGAGAAATGAATACCATAGCCCAACGAAATACCTCACTGGCAATGACCGGCCTGTTCAGCGCATTGGTCATCGCCTTCTGCCTGGCAGGCATTATGCAGCAGGACGTACACGCCGCCACGGTGAAAGACAATATGCCATCGGGCCGCCAGGCGACAGCTATCGTCAATGGTCAATACCCGGCCAGCTATTTTCCCAATACTGAGTTACTCGGCGCTGCTGAAATGCGGATCACCGCGCTTGGCACCGGCATGCCCAACCAGACCAAGGCAGCCGTATCCATCTCGTATCTGGTTGAACTAGGCAATGGGGACAAGTTCCTGTTCGACCTGGGGATGGGCTCGATGGGAAACCTGTTCTCCCTGCGACCTGATTTTTCGAAGCTCGACAAGGTTTTTGCCAGCCACCTGCACATAGACCACGTCGGCGACTTTATGGGGCTTCATATCGGCGGCTGGCTGTCCGGACGCTATACCCCGATCCATATTTACGGACCCACCGGTTCCAAACCGGAACTGGGGACCAAAGCATTCGTCGAGGGCATGCAGAAGGCTTACGCCTGGGATCTCGCCACACGTAGTGGCGCGCTGCCGGACAAGGGCGCGCAGATTGTGGTGCACGAGTTCGACTACAAACAGGAAAACGAGATTGTCTACCAGCAAGACGGTGTCACGATTCGATCCTGGCCGGCGATTCACGCCCTTGATGGCTCGGTGAGCTTCGGTCTCGAATGGAAGGGGCTCAAGTATGTGTTTGGCGGGGATACCTATCCGAACAAGTGGTATATAAAATACGCTACAAATGCGGATGTAGCTTCCCACGAGGCCTTCCTTCCGCCCAAGGCCCTGGCTGCGTATTTTGGCTGGGACCTGGGACAGGCCATGTGGGTATCTACAAGAATCCATACCGAGCCCCAGGCCTTTGGGAAGGTCATGTCCGCCGTCAAGCCACGTATGGCCGTTGGTTACCACTCGGTGCAATCGCCGGAGAATAACGCCGCGATCATGGATGGCGTGCGCAAGACCTATGACGGCCCGCTGACCCTGGCACGCGATCTGATGGTCATCAATGTCACCAGGGAAACGATGAAAGTACGCATGGCAACGGTGGATGAGTACGTACTTCCACCCGATGTTACCGAGGCGTACAAAAAAGCACCTCGTTCAGACGAGAAACACACGTCCGAGTACATATCGAGTGGCAAGTGGAAAGGCTACACGCCACCACCGATGCCGAAGAAGTAGCCGCGAAATAGCGATGATGATTTTTCAGATGAGCTAATTGAGAAATTCGAGGTGTAAGATGCCCGCCCATTGGAGCTGGAGGAAAAGAAATTAATTGAGATTTCCAGGCGGAAGGGTGAATGCCAGGTCACAAAGAACTGCAGTAATTATGGCTGGACTTGTCAGTGCACTGGTGTTCGCCATAAGTATTACAGGAAGCATTCTGCAAACGGCATCGGCAGCACAGGAAGGTACCGAGAAAGCGGCAGTCAAGCGCCTGCCGACCTACTTTCCAAACACGGAAGAGCTGAGGGCAGACGAAATGCGTATTACTGCTCTCGGCACGGGGCTTCCGACGCCGACAACTCGGGCTCAGAAATCCACGGCGTGGATGGTCGAGTTGGGAAATGGCGATATATTTATCTTCGATATTGGATCGGGTTCGATGGAGAATCTGTTCGGGTTACGTCCCGATTTTTCCAGAATTGACAAGATATTCCTTAGCCATTTGCACTCTGATCATTTCGGCGATCTGGATGCGTTTATCGTTGGCAGTTGGCTAAGTGGTCGTTATACGCCACTACATGTCTATGGAGGGTCCGGTGAGACGCCTGAGTTGGGAACCAGGGCGGCCGTAAATCACGTGGTGAAAGCTCTCGCGTGGGACATTAAAGGTCGCACTGGCGCGCTGCCCGATGCGGGAGGACAGGTCATCGCTCACGAGTTTGATTTCAAGCAGGAAAACCAGCCGGTTTACGAAAAGAACGGGATCAGGATTACAAGCTGGCCTGCCATCCACAGTCTCGATGGTGCAGTAAGCTACCGACTGGAATGGAATGGGCTGAGTTTTGTGTTTGGAGGTGACTCCCGGCCAAATAAATGGTTTAACAAATACGCAAGGAATGCTGATTTCGCTATTCACGAGTGTTTTCCTACGCCAGCAGGGCTGGCAGCCTTTAACGACTGGAAGATGCGCCCTGCCACCTTCGTTACATCGTATATTCATACTCCACCGCAGGGCTTCGGAAAGGTCATGTCTGCGATCAAGCCACGCATGGCGGTGGCATATCACACAGTACTGTTACCCGATATACATCAGAGTATGTTGGAGGGGATTCGAAAAACTTATGATGGACCATTGACAATTGCTACCGATCTGATGGTATGGAATGTCACGAAAGACAACATCACCATGCGGATGGCAAGCTTTCCTGACCGTGTTACGCCGCCCTCGACAACAGAAGCATACAAAAACGCCCCGCGCAGCGGCGAAGCCAAGATGTCCAAGTATGTTATGGACGGTGTCTGGAAGGGTTTTACCCCACCGCCGCTGCCAAAGGAGTAACCGGGTGCGGGGAAGTTGTTCGTACCATTTAACATCTGGAGGTAAAAAATGAATCTGAAAATAGCATCATTCCTGGTATTGATAACACTGCCGGTAGCAGCTATTGCCGGTTTATTTGGCGATGACAAAACGCCAGACCAGCAACGCGCAGAAATTGGTCAGATGCGCGACAAGACGCTGACTCGGCTTTACAGGGAACAGTCCGATACGAAGGCAGAAATCGCCAGGGCTGTTGGTTACGCGGTGCTCGATAACACCGGGGTGCATGTTCTGGTAGTCAGCGGTGGATTCGGTCACGGTATCGCACATGACAATAAGTCAGGCAAAGAGACATACATGAAAATGTATACCGCGGGAGCGGGTCCGGGCCTCGGCATCAAGGATTATCGGGTGATTTTTGTCTTTCAGACCCGGGATAAGTTCGACAAGTTCCTCAACGAAGGTTGGGGTGCCGAAGGTCAGGCCGATGCTGCAGCGACTACCGGTGAAAAGGGCGGCGGAAGAAGTGGCGCTGTCTCGATCCCTGATGGCGTGAGTATCTACCAACTTACTGAGAAAGGTCTGGCGCTGCAGTTGACTATTCAGGGTACCAAGTACTCCAGGAATGACGAGCTCAACTAGAATCTGTTGCACACATCGCTCCAGCCGAATATAAAAAGCAGGAACGAGGCCATACTCGATATTCTGTAACACAATATTTCGTAATAGCCAGGTTTCGTAATAACCATGATTCACAATAATCTTCGGAGAAACAACATCATGAAAACTCGCATAGCTACTATCGTTGCCGCCACCATTACTCTGTCTTTTGCTGCGCAAAGTTCCTGGTCTGAAGAGGCTGCTGTGGATTGCTCCACTGCACAGGCGGACCTCGCGCACCTTAAGCACGAAAAGCTGAGCACGATGGATAGAATTGGGAAAGGAGTAGAGTCAATTGTCCCAATCAGTCTGGTTGTTCATGCTGCCAAGGGAACGGAGGGAAAGAACGTGAAAATGGCGACTGGCGATTATAACGATAAGATTGATGCGCGGATTGCCCAGATCCAGAAGGCTTGCGGTCTGGACTGAACGAGCAGGGCTTTTCCAGTTCAAACTCTAAGGGCTTTTCGCATATATTGTAAGGGTTTTCCGCACGTATAGTGCCGATCTGATTTTCGACGAAGGACAGGGCGATGAAGATGAAACCTGCTATTGCAGTAACTGCTTTTCTGACAGGGGTTGCCCTGTTGGCTGCAGAGCAAAGTATGGCTGCAGCCTTTTACCTGACCCAGGTCGGCACACCGCTGAGCATTGGTACGGTCGGGGTGACGAATACGGTCAATACATGGGGCGCTGATTCCGCGTGGGCCCAGCCAGCCGGGATGGTTGAGCTAGAGGAGGATACTGTGGGTGTGACCGGCCTGACCCTGCTGTACCCAGACATGAAGTTTGATTCCTCCGTCGCCGAGGCGGGTGGCAGTGACGGTGGCAATGCCGGTGAAGTGGCCATCATTCCCAGCCAGTTCCTGGTTAAGAAACTGTCTGACCAGACCAGTGTAGGACTGGCGATAACTGCGACGTCGGGCGGGGCCATGGACTATGGCGACGACTTCGTTGGGCGTTACGGAGCCCAGATGGTGTCCCTGGAGGGACTGGGCATATCACCGTCCATTGGTTACAGGGTCAATGACCGGCTGGCCATCGGCGCGGGTGTAAGTCTCACCTATACTCTTTTTGAAGAGGATGTGGCTATCAACCTCCCGGGGGCGGCATCTGATGGCAAGGTCAAAATGGAGGACCTGGATGACTGGGGTTACCAGCCTTTTCTGGGACTGACCTATCACTTTTCTGACCGGGTGATGCTCGGAGTAGTGTACCGAGCGGAAATGGATGTAAATCTTAAAGGCAACGTGAAATTCAGGGGCGCACCATTACCCGGCGGTAACGTGGAGTTAAGCTGGGACAATCCCCAGTGGCTGGAGGCAGCACTGCGCTTTGACCTCGATGATAACTATTATATAGCGACCAACCTGGGTTGGCAGGACTGGTCAAAGTTCAGTGAAAACAAACTGGAGGTTACCCCGGGCGTCACGGTGCTCGACAGGGAGTGGAAAGATACCTGGCGCACCGGTATCGCTTTTGGACATATGGCCGGTACCGCAGGGTGGGCCTTTGGCCTGTCCTACGACAGCTCACCGGTATCGGACAAGAATAGAACCATTGATTTGCCTATGGATGAGCAATGGCAGGCGGGCGCCAGTTATTTCATGGAAGGCGAAAAGCTCTCCTATGCGCTCGGCACCTCCGTTATGTATGCAGGTGACGGCAAGGTGGATCAGACGGCCCAGGGCGAGCGCTTCAAAGGAGAGTTCGATACCAACCTGATCTTTTCCCTGGGTGGGACAATACGCTATACCTTTTGATGTTTAGAAAATTCGATGCATGCCTTACACAATCATAACCATACATTAAATCGATTGTGCGTCAGGATGATTTTGGCGCGGACTGGAAGATCAAGTTCAATATCTTTCCGGTGATTCCATCGCTGGTGAAACACCCACTTTTCGATTAGTAGTGCGGCAATTTAGCGCCAGGATCCCCGTTGACTGGGAGCCTGATAATGAAACCCCTGAGACTGTTGAGATGAAATGGGGTAAGATGTTGATACTATAAATTGGCCCCTGCGGGGGGTGCTCTGTTTGGTGTCGGAACAGACAGACCTTGCATTTATGACCTTCTTTTGGAAAATAGCTACCGGGTGTTACTGGACGAGGATGGTAATATGGCCTGGGTAACCGAGATCGAAGGTGAAGAGGTGCATTACGACAAAGACCGGGAGACCATCTTCGGGCAGCGTTTCCTGTCCGACTTTATATTGATCCTACCCATCGAAGATCAACTTTAAAATATTAAACAATGTGGAGAATCCAGATGTTGAGAATTTCGGCATTTCTGCTTGCAGTAATATGGCTATCGCCCGGGTGGGCATCTGCCGATGCCTACGACTATCCGATCGATAACAAATTTCTCGCCACCGTCGTCGGGACACCTCCCAGTTATCGTGCTGAATTACCGAAGAAAATCCCGCTGAGACATCGCAGTATTACTATTTTCGGGGACCGTAAGGTCCCCGAGCCCTTCTTTTTCGATGCAAAGCTGCGCTATTCCCAGGCATTACAGAAAGGGTCGGCACCGCTGGTCTTTCTGATCGCCGGTACGGGAGCGGCCTACAATGGGGCAAAAAACGTCGACATGGCACGGGCATTCTACCAGGCCGGCTTCCATGTCATTTCCATCTCTTCACCGACCTACATGAATTTCATTGTGGCGGCTTCCAGGTCGGGTGTGCCCGGCCACACAGTTGAGGATGCCGAGGATATTTACCGCGTGATGGAACGTATCTGGGGTAAGCTGGAGGATCGGATCGAGGTCACCGATTTCTACGTTACCGGCTACAGCCTGGGTGGGCTCAACGCGGCCTTCGTTACCTGGCTGGACGAAACGAAACAGGTCTTCAACTTCAGGAAGGCCCTGCTGATCAATCCGCCGGTACGCCTGTACAGCTCTATTTCACTGCTGGATCGGATGCTGGATAATATCCCCGGCGGGATTGATAATTTCCCGCAGTTCTATGACCGGCTGGTGAAACAGCTAACCCGGGTCTACAAAAACGCCGACACGGTCGATATCGGCGAGGACTTTCTGTATAAAGCCTTCGAGGCAGTCAACCCGGATACCGAAGAACTGGCTGCCCTTATCGGGGTTTCCTTCCGTATTTCCTCGGCGAACATGACCTACACTACGGATCTGATGACGGATTTCGGCTATATCAAGCCGAAAAACATCACCATGACCAAAAATTCCTCACCGAGTGTATACAACAAGGTCGCACACCGCCTCAGCTTTACCGATTATTACCACGTGTACTTCTACCCTTTTCAAAAGGCAAAGAACCCCTCCCTGACGCGCAGCCAGCTGATCAATGATATGAGCCTGTCGAGTATTGAGGACTACCTGCGCGGTGCAGAAAAGATCGAGGTGATGCATAACCTCGACGACATCATCCTTGAGCCGGGGGAAATCGACTTCTTCCCGAGGGTCTTCGGCGACCGTGCCAAAATTTATCCCCGGGGCGGGCACCTGGGTAATATGGATTTTCGGGACAACGTGACCCACATGGTCAACGTATTCAGCAAGTAGGACAGGTGCACAAATGAAAACAGCATACATACAACTTCAACGGTACATCCTGCTACTGGTTGCCGTACTGGCTCTCGGGGCCTGCAGTACCGCTCCCGAGCAGCAGGGTGACGCCATTATCGAGCCCAGCTTCAGCGCGGACACTGTTCTCGATAATGACCTTACTTATCTCTCGGACGGAATTTCGGACCCGTGGGAAGGTTTTAACCGCTCCATGTACCGGTTCAACTACCGCTTTGACAAGTATCTCTTCTTGCCGGTCGTCAATGGTTACAAGACCATTACGCCGGATTTCCTGGAGAAAGGGATCCACAATTTCTTCCTGAATCTGGGTGATATCAACACCTTCTTCAACAGCATCCTGCAGTTGAATGGGACCAAGACGGTGCAAACCACCGGTCGTTTCCTGGTTAATACCACCGCTGGCCTGCTGGGTTTTATTGACGTTGCCACCATGGTCGACATACCGAAGCACAACGAGGACTTTGGTCAGACGCTGGGCTACTGGGGGGTCAACAACGGGCCGTACCTGGTGCTGCCGCTCCTGGGACCCTCTAATGTTCGTGACGGCGTTGGCCGAGGCGTGGACTGGGCTGCTTATACAGCTGTCATTGACGAACTGGAGATGAAGGACGGCGAGGAATGGGCGTTGACTATCATGCAAGCTATCGATAGCCGGGCAAATGTCGGGTTCCGTTACTACGAAACCGGTACACCGTTTGAATACGACTGGGTCAAGTTGCTGTATACCACGAAGCGAAAAATGGACATCGAGAAATAAATTATGGTCACTATGAATAAAATACAGGGTTTGTCGATGAGGGCCTGGCTGACCTTCTTTCTCGCACTGGCAATAGCGAGTGCCCAACTGGTGACACAGGGTGCGCTCGCTGCGGAACCACCGATCAGGGTTGGTGTGACTGCCTCGCTCACCGGCGCCTATGCCGCCCCGGGCAGTAACCTGCTGGCAGGGCTCAAAATGTGGGCACATGACGTTAATGCCCGCGGTGCATTGCTGGGCCGGGAGGTCGAAATCGTATTCTACGACGATAAATCAGATCCGGCCGTTAGCGCTCAGCTCTATGAACGCCTGATCAGCGATGACCGGGTGGACCTGCTGATCGGTCCGTACGCCTCCGACGTCACCCGGGCCGCCAGTGATGTTGCTGAACGTCACAACTTCCCTATGGTCTCCGGGAGTGCCGCAGCTACAGATATCTGGTCACGCGGTTACCGGAATATTTTCCAGGTCGACAGCCCGGCTGATCGGTATATGGACCTGCTGATCGAGTCAGCCAGTAATGCGGGCCTTACCACTATCGCGCTGGCCTACGCGGGAAGCGACTTCCCCCGTGAGGTCGCCCGTGGTGTCCGCACCCAGGCAGCCGCAGTGGGAATGAACATCGTCTTCGATGAAGAGTACCCGGAGGACAGCACGGACTTTACCGAGTTGGTCCTGCGCATCAAGGCAACTCGCCCAGATCTGGTCATTGGCGGCACCTACCTCCAGGATTCGATTGCCTTTGTTCGCGAGGCCAAACGCCAGAACTTCTCTCCCAGTGCGCTTGCCTTTACAGTTGGGCCGGCTCTGGTAGAGTTCGGCGACGCACTGGGATCCGATGCTGACGGGATACTGGGTGTCGTGTCATGGATGCGCAGTGGCAACGTGCCCATGGCCTACGATTTTTCATTCCGCTACAAGGAAATAACCGGACGAAATGCAGGCGCGCATGCAGCTTATGGTTACGCGGCGGGGGAGGTACTGGAAGCGGCAGTACGGCTGGCCGATTCTCTGGACAGGAATGTGGTTCGCGAGCAGCTGCTAGAGATGAAATTTGGCTCCCTGCTTGGACGTTACCATATAGACGACAGCGGCAAACAGCTGGCGAAGAAAACCTTTGTTATGCAATGGCAGAATGGTTACCGCTTACTGGTGCTGCCCATAGAGCGCAGGGATAGCCCGATCATCTACCCGCTGAAACCATGGTCGGAGCGCTAGCGAGGCAGGTGATATCCGTACCTGCATGGCCGGTGCCGAATCACGAGACCTTCCCGACGCTGCCATAAAAACAGAAGCAGCCACCGGAATCGATGAAGATTCTGGCAGGTACGTTCAGTGAGACCACACCTAAAAGCATTGAACCCGAATCTGCGGCAGTTACCAACGCACAGATTGAGGCGTTCAACAATCGTAATGGCACGGATGTCAAGCCAGGGCTAACAGCCGTAAAACGGCCGTATTTTGTTATCCGTGGCCAGCTCATGGGAGTTCTATGCAATATAGATTGATAGCTTTAGTTTTTATAACCATACTCACAGCGGCGTCCGCAGCGCATGCTGCCGGTGGCAAGGTAATCAGTCGTACGGGTATTGCACCGGATCGTTACGTCTATTATCCCGGCACTGAGGCGCTGGGAAAAAAGGAAATCCGAGTTACGGCCTGTGGCACTGGAATGCCAGCCGCTCGCCACAATCAGGCGGCAACCTGTTTTCTGGTGGAGTTCGGCAATGGTGAAAAGATTCTATTCGACATTGGCACCGGCTCGATGGCTAACGTTGCCGCTTACATGATTCCCTATGAATTTCTCGACAAAATTTTCCTGACCCACCTGCATACCGACCATATGGGTGACCTGGATGGGCTCTGGGCAGGTGGCTGGACGGCTGGCCGACCCGCTGGGTTAAAGGTTTGGGGACCATCAGGCCTGCACCCGGAGTTGGGTACCAGGGCAGCTATCGAAAGCTTTCTTAAATTTGTCGCATGGGACAAGGAAACCCGATCATTCCAGATATCTCCACTGCCCGGTGAAATTGAGGTTGTCGAGTTCGACTACCGCGCCGTGAATAAAGTAGTCTACGAAAAAGACGGTGTGGTGATCCGCTCTATACCCGCCATCCATACAGGTGATGGCCCGGTTAGTTACATTGCTGAATACGAGGGTATGAAAGTCGTCATTGGCGGTGATACTGCACCCAATAAGTGGTTTATTAAGTATGGCACCAATGCTGATTTAGTGATTCACGAGGCATTTATGGTGCCGGGTGACTTCGTTGAATTGTACAACCAGCCACCGCAATTGGCCTGGCGTGCCTGTTGTGCGTTTCATACATCTGGGCAGGCCTTCGGCAAGATGATGAGTACTATCACGCCAAAACATGGTGTTGCCTATCACTTTCTCAACGAGGAAGCGACCCGCTATAACCTGTACCAGGCCATTCGCGAAACCTACGATGGACCGCTTTCCATGGCGGCCGATAATATGGTGTGGAACGTAACACCAGACGGTGTAAGGGAACGCATGGCGGTTATTACTGATGATGCCTGGTCTGTGCCCGGTCCAAACCCGCAAGGTCCACCGCAACAGAAAGGTCTGCGCCCGGTCTTCAGTGACTTTTCCAACTCAGGTTACTGGCAGCCTGCTTATAAAGCACAAGATAAAGCGATGGATAAGTACATGAAGAAGTACAAGCTTGAGGATCAGGACTGGCGACCCGGAATGTATAAAATGATGGAAGGTAAGTAAGCAGTGAACGATGAGGCCGGATAAATGTTCGGCCTTTTTTTATCGCTCAGCACAACCCTGAAGACGAATAGCCACTGCCCGATTAAGTGTATTATCCACGGAATTGTTATATAGCCAACGGGAATCAAAAGTAGTAATGCGTATTATTCTTCTCACGGCCTTGTGTGCAGTCATGTCTGTGTCGATTCTGGCGGCCGAGCAGGACCGATTGACCGTCTACACAATCAACTACCCATTACAGTATTTTGCGCAACGCATCGCCGGTGAACATGCCGACGTGGTGTTTCCTGCGTCCGCTGATGTTGACCCCGCCTTCTGGCAGCCATCCACGGAAATTATTGCCGACTACCAGCAGGCCGACCTGATCTTATTGAACGGTGCGGCTTATGCAAACTGGCTTAACCGTGTTTCCCTGTCGCGGCGCAAACTGGTCGATACCTCAGCGGCTTTCCGGGACAAATACATTCATGGGAATGAAGGCGTGACCCACAGTCATGGCCCCGATGGGGACCACTCTCATACAGGCACTGCGTTTACGACCTGGCTGGATTTCAATCAGGCAGCAGAGCAGGCACGGGCAATCGCTGACGCGATGACACGAAAGCGACCAGAGTTGGAGACAGTCTTCGAGCACAACGTTACAGCGCTGGAAGCCGATCTCCTGGCGCTCGATAAACAGCTTCAATCGATAGTGGCGACCAGGCCGGACCTACCTTTGTTGGCCTCGCACCCGGTATATCAGTATTTTCAGCGCCGTTACGGGCTTAACTTGCATAGCGTCATGTGGGAGCCGGAAGAAGTCCCGAGCGAAGTACAATGGACCGAGCTGGAACGAAGCCTCAAGGAACATCCGGCCCGCTGGATGCTATGGGAAGCTGAACCGAACCCCGATAGCGCCAGGCGCTTGCGTGACTTGGGTGTGGAAAGCATGGTGTTCGATCCCGCAGGCAAGCGGCCGAATGAAGGCGATTTTCTCAGCGTGATGCAACACAACGTGAAAAATTTGCAGGAGGTATTCAATTGACTGGTCGGGTTCATCCATTGGTTTATCCATTAGTTTATTCCTTAGGGTATCGCACGCTGTGTTTGCCATTGGGTGCACTTGCCGGCGCAGTGCTGATGCTCGTGCTTTGCCTGTCAGCAATGAATACACGCGCTGACTTTATCAATCTCACGGGGTCGGAGACGGCAGCCAACATCGCCGAGATCTATGTGCTTGAGGACCGGGTGAAGCTGGTACTGGAAGTCTATATAGGCGACCTCGAAACTTTCGAGGAACTGGTACCCGATGACTGGATGAAAGATGGTGCAGCTGAGAGGCCGACACTGGAAGCACGTATGCGTCACTTCTCGGAACACACGATGCAGGTAGTAACGGATAGCGGCGAAAAGCTACCTGCACGGTTTGATCTGGTGGAACCGCGGGCGCGCGTCGACCGCAAGTCTGCTTACGCGGGTATGATTAATCCCTTCACTCGCCAGCGGGTGCCCGGAGCACCGGCGGACAAACGAGTGCTTTATGTAGAAATCAGCTATCCATTTGAGCAGCGACCTGCCGCTCTGACCTTCATCCCGCCACAGGACGACAAAGGCAACGCTCTCGTCAATATTGGCTTTATCGCCTATCACAAGGCGGTACCCATTATCGATTTTCGCTATCTGGGTGCACCGGCGCGCGTAGTGCTGGACTGGGACGACCCCTGGTACACCAGGTTCGACAATCCTAACCTCAAGCGGCATCACAAGTCTGCGCTGATGTCGTTCCTCTATGTCGAGCCATACGAGGTGCGCCACGAGATACTGACCCGCGTCAAGGACCTGGGCGAGTGGATGGACCTGGGTCTGCGCGGTGATGAATACATAGAGCTGGATGAACTTGAGGGCTTGAAGCAACGCATCGGCGAGTTCCTGCTGCAAAAAAATCCGGTATTGATTGATGGTAAAGCGGTCAGGCCGATTCTGGACCGGACGAACTACGTTAAGGTATCGCTGACCGGCATCAAGCTAGTGGAGATACCGGAGCGACTGGAAATTTCCACCGCCATTGTTGGCGTCATCATCACCTATCTGACCGATGGTTTACCGCAGCAAGTGACGGTGGACTGGGAACTGTTCACCGACCAGGTGCAGAGCGTGCCCGCTACGGCAACCGATCCTGCAGGACCACTACCGACCTTTCTAACCCCGGATGATAACGTCCACAGCTGGACGAATTTTCTGAAAAATTACACCTTGCCAACGGTGCATGAGGTCACGGTGCAGGGCTCCCTCGGCGAGATGAAACTTCCGCTTGGTACGCTCACTGCGTTGCTTCTGTTATTGCCGTTAGGTGGGTTGCTGGTTAGCCGATCCCGACGCGGTGCGCCGGTGAAGGGGATAGTGGTTGTCGCTGTGCTGGTGTCGCTTGGCGGTGTCGCCAGTTATCCGTACACGCAGGTAAGCATTGCACGTCCGGCCGCAGTGGCCGGCGAGCTGGGGGATGAACAGTCCAGAGCACTGTTGCAGGCTTTGCTGAAAAACGTTTACCGTGCCTTTGATTTTCGCGACGAAGAAGATGTCTACGACAAACTGGCACTGACTGTGAAAGGGGATCTACTGGCCGAGCTGTACCTGCAAAACCGCAAGTCCTTTGCGATTAAAAAGGCCGGTGGTGCACAGGCAAAGATCAAGTCAGTTGAGATACAGCAGGCGCAGGCTAAACGACTGGATAGCGGGGCGCTGGGTTATGCAATCACCGGACGCTGGACGGCACTCGGTTCGGTTGGGCACTGGGGACACACACACATGCGTAAGAATCTCTACGATGCCGTGGTGATTGTCGAGGCGATTAATGGTCGCTGGAAGATCACCGATCTCGAACTGCTGGAAGAAAGGCGCATCGATCCAAATGCGCCTGTTACCATAGAGCCAGAGGTCGAATGAGGTCGGCCAGACGGCAATATGAGACCTTTGCACGAGAGATGTTTTTGCTTTCAGGCGAGGCAAAAGTGGAAGGGCTTTTGTGCAAAAGTGTCAATGTATATTTCCCCAGGTCATAGCGGTTTGAGCATGACAGCATGATAGAAATCCGTTCACTCAAATTCGGCTACCCCGATACAGATTTCTCCCTGCGTATTCCCGACTTCCATGTTGGCACACAGGAGAAGGTAGCGGTGATCGGTCCCAGTGGCTCGGGCAAGACCACCTTGCTGAACCTGGTGGCCGGCATCCTGGTGCCTGAACAGGGGACGGTGCGCTGTGGCGGTAGAGAGGTCAGTGCATTGGGCGATGCCGCCCGTCGTGACTTTCGCATCACCCGCATCGGCTTCGTCTTTCAGGATTTCGAATTGCTCGATTATCTGAATGTACTGGATAACGTCCTGCATCCTTATCGCATTACCAGAGCACTGAAGCTGACTAAAGAGGTGCATGACCGGGCAGGGGAGTTGTTGCAACAGATGGGTCTTGGCGACAAGCTGACCCGTGGCGTTGAACGACTGTCCCAGGGCGAGAAACAGCGCGTGGCGATCTGTCGTGCTCTGCTGCCATCGCCGCAACTGGTCCTCGCCGATGAGGCAACGGGTAATCTTGACCCCCGTAACAAGGGACACATTCTGGATCTGCTATTTGATGCCGTCCAGGCACACGAATCCACCTTGCTTGCTGTCACCCACGATCACGAGCTGCTGCCACGCTTTGATCGCATCGTTGATTTCAACGACTTTCTCGGCGCCGACCTTGCATGACTACCTTGCATGACTACCTTGCATGAGAACCCAGCATGATGGATAGCCTGACCATCGCCTGGAAGTACATCATGTACTACAAAGCACGCACGGCAACGTTGATTGCCTGCGTTACCCTGATTGCCGTGCTGCCGCTGGCGCTGGAAGTATTACTGAATGAGAGTGAACAGCAGCTATTGTCCCGCGCGGATTCGACGCCACTGTTGCTGGGGAGTCGGGGTAGCGCTCTCGATCTGGTGATGAACAGCCTGTACTTCGATGATGAGACGCCCGGACTGATCTCCATGAGTGTCGTAGACGAGATTGATGCCTCCGGCCTCGCGATACCTATACCTTTTTATGTGAGTTTTCAGGCGCGAGGGTTTCCCATTGTTGGTACCACGCTCGATTATTTCGACTTCCGTGAGCTGCGCATCGCCCAGGGCCGTCAACTGGCTCTACTCGGTGAGACGGTTATTGGCGCGGAGGTGGCGGAGCGACTTGGCCTTGTTCCAGGAGACTCACTGCTATCCTCACCAGAGACCATGTTCGACCTTGCGGGAGTTTATCCACTGAAGATGAAAGTAGTGGGGGTGCTGGCGCGCAGCTACACAGCGGATGATCTTGCTGTGCTAGTGGATATCAAAACTGCCTGGGTGGTGCAGGGGCTGGTACATGGTCATGAAGACGTCTCTCAGACTGAGGATGACAGTGTGATCATAAAGCGCGGTGAGGATAATGTCGTCGCCAATGCCAAACTGATGCAATACACCGAGATTACGCAGGATAATATCGACAGTTTTCATTTTCACGGAAGTTCTGCTGACTATCCGCTGACCACCGTACTGCTACTGCCCAATGATGAGCGCACCGGCACTATTTTGCGTGGGCGTTATCTCGACGCGTCGAACCCATACCAGATTGTCGAGCCCGGTGATGTCATCGATGGCTTGCTGGCCAATATCTTCCGTATCAAAAATGTCCTCGATGCGGTAATTCTTGTGGTTGGAATAGCGACTGCGCTGGCCCTGATTCTGGTATTTGCCCTTTCACTCCGACTGCGTCAACGTGAAATCCGCACCGTGTTCCGTATCGGTGGCAGCCGCTCAACCATTGCACGACTCCTCGCTACAGAAATTGCAATCATCCTGCTGGCGAGTGGACTGCTCTGTGTGGTGGCTATGGTGGTTGTGGACAGCTATAGCAATGAACTGGTGAGAAGCCTCTTTATTGGCTAAATCGCCTCGCTAAGCAGTGTGTTATTTCCTGTCTCTGTCGGGAACGGGTAAGAGTGCCGATACCATAGCAGTCATCGCTTTAATGCCCGTTCTGATGGATTGCTTTGGCTCTGGTGCAAAAAAGGCTGAATGAAGGGAGGGCAGACTTGAGCCACTGGTTTTTGCCTGTTCAACAATGTCGGGCGCAACACTGCCGAGTTTAAACATATGGCTGGGAATAAGCGGTTCCTGTCGTCCATAGCGAGCGAAATCTTCACCACCCATGACCGGTAACACTTCAAGTACAGCTTTTTTTCCCAGTGCTTTACGCAATACCGGTAACATCTGATCGGTTAACTCTGGGGTGTTGTAAACGGCTGGTGTGTAATAGTCACTGTAGGTGATTTCCGGCAATAAGTTGTCAGGCAGGCCATAGCTACGTGCTTCGGCATTGGCTATGCGGGAGATGCCGTCAAGTAACTGTTTACGTACTTCGTCACTGTAGGAGCGCACGGTCAGTTCCAGCTTTACCGAGTCGGGGATGACATTACGTTTTGTGCCGCCATGAATTGATCCTA
>Ga0164315_10001895_pt1 | contig 15894 bp, 14 predicted proteins | sample GuaBasSedimGuay6_FD_113737 | JGI IMG/M metagenome (GOLD analysis project Ga0164315, IMG submission 113737) | Subseafloor sediment microbial communities from Guaymas Basin, Gulf of California, Mexico - Guay6, Core 4569-2, 0-3 cm | ecosystem: Environmental > Aquatic > Marine > Hydrothermal vents...
CCGATCGATGCGATTGACAATCTTCCGCTGGGCGACAGAGAAGACCCCGATCCTTTTACCCAGACAGAAATAGAAAAAATATTATCCACCCCGACACGGCGAACCCAGGAAATCAATATGATGGGATTTGCGTTCTGGTCAGGGCTGAGAATCTCCGAACTCATCGCCTTGGCATGGGAAGATATTGACCTGAAAAACGGTACCGTCAAAGTGTGTCGAGCCAGGGTGAACGGATCCTATAAACAAACAAAAACCAAACGTTCCACACGCGAAGTTGAACTGATTGATCCAGCGATCAAATGGCTGCAGGTGCAGCGTTCTTTCACGAAGCGGCTGGACACTCGTCGCCTCAAAGTCATGTCACGAGACAATAAGAAAACATTCTCCGAGGATGTGCGCCTCGTCTTTTTAAACAGCAATACGAAGAGGCCACACCAATCCGACGGTACGGTACGAAATAACTTTTGGCGTGCTCATCTAAAAAAAGCCCAGGTACGCTATCGCGGGCCAAACACTGCACGGCACACCTTCATCAGCCAATTGCTCACCGCCGGCATCGCGAAAGAATGGATCATTCGTCAGGTGGGTCATACCAGCACACGAATGATCGATGAACATTACGGGAAGTGGATCTCCGCAGATGCGACCGGGATGGCGCAGTTTGTGTCGGAGCAATTGGGGGTTTCTGAGCGTTTGGTCCCAAAATGGTCCCATGGAGGGGTGGAAAAACCAACTTATTCTTTAAAATCAAAGGGTTATATGGCGGAGAGCGAGGGATTCGAACCCTCGATAGGGGTAAACCTATACACCCTTAGCAGGGGTGCGCCTTCAGCCACTCGGCCAGCTCTCCGTAGGTTTGTGTGACGTATTATCAGCCACATCCACAGGCGCGGCATAATACCACAACCACTGCGAAATCAAAGTCATACAGGGGGGGGGGTGAGGCCGGATTATTCCTGACCTTCCGGGGTAGGCTCGGGAGCAGGCTCGCTGCTGTCCTGAATGCGGTTGTAAATCTCTTCTCGGTGCACGGCGACATCCCGCGGCGCATCGATTCCAATGCGCACCTGGTTGCCTTTCACACTGAGCACGGTCACGATAATATCATCACCCACCATGAGTGATTCTCCAGCCCTGCGAGTTAAAATAAGCATACGTTCATTTCTCCATTCCGGTGTCTGCTGTGAAGCCCTACCAACACTCGACACATATTCGTCAAACCATTCCTGATTCAGGTACTCGCAATCGCACTAATATTAGTTCTAGCTCAAATTACAGAAAATACAATGTGATATAAGGCAATCTTGTTTCACATCACGGTTAATTTGCCACCCGGTATTAGGCAGCGCTTTCGTTCTCTGGTTCCTTTTCCAAACCAAAAGATGAGTGCAGCGCACGCACCGCCAGTTCCAGGAACTTCTCTTCGATTATCACCGAGATTTTGATCTCGGAGGTGGTGATCATTTGTATGTTGATACCCACTTCGGCAAGTGCTGCAAACATCTGGCTGGCCACGCCCGCATGAGAGCGCATACCCACACCCACCACCGATACCTTGGCGATCTTGTTGTCGCTACGCACTTCAGTGGCGTTGATCTCACCGGCTACCTTGTTCAGCACTTCCTCGGCGCGGTCCAGGTCGCCACGCCCCACGGTAAACGTGAAGTCGGTGGTCTTGTCGTCGGCCACATTTTGCACGATCACATCCACTTCGATGTTGGCTTCGCCTATCGGACCGAGAATGTGATGCGCCACTCCCGGCATATCCGGCACACCCAGGATAGTCAGCTTTGCCTCGTCACGATTAAAGGCGATACCTGCAATAGTCGGCGTTTCCATTTTTGTCTGGTCCTCCAGCGTTATCAGTGTCCCCGGGCCTTCCTGAAAGCTGTGCAGAACTCGCAGGGGTACATTGTATTTACCGGCAAATTCCACAGCACGAATCTGCAACACCCTGGAGCCCATGCTGGCCATTTCCAGCATTTCCTCGAAAGTGACCTGATTCAAGCGGCGCGCGCCGTCCACTACCCGGGGGTCGGTGGTGTAAACCCCGTCCACATCGGTGTATATCTGGCATTCATCAGCCTTAAGTGCCGCCGCCAGCGCCACGGCGGTGGTATCGGAGCCACCGCGGCCCAGTGTGGTGATGTTGCCATGCTCGTCTACCCCCTGAAACCCGGCCACGACAATCACGTAGCCCGCCTCCAGTTCCGCGTGCAGGCGACTATCGTCTATCTCCCTGATGCGCGCCTTGGTATGGGAGTCATCCGTGAGAATACGCACCTGGCCGCCATTATAGGATTTGGCCTTCACCCCACGCTTGTTCAGCGCCATACTCAGCAGCGCTGTGGTTACCTGCTCACCGGTGGACAGCAGCACATCCATTTCGCGGGGTGTGGGGCGCTCCTGTACATCATGGGCCAGTTCGATCAGGCGATTGGTCTCACCGCTCATGGCCGAGACCACCACCACCACGGAGTCGCCATCATCGCGGAACCGGGCGACCTTGTCGGCCACCTGCTCTATACGCTCGATATCAGCTACCGAGGTGCCACCAAATTTTTGTACAATCAGACTCATGTATACCCGCGCAGCCCATGGCGCTTTAAAAAGGGGCGCTATTAAACACCAAAGCAGACAATATTTAAACAGATTGTGTAGGCATAATACGGCCCATTATTCACGTCATGACAGGTTTTCAGCCACCCATTGGGGTACTGATTTCAGCACTTCCGGCAGGGCTTGCACATCGCTACCGCCGCCCTGGGCCATATCGGGCCGGCCACCACCTTTACCGCCCAGGCGCTGGGCAAATTCACGCATCAAATCCCCGGCCTTCACCCTACCCGTCAGGTCTTTGGTAACACCGGCGGTCAGGGCTATTTTGTTATCTGTAACGGTGGACAACAGAATCACGGCACTGCCGAGCTTATTCTTGCACTGGTCCAGGGTATCGCGCAGGGATTTGGCGTCGGCGCCCTCCACATTGGCGGCCAGCACTTTAATGCCCTCCACTTCCACGGCATCGGAGGTGAGGTCGCCACCGGCGGAGGTGGCCAACTTCTGCTTGAGGCGGGCAATCTCTTTTTCCAGTTCGCGGTTTTCGCTGCGCAGGGCGGACACTTTGACAGCTACATTGTCGGCGCTGCCCTTGACCACATCACACACCGCAGCCAGGCGCTGTTCGGCCTGATCCATCAGGGCCAGGGCACCGCTGCCCGTCACCCCCTCTATACGACGCACGCCCGAGGCCACACCGGACTCGGACACAATACGCACCAGCCCAATATCACCGGTGCGACTGGCATGCGTACCGCCGCACAACTCCACGGAGAAACCCCCTTCACCCATGGACAGCACACGCACCTCGTCACCGTACTTCTCGCCAAACAGGGCCATGGCGCCGGCCTCCACCGCCTCATCCATGGACATCAGGCGGGTTTGTACCTCGGTATTGGCGCGCACCTGGTCGTTTACCATGATCTCGATGGTCTTGAGTTGCTCTGCCGTTACCCCCTCGGAATGGGAGAAATCAAAACGCAGGCGCTGGGCATCCACCAGGGAGCCCTTCTGCGCTACATGGTCACCCAGTACCCGGCGCAAGGCCGCGTGCAGTAAGTGTGTAGCGGAATGATTGAGGCGGGTGCGCTGACGCACCGAGCCGTCGACCTCAGCCAGCAGGGTGTCACCCCTGTGGACGCTGCCGCTCAGTACTTTTACATGGTGCAGGTGTTGATCCGAGCCCTTGCTGGTGTCAGTCACTTCCAGGCGGGTGCCGTCGGCACTCAGGTAGCCGGTGTCGCCAACCTGACCACCGGACTCACCGTAAAACGGGGTGCGGTCCAGCACCGCCACGCCGGATTCATCGGCGGCCAGAGAATCTACCTGTTCACCGTCGCGCAGGATGGCGGTAACCACACCCTCGCCACTGAGGCTGTCATAGCCGGTGAATTCGGTGTGGCCCTCAAGCTGCAGAACGTCGTTGTAATCCACCTTGAAACTGCCGCTTTCCTGGGAACGGGAACGCTGCCCGGCCATGGCCGCCTCGTAGCCGGACATATCCAGGGTGAGTTCCCGCTCCCGGGCGATATCGTTGGTGAGGTCTGTGGGAAAGCCGTAGGTATCGTACAGCTTGAACACCACATCGCCGGGGATTTCACTGCCATCCAGCTCAGCCAGTGCCTCTTCCAGGATCTGCATGCCATGATCCAGCGTCCTGGCAAACTGCTCTTCCTCGGTCAGCAGGGCTTTCTCTATCTGGCCCTGCAATTTCACCAACTCCGGGTAGGCGTCGCCCATCTGCTCGGCCAGAGTCGGTACCAGTTTGTAGAAGAACGGCGCACTGGCGCCCAGCTTATTGCCGTGGCGAATGGCGCGGCGGATGATGCGGCGCAGCACGTAGCCGCGGCCCTCGTTGCCCGGTAGTACGCCGTCGGCAATCAGGAAGGAGCAGGAACGGATGTGGTCGGCAATCACCCGCAGGGAGTTGTGCTGCAGGTCGTCGACACCGAGTATTCTTGCGGCCGTCTTGATCAGCGCCTGAAACAGATCGATCTCGTAGTTGCTGTGCACGTTCTGCATCACCGCGGCGACACGCTCCAGGCCCATACCAGTATCCACCGAGGGCTTGGGCAGGGGGTGTAACTCACCACCCTGGTCGCGATTGTACTGCATGAACACCAGGTTCCAGATTTCGATATAGCGGTCCAGGTCGTCATCTGGGCTGCCGGGAGGGCCGCCGGGGACATCCGGGCCGTGGTCGTAAAACAGTTCGGAACAGGGGCCGCAGGGGCCGGTATCACCCATCTGCCAAAAGTTGTCCTCGTCCAGGCGGGACAGGCGCTCTGGGCTCACCCCAATCTCGTCAATCCATATAGCCGCCGCCTCATCGTCGGACACATGCACCGTTACCCACAACTTTTCCGGAGGCAGGCCCAGGGTTTCGGTGAGGAAGGTCCAGGCGAACTGGATGGCCTCACGCTTGAAGTAATCACCGAAGCTGAAGTTGCCCAGCATTTCAAAGAAGGTGTGATGGCGGGCGGTATAGCCCACGTTTTCCAGGTCGTTGTGCTTGCCGCCGGCGCGCACACAGCGCTGGCTGCTGGTGGCCCGGTTATAGGGCCGCGGTTCGGTGCCCAGGAAGGTATCCTTGAACTGGTTCATGCCGGCGTTGGTGAACAGCAGGGTCGGGTCGTCAACCGGCACCAGGGAACTGCTTGGCACCCGGGTGTGTTGTTGCTGCTCAAAATAGGCCAGGAAGGCCTCGCGTATCTCTACGGTCTTCATAATCTGTCTCGATTGTCGTGTGGACGGTAGTGTGGCGGTGACAGCTGTGTTCAACCGGCCATATGCCCCTCGGCGAATTTCCTGCCGGCGATAATATGCAGGTGCAGATGGAATACGGTCTGGCCGGCATCGGAGCCGTTGTTGATAATCAGGCGGAAGGCCTCATCCACGCCCAACTGCCGGGCGACATTGCCCGCCGCCAGCAGCAGGTGCCCCAACAGGTCCCGGTCATCCATCTCAGCATCCACCAGGCGGGGAATATCTCGCTTGGGAATCACCAGCACATGCACTGGGGCCTGGGGATTGACGTCGTTGATGGCGATGCAGTGCTCGTCCTCATAAATAAATTCACTGGGAATCTCACCGCTGACGATTTTTCCGAAAATAGTATCCGACATTAGGGTCTACCCCTTTATCCCAGTTTCTCGTCTGCGGTGAGCTGGCGCGCCTCACTTTCCAGCATCACCGGGATGCCGTCTCGCACCGGGTAGGCCAGGCCGCTGGCCTTGCAGATCAACTCATCCTTGTCCTTGTCGTATTCCAGCGGCGCCTTGCTTACCGGGCACACCAGAATACTGAGTAATTTCTTGTCTATCACGACCACCCCACGACCATCCACGATCCAAAGAAGGAGCGGTATTATACGGGCTTTTTCAGGGCTTTGGCATGGCTGGAGCGAGCAATTGTGGGTCTATGCGCACCTCCCGCCAGTTCATGCGCCAGTCCAGGTGCGGCCCGGTGGCGCGACCGGTGGCACCCACAGCGCCGATAATATCACCAGGCTGGAGTTCATCACCCGCCTGCACCCGTACTTCACTCATATGCATGAAGGTGGAGGAAACATTAAAGCCGTGGTCCAGGATCACCGTGCCACCGGAAAAAAACAGGTCCGGCTGCGCCAGGGTCACCACCCCGGCGGCGGGCGCGCGCACCGCCGCCCCCTCGGGTGCGGCCACATCCACCCCAAAATGGGGGCGACGGGGTTCGCCGTTGTAGTAGCGCTGGCTGCCATACACCCCGGAAATGGGGCCCTCCACCGGCCACACAAAACCAGCCAGTACGCTGGCGAGTAAATCCGGGCGTTCCAGGCGCCGGGCACGGGCTGTTTTGACCATGGCCCCCTCCCTGCGGATGCGATCCAGCTGTTCCTGGGGAGGGTTCACCGTGGCTGCGGGCACACCTTCAATTCGCTGGATGTTGTATTGCCGGGGCGCTACCTGCAAGGTCTCGCTGCAGGCGCTCGGGCCCTTCACCACCAGCTGCGCCGTGGCGGGAGCATCGCGCCCGAAGCCGGCAAAGGTGGTGCCATTGGCCAGTACATCCAGGGACCTGGCATCCAGTGTTACCACACTGCCCGGAGGCACCCTGCCCCAGATGAAACCGCCCTGCTGTAATTCACCGCTAAACCGCGGGCAGTCACCGGCCAGGGTAACGGGGGATAGTGCCGCAGCCAGGGCCAGGGCGCAGGTCCTTACAACCAACCCGGCTAGTGGGCAAATAAACAAACGCGCCATACCATCAATCCTGTCATACATATATTGTGTGTATTTCTAACAGCAGCAGCCAGGCTAGTCCAGTGGCATCTTGGAATCCTCTGGTGCGCCGTTACAATAGGCTCTATGGGAAGATACCGACCACCGCGCCGACGCGGCTCCACTTACATCACCCCCGAGGGTGAACAGACCCTGCGCGAGGAATTACATCAGCTGTGGAAGGTGGAGCGTCCAGTGGTGACCAGCGCAGTACACGAGGCGGCCAAAAATGGCGACCGCTCGGAGAATGGCGACTACATCTACGGCAAGCGCCGCCTGCGCGAGATCGATTCCCGGGTGCGCTTTCTCAACAAGCGGCTGGATGAACTCGAGGTCGTGCAGCGCCCTCCCGACAACACCGGAAAAATCTTCTTCGGCGCCTGGGTGACACTGGAGGACAACGCAGGTGAGGAACAACGCTGGCGCATTGTGGGGCCGGACGAGTTCGACCTGGGAGCAGGCAAGCTGAGTATGGACTCGCCCATGGCTCGCTCGTTGCTGGGCAAGGAGCTGGATGATGAAGTCCGGGTGCGCAGCCCTTCGGGGGAGCAGGTTTACTACGTCACCGCTATTAGTTACAGCGCGGGATAAGTCTCATTCTTTTGGTTTTGTCGGTCATGCACTGTATCGTCAACATCATACATGTATATCATAATGAGAATCATTTGCATTATTGTTATCAATATCTATAATACTCCGTCAATTACTGTAAAAACTGCAGTACGGATCATACCCACCAACAAGACGGAGCTACCCTCTTATGGACAACAGAACCTCCCCAATCGCCAGCCTGACAGCTGCGGCGCTACTGAGCGTATCACTGAGCGCCACAGCCGGCGACCTGCCCAGCCGTGAGGAGATGTGGAAAATCATCCAGCAGCAACAGAAGCAGATCGAAGCCCTGCAAAAAGACGCCCAAACCAGCACGGTGCGCATTGAAGAGGCTAATCAGAAAGCCACTGCGGCCGTCGAAGTCGCAGAACAAAGCCAGAAAAGCGTTTCATCCGCAGCCGCCTGGGCATCCAAAACCCAGCTTGGGGGTTACGGCGAATTGCACTACAACAACCTCGACAGCAAGGATGAGATAGACCTGCACCGCGTGGTCCTGCTGCTCAACCACCAGTTCACCGATGACGTGCGTTTTGTCTCGGAGATCGAGTTCGAACACGATGGCGATGAGGTTGAAGTGGAGCAGGCCTATGTGGAATTTGACCTCAACCAGCAGACATCCGCCAAGGCCGGTGTGTTCCTGATGCCGGTGGGCATCCTCAACGAAACCCATGAACCGGCGACTTTCTATGGCGTCGAACGCAACCCGGTGGAAACCGACATTATTCCGACCACCTGGTGGGCCGGCGGCGCGGCTCTTGGCGGACAAATTGGCGAATCCGGCTTCAGCTACGATGTCGCCGTGCATGAAGGCCTGAAAACCGATATAAGCAATGGCTATAAGGTGCGCAAGGGGCGTCAGAAGAGCAGTAAGGCGGACGCCAACAACCTCGCTTCCACCGCCCGTATCAAGTGGACCGGCATGCCCGGCGTGGAACTCGCCGCCACGGTGCAATACCAGGATGACATAACCCAGGGTACCGACGATTCGGCCGGAGAGGCCTGGCTGTTCGAGGCCCACGCACAGATCGAGCGCGGGCCGCTGGCACTGCGCGCCCTGTACGCTTACTGGGACCTCGATGGCGATGGTCCGGAGGCGATTGGCGCCGACGAGCAATCGGGGTTCTATGTAGAACCGTCGTACAAGTTCTCCCTCTTCGACCAGAAACTGGGTATCTTTGGCCGCTACAATCAATGGGACAATCAGGCAGGTAATGGCGAGGTCGATTCCGAGAAAAAGCAGTACACCGCCGGCGTCAACTACTGGCCTATCCCGGATGTCGTCCTGAAATTCGATATGCGGCAGCAGGACAACGAGGGTGAACAGTCCAACGACAACGGTTGGAACCTGGGCGTGGGCTATCAATTCTAAGCCTCTGTCAGATCCAGGCCCGACAAGGCACAATGCCGGGCGCCAGTGCCCCGTATTCCAGTTGAAGGCGCTAATATGTTGTCTGTAAATCGAACCGTTCTGCTCCTGCTGCTGCTATTTCCAGGGATGCTGCTGGCCGGCGGCGTCTACCAGGAACCGGAGGACTTTCTTGCGGAAGTGTTCAATGGCGAGGTGCCCGAGGCACAGGTCATCTGGCTTACCGGACCGCGCAAGGAAGTGGTCACACAATTGCTGGGCCACCGCTATCCCAGTTTGCGGGTACGCTACTGGCGACAGGGCCAGCGCACTGCCTGGATACTGGAGGAGATCGGCAAGACGGAACCCATCACCACCGGGTTCATCATCAACGAAGGGCGCATCGACACCGTGAAAGTACTGGTGTTTCGTGAATCCCGTGGCTGGGAAATCCGCCACTCCTTCTTTACTGACCAGTTCGACCAGGCGCGCCTGAATGAACAGCGCCAGCTCGACCGCACCATCGACGGCATCTCCGGCGCCACCCTGTCGGTGCGCGCCCTGAAAAAACTGGCGGCGATGGCGCTCTACCTTGACCAGCAGGCAAGGCAGCGCGATGCCTAACCGCAGGCAGGAGAAAAATGGTGTCAAGTGGCGCTCTGTCCACACCTGGCACCGCTATCTGGGTGCCAGCGCGGCACTGTGCGTGCTGATTCTGGCCATAACCGGTATTGCGCTCAATCATACCGAACCGCTGGAACTGGACAGCCACTACGTCCAGTCTGACTGGATACTGGACAGGTACGGCATTCAGGCCCCGCTAGAACCGCTTTCCTACCGCGCCGGCGATCGCCGGATCACGCTGACAGAAGACCAACTGTACCTGGACCGCAGAAAAATCGGGGAGTCATACCGGCAGCTGACAGGGGCAGTGCTGTTCAACGAGCTGTTGGTGATCGCGGTCAGCGACAACCTGCTGCTGCTCACGCGCCATGGTGAGCTCATCGAGCGCCTGCAAGACACCGGAGGGCTACCGGGGGGCATCAAACGCATCGGCGTGGATACAGCAAAGGGCCTGTTGGTGGTCGAAGCCAGTGACGGCCAATACCAGAGCGATGCGGATTTTCTGCACTGGCAGCCCCGTACTGACAGAGGCACAGACAGAGATAGCGCCACCATTGCATGGGCTGTGCCCACACCACTGGAAGCAACATTAAAAAGCACCCTGGGCGATCATTTCCGTGGTGAAGTACTGCCCGTGGAACGGGTCTTGCTGGACCTGCACAGCGGCCGCTTCTTTGGTTCAGCAGGTCCATGGATCATGGATGCCGCAGCCGTGATATTACTTCTACTGGCCCTCAGCGGCAGCTGGACATGGTTTAAACGACGGGGCTGACCAGGGCGAGTGACTTGCGATACTCGCCCTACAGCAGTGCACCGTAAATGATATTCTCCAGCTGCCCCCTGAAATTGAAGGTGCTGGACGGAATCAACTGCGTCATGAAAACCACCACCAACTCTTCCGCCGGGTCCACCCAGAACAGGGTGCTGGCCAACCCACCCCAGAAAAAGCTGCCCCGGGATCCCGGGAAGCCGTTGCTGACGGCATCCACCTTGCTGGCAAACCCGAGGCCGAATCCCACCCCCTCGTACACGGTTTCGCTGAAACTGCCCGTGGCGAATTGCGACATATCCACACCACCGGGCAGGTGATTGCGGGTCATGAAGGCCAGGGTTCGCGGGCCGATAATCCGCTGGCCGTCCAGGCTGCCGCCATTGAGCAACATCTGGCAAAAACGGTAGTAATCCGCCGTGGTGGAAACCAGCCCGCCACCGCCGGAATAGAAGCTACGACTGGCAAACTGGCTGTCCTGGCCGTCGTCACTGAGCACCACCTGCTTTTGCAGATTGCGCTCATAGCAGGAGGCAAAGCGGGACACCTTGTCCGCACTGATCTGGAAAGCGGTGTCTACCATACCCAGCGGCTCAAAAATGACCGAATGCATATAGTCCGGCAGGCTCTGGCCGCTGATCACCTCTATCAGATAACCCAGCACATCGGTGGCAACCGAATAATTCCAGCGCTCCCCCGGGGAGAACTCCAGTGGCAACTGCGCCAGCTGGTCTATCATGTCCTGCAGGGTGTAGTCCTCCTGCAACCGGCCCAGGCGCAGTTTGCGGTAGGCGGCGTCCACATTGGAGGCATGCATAAAATCGTAGGTCAACCCACTGGTGTGCATCATCAGGTCGCGAATGGTCATGGGCCGCCGGCAGGGTACTGTGTCAAACATCGGATACGAACCGCCTTTGCGCACCCGCAACCCCTTCCAGGCGGGAATAAAGCGATCCACCCGGTCATCCAGCGAAAACAACCCGCGCTCCAACAGTGTCATCAGCGCCAGGGTGGTCACCGGCTTGCTCATGGAGTAGATACGCAGGATGGAATCCGCCGTCATGGCGGTGCCACGCTCCACGTCCCTGAGACCCTGTACGTCCAGGTAACAAACCTGGCCGCGTCGGGCCACCAGCGCGATACTGCCGGGGATCTTACCGGGCTGCACATAGCATTTGGCCAGGTGTTCTCCCACCCGGGCCAGTTGCCCGCTATCGAGCCCCACCGATTCTGGCGTTACGATATCCAACATTGGGTATTCCTAAGTTGCATGAAAGGCCGTCAGTGATACCGGTACTGCCACTAAAAGGCAAGCACCGGGTGACATACAGAGCGATCAACAAGCGTACGACAGATTGCCCGGCAAGGGCCACTACTGCTATTATCGCGCCCTCGATTCGGACCCATTGAATCCATCTTTTTGGCAATCGCCGGAGCATCCATGAGCCGCCCGTCCCTGTTTGATCTGGAAAACCATTCAGACTTTATCCAACGCCATATCGGCCCCACCGCCAAACAGCAAACAGAGATGGCCCGGGCTATGGGCTACGACAACCTGGACGCCTTGATAGACGACACGGTACCGGCGGCCATTCGCCGGGATCGGCCAATGGATATGCCGGGCGCGCAGACTGAACAGGCGGTGATCGCCCGCTTGCGCCACAAGGCCCGGCAAAACGTGGTCAACAAGTCCTATATCGGCACCGGCTATCACGATACTTACACGCCTGCCGTCATCCAGCGCAACGTACTGGAAAACCCGGGGTGGTACACGGCCTATACCCCCTACCAGCCGGAAATATCCCAGGGTCGCCTGGAGGCCCTGCTGACCTTCCAGCAAATGACCCTGGATCTCACCGGTATGGACCTGGCCAACGCCTCCATGCTGGATGAAGGCACCGCCGCGGCTGAGGCCATGACCCTGCTGCACCGGGTGAACAAGAAAAACCGCAGCAATATTTTCCTGGTGGCCAACGACTGCCACCCCCAGACCATCGCCGTGGTCAAAACCCGGGCACAAGTACTGGATATAGAGGTGGTGGTCGGCAAGCCTGATGAGTTGCTGGGCAACACCGGGGCCTTCGGCCTGTTACTGCAATACCCCGGTACCTACGGCCACCTGGATGATATCTCGCCATTGATAGAACAGGCCCACGCGACGCAAACCCTGGTCTGCGTGGCCGCCGATATCATGGCGCTGTTGCTGGTGAAATCTCCCGGCGCCCAGGGCGCCGATGTGGTCGTGGGCAATACCCAGCGTTTTGGGGTGCCCATGGGTTTTGGCGGCCCCCACGCCGCCTACTTCGCCACCCGCGACGCCTACAAACGCTCCACTCCCGGCCGGATTATCGGTGTGTCAGTCGACCGCCGTGGCAACCAGGCGCTGCGCATGGCCATGCAAACCCGGGAGCAACACATCCGCCGGGAGAAGGCCACCAGCAACATCTGCACCGCCCAGGCCCTACTGGCCATCATGGCCGTCTTTTATGCCATGTATCACGGCCCCAACGGGCTGCGCCGTATCGCCACCCGCATCCAGCGCCTGACAGGCATCCTGGCCCGGGGTCTGCAGGATGCCGGTTTCAACGCTGATAACGCGACCTTCTTCGACACCCTCACGTACACCGTGGGCGACCAGCAGCAGGCCATTGTCGGGCGCGCACTGGAGCAGGGCATGAACCTGCGGATAATCGGCGACGACCGCCTGGGTATCGCCCTGGACGAAACCACCTCCGCCACAGACATTGAAACCCTGTGGGCAGTGTTCAGCGGCGACAGCGCCGTGGCTGATGCGGCGGGCGTGGACACCCAGGTCGATGACAACGACGGCATCCCCGACAACCTGCTGCGCCCGCTCGACTACCTGCGCCACCCCCTGTTCCACGACTACCACAGCGAAACCGAAATGTTGCGCTACATGCGCTACCTGGAAGACAAGGACATCGCCCTGAACCGGGCCATGATCCCCCTGGGCAGCTGCACCATGAAGCTCAACGCCACCACCGAGATGCTGGCGATAAGCTGGCCGGAATTTGCTGGTTTACACCCCTTTGCACCGGTGGAACAGAGCGCCGGCTACCAGGACATGCTGGCGGAGCTCGATCATATGCTGCTGGAATGCACCGGCTACGATGCCATCTCCATGCAGCCCAACGCCGGCTCCCAGGGTGAGTACGCCGGTCTGTTGGCCATCCGTCGCTATCATGCAAGTCGCGGCGAGGGGCAGCGCAACGTCTGCCTCATCCCCTCCTCCGCCCACGGCACCAATCCTGCCAGCGCCGCGCTGGCAGGTATGAAAATTGTGATCGTGGAATGCGACGAGCGGGGCAACGTGGACATGACAGACCTGCGCAGCAAGGCCGGGCGCCACAGCGAGGACCTGGCCTGCATCATGGTCACCTACCCCTCAACTCACGGGGTGTTCGAGGAATCCATCATCGAGCTGTGTGAGGTGGTGCACCAGCACGGCGGCCAGGTATACGTGGACGGCGCCAACCTGAATGCCCTGGTGGGCCTCGCCGCGCCCGGCAAGTTTGGTGCCGACGTATCCCACCTCAACCTGCACAAAACCTTCTGCATTCCCCACGGTGGCGGCGGCCCGGGCATGGGCCCCATCGGCGTCGGCGCGCACCTGCAGCCGTTCCTGCCCAGCAACCCGGTAGCACCGGTAGCGGGGCTGGATGAGAACAACGACGCGATATCCTCCGCACCCTTTGGCAGTGCCTCCATCCTGCCTATCTCCTGGGCCTATATCACCCTGATGGGCGGCACAGGGCTGGCGCAGGCAACCAAGGTAGCCATCCTCAATGCCAACTACATCGCGCACCGCCTCAAGGACCACTACCCCATACTCTACACCGGCACCAGCGGCAACGTGGCCCACGAGTGCATCCTGGACATTCGCCCCCTCAAGGAAAGCAGCGGCATCTCCGAAGAGGATATCGCCAAGCGCCTGATCGACTACGGCTTCCACGCGCCCACCATGTCTTTCCCAGTGGCCGGCACGCTGATGGTGGAGCCCACCGAGTCGGAGTCCCTGGCGGAGCTGGACCGCTTCTGCGATGCCTTCATCGCCATCCGCGAAGAAATTCGCGCGGTGCAGGACGGGGCACTGGATGCCACGGATAACCCACTGACCAATGCGCCTCATACCCTGGCGGACATCGCCGCCAACAACTGGGAACACGCCTACGACCGTGAGCAGGCCGCCTACCCGGCGGACTCCCTGCGCCGTTACAAGTACTGGCCACCCGTTAACCGGGTGGACAACGTATACGGCGATCGCAACCTGTTCTGCGCCTGCCCGACGGTTGACAGTTACCGGGAAGATGTTGATGTTAAGGAATGACAACTACTCCAATACCTGCTTCCAAAATATGATTGTAGTTGATTCTTATCAAGCATTAACCACCATCTTCATGATAACTTTAGAACGGTGGGTTTTTTTGAGGGCCAAAATGGAGACGAAAGTTATGCGTTATATCCCAAGTTTACTGCTGATACTGGGCGTTATAGGCCTGGCCGGGTGTGATACCGGACCAAAGGGCTCAATCGGATTCTCACTGCCAGATGGCGATGTGGAGCGGGGCAAGGCCGCCTATATCGAATTGGGATGTAATACCTGCCATGTAAACAGGCAGGTCCCGCAGCTTGATACGGGTGCGCCCGCCGCGATATCCGTTATCCTTGGTGGAGAAACCACGCGTATCAAAAGCTACGGAGAGCTGGTGACTTCCGTCATCAACCCGTCGCACAAAGTGGCGCGTCGCGGCTTTGGCGACATGGCCGACGAGAGTGGCGCATCGAAGATGGTCAACTACAACGATATAATGACAGTCACCCAGCTGATCGACCTGGTGGCGTTCGTGCAATCCAGCTATGAGCTCTCACCCTACAGTCAAACGAATTACCCGGTTTACTGGGTGCCCCTGAGCCAGCCGAAAGAAACTGAGGACTGGCGTTAGTCCAGGTGATCACGCCCGCAACAGCGGGCGTTTCCTCGATTAACCCAAACCTTACTCCGCCTTGAGGTAACGGTCAGTCAGCTTGTCGATAGACCATGAGTCCGGCTTCTGGCTGGCCGGGTATTCTGCAAAGGTCTGCAGGTACTGTGCGGTGACAGCACTCCCCAAATAGACCTGCGGGGCTTTATCTATCAACCAATCCCAATAGGTGTTGGAGTTGTGATCCGCCCGTTCAAAGGGGTCGCGCCGCAAGTTGAATAATTTGGGGACGCGCAGGATAACAGAGGGTTCCGCCCACAGTGCCATGGTTTTGGCGCGATTCTCCGCATAAACAATTTTCCAGTCGCCGACCCGCACACCCACCGGCATGCCCCCGTCATCGTGGTAGATGAACTCCCGGCGCGGTGTCTTGTCGGCCTGCCCGGTGAGGTAGGGCAGAAAGTTGTAACCGTCAAGATGCAGTTTGGCGGTTTTGCTGCCGATACGCCTGCCCTTGAGCAGCTCTTTTTTCAGGTTGGCGTCACCGGCGGCGGCCACCAGTGCGGGCAGGGCCACAGCTGCGGTAACAAGCAGAATGGCTGGATTAAACAAACGTCGAAATCACATAGTAAGGCTCCATTAGCGTTAATTGAATCAGCGAAATGCGGGGCATGGAGTATCGCCCATATGGAAGAAAATTCAAGCTACTCGGCAAATAGGCAAAATTCACGGGGAATTTTCGCTAGTTGTCATTGCACTGTCATAAAAAATCCCTATGATTGC
>Ga0164315_10001896_pt1 | contig 15892 bp, 16 predicted proteins | sample GuaBasSedimGuay6_FD_113737 | JGI IMG/M metagenome (GOLD analysis project Ga0164315, IMG submission 113737) | Subseafloor sediment microbial communities from Guaymas Basin, Gulf of California, Mexico - Guay6, Core 4569-2, 0-3 cm | ecosystem: Environmental > Aquatic > Marine > Hydrothermal vents...
AACATACGACCACCTGGAAACGGGTACCAGAGACAGAAGGTATTGCAAGTATCGGGCCATTCGCAAGTTGTTTTATTGTCGGGGATCACAGGAAATCTATCAGATATCGCCTATGATTAGCAGTTCCGTTGTGAGAGAAGAGATGGAAATACTCGACGCCGGTGAAACCGTTGAAATGCTCGGGCTTGATTACTTGAACGAGCTCTCCACTTTTGGCGCATTGTCGAACGAAGTCATAGTCAACCTGCTGGATAATGGCGTGATCAAGCATTTCGCCAGGGGTGAGTACGTGACGCGCCTGGATCAGGTTGCGTCCGAATTCCAGGTGTTATTGCGCGGCCGGGTTGCCTATTACAAGTGTTTCGAGGGGCGCGATGTTCTGACGCGGCACTTCAACCAGGGCGAGCAGATCGGGTTTGACCTGATGATCGGCCTGTTGTCCCATAACGGAACCGACGTCGCCGTCGAGGACAGCCTGATTCTTGATATCAGCAGCGAACAGTTTTGCAAGCTGCACGTCGAATTCCCGGCCGATTTCGGATTGTTGATGATAAACCTGTCACGAGAACTTGCGCGCGAAATCGAGATACTCGAAGATGTGATCGGCAGGGGGGCCGGTTGACAGGAGGAAAAATGAACCGTTTCGGGTTGTTACTGTGTTTGTTGTTTTACCAGTCAATGGCGATTGCCCAGCAAGCGCCTGACGCGCTGCCCGATGCGCAATCACCAATCGGCTATGAAACGGTGCAGGATGCCTTCGATGCGCTGAGCGCGAACCCCGCCGCGACAAAGACCGAATACGAGGGCTGGACGTTATTCAGGCAAAAGGGCGATGGCAAGTACATACTCTGGTCTTTTACTCCGGATGATCATCCGGTGCATCCGACCGCGGTGCGCAGGGAAGTGGTCAAAAAAGACGGCGAGGTATTCATCACCATGGCCGTGCTCTGTTATTCCAGTCGATTCGACTGCGATCAATTGATCGAGCAGTTCCAGCGTATCAACGAAGGCATTCGCCAGCGGATGGCAAGCGAAGCGAGTTCCTGATCGCGTGACCGATTCATCTGCCTTCAAGGCGCCACGCTACCTGCGCAATGCGCACCTGCAGACCATGCTCAACTCCCAGGGGCCGCGAAAGTGGCGCGCGCGCGGAATTCTGAAAAACCTGGATACGCAAGGCCGGGTGCTGGAGGCGCAGGACGGCACGCGCCTGCTCGCTGAGCACGATCGTGCAGCGCGTGATTCATCGGCCCTGGTGATACTACTGCACGGCTGGGAAGGTTCGAGCCGCTCTGCATACCTGGTCACGACCGCGGCAGGCTTGCTGGCGCAGGGGCTCGACGTGCTGCGCGTCAACCTGCGCGACCATGGCGACTCGCATCACCTCAACCGCGAGTTGTTCAACTCGACGCGCTCGCCGGAGGTTGCCAGCGCGTTGCAGGGATTCATCGACGACGAAACCTATGAAACGGTATTTCTTGCGGGTTTTTCGCTGGGCGGGAGCTTCGCCTTGAGAATTGCCGCCGACCGCGGCGAACAACTCGGTCTGAATGCCTGTGTCGCCGTCGCACCACCGATCGATCCGGCGCATGCGATGGATGCCTTGAACGCCGGTTTCTTCGCATACGAGCGTTATTTCTTCAAACGCTGGCACGAATCGTTGCGGCGCAAGCTGGCCTGTTTTCCTGATCTCGATTACGCCACGGACCTGGCGCGCGCGAAGTCGCTCGACGATCTCAATCGCCTGTTTATTCCGAGCCACACGATTTATGAACGGCTAGAAGACTACTTCGCCGCATACGCGCTGGTCGGGGAGCGTTTATCCCGCATGGCTGTGCCCGCTTACCTGATCGCCGCCGAGGACGACCCGATCTGTCCGGTCGCGGACCTGGCGCGCATCGAGCCGAACGAAAACCTGCACATCGAAACCAGTCGTCATGGAGGGCATTGCGGATTTATCGAGAACCTGGCCGCGCACAGCTGGGTGGAAACGCGCATCCAGCAGATACTACAGCGTCATTTGCGCTGATTCCTGCGACCGGGTTTAGTGCGACATAAACACCGGTACCGTCATGCACTCGAATAAAGTCCGGGTTACGCCACCGAGTATGATTTCTCGCAATTTGGGCGTGCCGTAGCCTCCCATAATCAGAATATCGGCGCCGGTATTGGAAAGTTCGTTCAAAATAATAGTTGAGGTACTGACCTCGCCTTTAGATATACGACTGACCTCATTGTTTATGCCGTGCATGGCCAGGTGACGGGAAAGTTCTTCTCCGGGTTGTGAGTCTGCGTAATGTTCAATTTTATTTGCATCGACGATCAGGATAATGACCTTTTCCATCATTTCCAGCAACGGCAGGGCATCGTGTATCGCTCGTGTCGCGGCTTGACTCCCATCCCAGGCAATAAGCCCGATGCGGCAGGGGATATTATGCGCACCGATATAGGGCATAAAGAATACCGGCCGGCCCGATGAGAACAAGACCTCTTCAGATAGTTCGGCTATGAATGAGGCGTTCGGTTTATCCGGATTCGCCTGACGCATAATATTCAAATCAAAAACCCGTGCCATGCGCGCGAGCTTTTCGGGTGCGCGGCCTTCGGTGCATTCGATAACACGGGTATCTGCCTGCAGGCCTTCTTCGGCTGTTGCCTGTTCGAAGTGTTCGATCGTCGCCTGAGAGTCGACACGTTGTTGTTCCATCAATGTATCTCCTTTACCAATTCCCAGTCTGCGCAGAATACTGGAGTTCGGCAGGGCATTGACGACCACACCGGTTACCTGGGCATGGTGCGCCCTGGCGATAGCGATCGCTGTATTGACGCGTTCCTGGTTGGATGCTCCCTGATCAAGATAGACTAGAATATTCTTGTATTGCATGCTGATACTCGACTATTGTTTGCGGTGAAATATTCGCCTAATACACGATATTCCCACCAGTATTACCTTGATTTACATCAATTGCTATCGATTGATAGACATGTCTGGTTCTTTTGAAGCAAGCAGTTTATCTGTCTCCGGATCAGGGTAGCTCTAGAAGTTCTTGCACATTAGCGATCAGGTCTTTGTTCGAAAATGGCTTGGTAATGTACTTGTCGGCTCCAAGTTCTATCGCGATACGATGCTCCTCTTTCAGGCGCAAGGCGGTTAGAATCAGGACCTTGATCGGGGATAGTTCGGGATCGGCGCGTATCATTTTCAGGACATCAAAGCCTGAATGATGTTGCATCTTCACGTCCAGTATTACCAGATCCGGGTGCAGCTCCACAATGGATCGGATCGCTCCTTTGCCATCAGTAGCCGTTACCACGCGTAACCCGGATTGTTCCAAAAGGAACTGTAGGGGTTCTAATATGAGTGGTTCATCCTCGGCTATAAGTACCAGTCGCGACATTTAATATCTGCCCAGTGCTTCGCGGGCGGAAAAGCAATGCCGCCTGCAGATTATTTTTTCACAGGCTGCATTGTACACTAAGTAAAGTTAGTCGGAGGCCGACAAAATCGTGGCATGAGCTCGGTGAATGCAAGCCTGTCGAGGGCAGAGACGACAACTGCTCCCCACTTCCGTGATTAGACTGGCCTGAGAGTTTTTATAAGCTTCGCCATAAACGACCTGGTCAGCATAAGCCAAATCGCATCCAAACATCACGCTATAGGTTTTTTCCGGGGTGCCGAATGAATCAGCCTGTTTTGTGACGGTTCGTGCGACGAACAAGAATTCCTGTTTGTTGGGCATTTGTACCGTTTGAGCGATAATTTGAGCCGGTGTCAAGAATGCGCGATAGAGAGCCCAGAGCGGGCAGGCGCCCCCATAGCGAGGCAGATGCAGATTCGACAGGCTGAATCGTTTGGAAATATTTCCCGCCAGGTCAGTGCGCATGAACAGGAATGGTATGCCGGCAGACCCAGGGGCGCGGAGAGTCATCAAGCGATGCACTATTTGCTCAAAGCTTCCTCCAAAAAGGTGTTGCAGGGCCTGAATATCGTAGCGTAACTCTATCGCAGCTTTCAGGAAGGGTTTGTAAGGAAACAGGAAAGCCCCTGCTGCATAGCGTGCCAGCGCCCGTCGCGCCCGCGCCCGCGCGTCATCGCTGGTCAGCACCTTGTCGTCAACAAGTTCATCCAGAATGTCTGCATGTTCGCGTTCGAAGATAAACTGGGCTATGAGAAATCGTTGGGTCGCGGGAGGATGTGACTTAAGTAAATCGAGTTGGCTGTCAACGAGCTGATAGTCGACAAATCTTAAATTTTCCGCGACCTCGGGGTTCGGGTTTATAGTTATGCCATGTAGGCGGGCAAGGTAGTTTGTAATTGCCTCGTTGTTTATTTCACCAGGGGCCTCTATCCGTGCTTGCAAGGCCTCTGCCGCCTGTTCTAGAGCAGAGAAGTAATTTTCATGGGCATCGACAAAATCTTCCACTTCACCCGAGGGTGTTGTTGCCCGGACCGTCGCATCGACATCATCCAGAAACGCAAAGAAAGCCTTTGCCGCCGAACTCAATGCAGAGGATTCTTTTGCGACTAATGAGTTATATCGTTTGCGCGTCTGTGCTGGCAGATCGTCGAATTCGGTGAGAATTTCAGCGAACGATCTGATTGCTGTAATCTGGGTTACAATTTCGTGACTGGATTCAACTAGAAACGGATCCCGGTTGAATCTGTCTGAAAGCGATTCAATCGTCTTGCTTGCACCGTTGTAAGCATCATGTAAAAGCAACATGGCACGACCCCACGCAGGTTCCATACCGATTATATTCTGCGCACCACTTTCTTCCATTGGCAGGTCGCGAAACAGTGGATTGCCGCAGAGGCTTGCCAGACCCTGGATGAGATGGGCATCTTCATATCCGGAAAATTCGATTACATCAGTTGCCAGGGCCTGCGCAATTTTACTCAGGATTTTTCCGCTGATCGATCGTTTATTGTGTTCGATAAGGTTGAGATAACTAGTTGAAATTCCGGCCTCTTTAGCCAGCGCACCCTGCGTCATATTCTGACGTTTGCGAACTTTGCGGATTCTGAATCCTGCGGGCACATTTGCCATGACACACCTTATCGAATTGACTGAAGAGTGCGCGGCATCAAACCCGGTTTGAGGCGGGTATTTCGCGCGCGTAATCTTCGAATTTTTACACTTTTACATTTTCACTCGGCTATGCGCAAATAATTTTACAAAACTTTACTTCAATTACAATGGCTTGCTGATATATTTACTAATTCTGTTATTGTTGCGACGGAAGTGTCCATTCATCGCTGCTGAAATTAGATCCCACATGGAAAAACCTGGGCTGACGGTGGCTGAAATTTATAACCATTGAGGAGAGTAAATAATATGAGTGATTTTGACTCCAGTTTTACACGAAGAAAAGTAATTAAGGGTGGCGTCGCCGCCGGCGTGGCTCTGGCAATGCCAACGCTTTTGATTCGCAATGCCCATGCCGCCAACTATCTCAACAAACCAACGGGTAGTACGGTCACTCTGGGTTTTAACGTGCCGCAAACCGGCGCCTATGCCGATGAGGGCGCCGACGAACTGCGTGCTTATAAATTGGCGGTTAGTCACCTGAATGGCGAAGGCGACGGGGGTATGATGAATACTTTCAAGCCCTCAACACTCAAAGGTAACGGCATTCTTGGCAAGAAGGTGATTTTCGTTACTGGTGATACCCAGACCAAGTCAGACGCCGCGCGTGCTTCTGCCAAGCGTATGATCGAAAAGGACGGTGCCCTGATGATTACCGGTGGTTCATCCTCCGGCGTGGCGATAGCCGTTCAGGGTCTTTGCCAGGAAGCCGGCGTTATCTTCATGGCGGGTCTTACCCACTCCAACGATACTACCGGTAAGGATAAACGTCGTAACGGCTTCCGGCACTTTTTCAATGCCTATATGTCGGGCGCAGCGCTGGGCCCCGTACTTGAGAAGGAATACGGCAAGGAACGCAAGGCCTACCATCTGACCGCTGACTATACCTGGGGCTGGACGCAGGAAGAGTCGATGAAGAATACGACTGAGGCGCTTGGCTGGCAAACCACTAATACCGTCAAGACACCCGTAGGTGCCGGTGACTTCTCTCAGTACATTACACCGGTATTGAATTCCGGCGCCGATGTGTTGATCCTCAATCACTACGGCAAGGATATGATCAATTCCTTGACCCAGGCGGTGCAGTTCGGTCTGCGCGACAAGCAGGTGAATGGCAAGAACTTTGAAATCGTTGTGCCATTGTTCTCGCGTTTGATGGCACAAGGTGCCGGGGACTCGATCAAGGGCATTCTAGGTTCAACCAACTGGAACTGGTCGTTGCAAGATCCGGCATCGAAGGCGTTCGTAAAAAGCTTTGGCGCCGAATACGGCGCACCACCGTCCATGGCTGCGCATACTTGCTATGTACAGACCTTGCTATATGCAAACGCTTGCGAAATGGCGGGAACCTTTGCTCCGGAAGGTGTGGTCAAGTCTCTGGAAGGGTTTGAGTTCGATGGCATGGGCAACGGTGCAACAGAGTATCGTGCAGCCGATCACCAGTGCTTCAAAGATGTGCTGGTGGTACGCGGCAATCAAAATCCGACATCGCAGTTTGATCTGCTTGAAGTAGTGGAAATTACGCCGCGCTCCCAGGTTGAGTATGATCCCGCCATATTCGGCGGCAATCTTGGTCCGGTGAACAACGGCTAACTTACTGGCTATCTGGCGCAGTCGCCCGGGATTGTATATTCTCGGGTGACTGCAACAGATGCAATGGCATCAGACTACATTGCAGCCGCGATGAGTGAGTAAAGCTTATGGATGCATTATTTCTACAAATACTCAATGGCCTCGATAAGGGTGGCGCCTATGCATTGATCGCTTTGGGACTGACACTTGCCTTCGGCACTCTCGGCATTGTCAATTTCGCCCATGGCGCACTATTCATGCTCGGTGCTTTCTGTGCGGTGTCATTCAACAAGTTGATCAGCCTTGAGCAGGTAGTTCTCGACCCCAACCAGACAACCGCCTGGGGAACTGCCCTGGAAGTTCGTACGCCGTATCTCGAAATCTGGTTCGGTGATATCGGCACCATTATGATTGACTTTGCGGTCCCCCTTTCCATCTTGTTTACTATTCCCCTGATGTTGATCATCGGCGTGATCATGGAGCGGGGACTGATCAAGCATTTTTACAACCGCCCCCACGCAGACCAGATTTTAGTGACCTTCGGCCTGGCTATCGTGCTGCAGGAAATTATCAAACATTACTTCGGTGCGAATCCGATTCCACAATCTGCGCCGGACATCGTCTCTGGTAGTGCCAATATCGGTATCTGGCTGGGCCTGGGCGAGAGCGTCGTGTACCCGTGGTGGAGGCTGGTTTATTTCGCTTTCTCAGCCATTGTTATCTTTGCTGTATTTGCATTCCTGCAATTCACCACATTTGGCATGGTGGTTCGCGCCGGCATGCGCGATCGGGAAATGGTGAGTCTGCTCGGAATCAATATCGAGAGACGTTTTACCGTGGTTTTCGGGCTGGCCGCCATCGTCGCCGGGGTGGCCGGCGCGATGTACACGCCAATTCTTCCGCCCGACTACCATATGGGTATGGATTTCCTGGTGCTATCGTTTGTTGTGGTAGTTGTTGGCGGCATGGGTTCCCTGGGTGGAGCAGTGGCGGCGGGTTTTCTGCTGGGTGTGTTGCAGTCGTTCGCGTCTATGAATGAAATCAAGAGTATTATCCCGGGAATAGATCAGATTATTATCTACCTGGTTGCGGTGATAATACTTCTGACCATGCCCCGCGGCCTCATGGGCCGCAAAGGCGTGATGGAGGATTAGTAATAATGTCGAGTACATCATCCCGGGCAGACTTGCGCCTGCTAATTCTATTTGCTGTGATAGTACTTTCAGCACCAATTATTTTAATCCCATTCGGGGCTGCTTATCCCGACTTGCTGCAGAAGTTCGCGATCTATGGCCTGTTTGCAATCGGGTTCAATATCCTGTTTGGTCTTACCGGCTATTTGTCCTTCGGTCATGCGGCTTTTCTAGGGGTTGGATCGTATGCCTCGGTGTGGATGTTCAAGTTGTTCACGATGAATGTCATTCCGGCGATAATGTTTTCGATTGTAATAGCTGGCGTGTTTGCGTTAATCATCGGCTTCGTCACCCTGCGTCGATCGGGAATATATTTCTCGATTCTGACGCTGGCTTTTGCGCAAATGTCCTACAACCTGGCCTATTCCGTGCTGACCCCAATCACCAACGGCGAAACCGGTTTGCAGGTGCGTCAGCTTGCGCCGTCAGATCGAGCGGCGGACTATGTTTTAAATCTTCGTGACGAAGATCTGAGGTTGGTAGACCAGGCATTCGGGGTTATTGAAAATGGCATTCCGATTACCAATTTATTCGGCATGAAGATGAGTGGTTATCCCGGATTCTATTTCTGTGCGGTGCTGCTGATTATTGGTTTTTACATCGCAATGCGAATTGCGCGATCCAATTTCGGCATGGTATTAAAGGCGATCAAGTCGAACAAAAACCGATTGATGTATACGGGGGTTAATACGCGACCCTATCTACTGGCTGCTTTTGTGATTTCAGGCATGTATGCAGGCCTGGCCGGAGGACTGTTGGCGGCAACCGACCCTTTGGCGGGCGCCGAGCGAATGCAATGGACAGCCTCTGGCGAGGTGGTTCTAATGACTATTCTGGGCGGTGTTGGCACCTTGATTGGCCCGGTACTTGGGGCAGTCATTATCAAGTATTTCGAGAATATTTTTTCCTCGATCAATGATTCCATTCTAGAGGCATCGTTTTCTTTCCTGCCGTCCGGTTTGCAGGATTTCTCTGTTGCGGTGACCAGCATGTTTGTCGGTGAAGGCTGGCATTTTACGCTTGGCCTCTTGTTTATGGTTATCGTTATATTTTTGCCTGGTGGCCTGGTAGACGGGTTAACCCGGATTCGTGCACTTTATAAACGAAACAAGCCCGTCGCCCCGTTGCCGACGGATTCGGCAGGTTAGTGACATGGCTATTCTAGAAGTTTCTGACGTCAATTTGACCTTCGGTGGCCTGCGTGCCTTGAATCAAGTCAACTTGCAGGTTGAGCAAGGTAGCGTGCACGCTATCATTGGCCCGAATGGAGCGGGAAAGTCTACCCTGCTAAATTGTTTCGTCGGGCGTTTGACCCCCGATACGGGTAGCGTGCAATTTGATGGCGAGTCTTTGCTGGGGTTGAAACCGCACCAGATCAATCAACTGGGAGTGTCGCGAGTTTTTCAGACGCCGGAAATTTTTGAAGAGTTGAGTGTATTTGAAAATGTCATGATTCCAGCCTTTGCCAAGGCCGATGGCGCCTTCAGGATGAATGCCTGGCGACATGTAGAATCGCGTGCCGAGGTGCGTGATGAGGTGCTCGATATACTCGAAGATATGGGCCTGATCGATCGCAAGGAGATAATTTCATCGACGCTGTCGCGTGGCGACAAACGGCGCCTGGAACTCGCGATGTGCCTGATTCAACATCCTAAGTTATTGCTGCTGGATGAACCCACTGCCGGCATGGCGCGTGCAGATACCAACAATACTATTGACCTGCTAAAAAAGATTTCCGAACGTGGTATCACCAAAATTATTATCGAGCATGATATGCACGTGGTTTTTTCCCTTGCCCAGAAAATATCGGTGCTGGCGCAGGGAGCCATAATTGCCGAGGGCAAACCGGATGAAATCAAGGGTAACCCGGTTGTCATCGAGGCCTATCTGGGAGGGGAACTGGGATGACAACGACGAATTCCGGCGTTGTGGTTAACACAGATCCGACAATTGCCGCCGACGGTGTGCAAGACGAAAACACAATTTCCGATAATCCGGAGGTATTTTTTTCCTGTCGTGACATCCACGCTTACTACAATGAATCTTACATAGTTCAGGGTGTATCCTTCGATATCGCCGAGGGCGAAATAGTCGCCTTGCTTGGTCGTAACGGCGCCGGCAAAACATCGACGCTGCGTGCCATTGCGCGCGCGGAAGAGCCTGCGATCAGGAGCGGGGAAATTTTTCTGCAAGGCAAGCCGATTCACAACCTGGTTGCCTACCAGGCTGCCCAGGCGGGTATTCAGCTGGTGCCGGAGGATCGGCGCATCATTCCAGGCCTGACGGTTGAAGAAAACCTGAGTCTGGCCCAGATTGCCGAACCTGTAGGTTGGCCGCTGAAACGCATTTACCAGCATTTTCCACGCCTCGATGAACGCCGTCGGCAGGAAGCAACAACACTTTCGGGCGGTGAACAGCAGATGTTGGCGGTGGCCAGGGCGCTCGCCCGCGATATCAAGTTGTTGTTGCTGGATGAACCCTATGAAGGCCTGGCCCCGGTCATCGTACACGAGATAGAAGCGATCCTGCAGGATGTCAAGGAAGCCGGTATTACCACAATCATAGTCGAGCAGAACGCCATCGCAGCGCTTAAGCTTGCCGATAGCGCGATCATCCTGGACACCGGGGAAATTGTTTTCCGTGGCTCTGCGCAAGAGGTACTCGATAATGAGGAATTGCGGCATGAATACCTGGCACTCTGAGGGTTGTAGGTTTGCTACAACAGCGGCAGAGAAGGAGTTAAGGAGCGAGATATGAGTAAGACTGTCTTAATAGTCGATGATGAAGAATACATCGTCACCTCACTCGAATACGTTGTGAAGAGCGCCGGATACGAGGTTGTGATCGCTTACGATGGTGAGCAGGCAATGGAAAAGGTCACTGCGACGGTTCCTGACCTGTTGATACTCGATGTAATGATGCCTAAGCTGGACGGCTTCGAAGTCTGCGAGAAAATACGCGCAAATCCACTGTGGAAATCGATCCGCATTATCATGTTGACAGCCAAGGGTAGAGATTCAGAGCGCGAAAAAGGAATGTCCCTGGGCGCCGATGCCTACATGACCAAGCCTTTCTCTACTCGCGATATCTTAAAGCGAGTAGAGGAATTATTGGGTGACAGCGAAACCTAGCAGTGGTCGCAAAACCTGACGATGAATACTGGTCAATTGTCCCTGTTCGCCGAAGAATTTACCCGGGCTGATCAGTTTAACAAGACTTGTCAGAAGCCATGAAACGTTCAGGGATTTCGAGCGAACGAATTGTCGGATTACTCATTCTCGGCATTTTAATGTTCAGTCCGCCATTTATTCTGATATTTGACAAACCTGTTCTGGTCGCGGGAATCCCGCTGTTGTTTCTCTACCTGTTCCTCGCCTGGGCGGCGTTGATTGCGCTGATGATGCTGGTTGTCGAGCGCACCCAGGTAAACGCTGAGCAAGAGAGAAAAATCAAGGCAGTGAATAAAGAACCCGGCGACACGACAAGTGTAACCGGTGAGAAAAACTAGCCCATGCTACAGGGGTATACAATTACCGCTGTTGCATTCCTGTATTTATGCGTACTGTTTGCAATAGCCTACTGGGGTGATAAGCGAGCTGATCAGAATCGGAGTTTAATCGCAAATCCCTATATCTACACGCTCTCGATTGCAGTCTATTGTACCTCGTGGACATTTTATGGAAGTGTCGGGCGCGCCGCGTCCAGCGGTGTCGGTTTTCTGCCAATATATATTGGACCTACCCTGGCATTCATTCTTGGCTGGTTTTTGATTCGCAAGATTATCAGGATATCCAGGATCAACCGAATTACTTCTATCGCGGACTTCATAGCTTCACGATATGGAAAGAGTTCATATTTAGGCGGTCTGGTGACGATTATCGCAGTAATTGGCATCATGCCTTATATCTCGCTCCAGCTTAAAGCCGTGTCCACCAGCTTCACCTTGCTGGTGCAATATCCCGAAATTATTATGCCGAAGAACTTGAGCAGTGTGCCAATTCTTACCGACACGGCATTTTATGTGGCAATTTTCATGGGCGCATTCGCAATTCTGTTTGGTGCTCGACACATCGATGCGAGCGAACATCACGAGGGAATGGTGGTTGCGATTGCATTCGAGTCTGTAGTTAAGTTATTGGCTTTTCTGGCAGTCGGTCTATTCGTCACCTACGGCGTTTACGATGGCTTTGGCGACATATTTTTGCGCGCGCAAAACTCTGCAAGCATGGCAAAACTTTTCGTAATTGAGGGCGCTGGCGGCTACGGTAGCCTGGCTTCGCTCACGGTGCTCTCCATGGCGGCAATCATTTTCCTGCCACGGCAGTTTCAAGTGACCGTAGTGGAAAATGTGGACGAGTCACATTTCAAGAAAGCCATCTGGCTATTTCCGCTCTATCTCCTGCTGATTAATATATTTGTATTACCGATCGCATTTGGTGGTCTCATGCATTTCCCTGCAGGCGGAGTAAATGCAGACACTTTCGTGCTAACCCTGCCCATGGCTGAGAAACAGGAGGCGCTGGCGTTGCTTGCTTTTATCGGCGGACTTTCGGCTGCTACCGGGATGATTATCGTGGCGACAATTGCGCTCAGTACCATGGTCTCTAACGATCTTGTGATGCCTGTATTGTTAAGATTCGCGGGGTTGCGGCTTAATGAACGTGCTGATTTAACGGGACTGATCCTTTCCATTCGTCGTGTCACTATTGGATTGATGTTACTGCTGGGATACGTATATGTAAGGCTTATCGGTGACTCCTACGCGCTGGTATCGATAGGCCTGGTTTCCTTCACCGCCGCTGCACAGTTCGCACCCGCTATCATCGGTGGGATATTTTGGAAAGGAGCAAGTCGTGCCGGTGCTTTTGCGGGTCTGGCCGGCGGATTTTTGTGTTGGTTCTATACGTTGCTGATGCCGTCATTTGCCCGTTCTGGATGGCTTTCCGAAAGCTTTTTATCGAATGGTCCCTATGGCATTGAAATGTTGAAGCCTTATGCCTTGTTTGGGTTGCAGGGGCTCGACCCCATCAGTCATGCCCTGTTTTGGGCAATGTTCGTCAATATTGGCCTTTACCTGTGCGTTTCGATATTTACCTCGCAGAGTATTGTCGAGCGTAGCCAGGCGATTCTTTTTGTCGATGTATTCAAGAAAACGACCGGTGGTCGAGGATTCTGGCAGGGCAATATTACGATTGAAGAGTTAAGAAATCTGGTAGCGCGATTCATTGGTGAATCAAGAATGGTAGTCGCATTTGGTCGTTACGAGCAATTGATTGAACGGAAACTCGAAGATGATAGCCCGGCGGATGCTGAAGCCGTTGCCTTTGGCGAACGCCAGCTCGCGGGCGCCATTGGCTCAGCTTCGGCGCGAATCATGGTCGCCTCGGTGGTGCGCGAGGAAGTACATGACATCGACGAAATGATGCAAATAGTCGATGAAGCATCGCAAATAATCGAGTACAGCAGGCAGTTGAAGGAGAAATCCGTGCAGTTGGAGAAAGCGTCAAATGACCTTAAAACTGCCAATATTCGCTTGCTGGAGCTGGATAAGCTCAAAGATGAATTCGTATCTACGGTAAGCCACGAACTGAGAACCCCACTGACATCAATCCGTTCCTTCTCTGAGATAATCTTTGACAGCCCTGATATGCCGGCACAACAAAGAGAAAAATTTGTAGGCATTATCGTCAAGGAAAGCGAGAGGTTGACACGCCTTATCGATGATGTTCTCGATATTGCCAAGATGGAATCCGGAAAGCTCGAATGGAATAAGCGAGTACTCGATCCGAAAGAGGTGATCGATGAGGCGATTGGCGCGACGGCCGGGTTGTTTCGGCAGGGCCGAGGTATTTTGTTGCAAGCCAGCATTCCAGAAAACCTCCCCCTGGTGGATGTAGATGCGGACCGGCTGGCGCAAGTTGTAATAAACCTCATCTCTAATGCAGTCAAGTTCTGTGATGTAGACAATGGAGAGGTGTGGATTGTAGCGAAGGCTGAAGAAGATGGCCTGATTGTCAGTGTGCAAGATAATGGCCAGGGCATCGATGCTCGCGACCATCAAAAGGTTTTTGAACGCTTTCAGCAAGTCGGCAACCAGGACAGCGGCAAACCAAAGGGTAGCGGACTGGGTCTTCCCATTTGCGCGGAGATTATCAGCCGATTTGGCGGAGAGATCTGGGTTGATAGCGAACTCAATAAAGGCGCGACATTTTCATTTCGCATTCCGGCAGCATCAGGTTTCGATGCCGACAATGAAGGAGTAAGCACATGATATTAGACCGAATCCCGATTGGAAAAAATCCACCTTACGACGTTAATGTGATTATCGAAATACCCATTGGCGGGGTTCCCGTCAAGTATGAATTAGATAAGGAATCGGGCGCCATGTATGTCGACCGGTTTCTACACACAGCTATGTATTATCCATGCAACTACGGCTTCATCCCTCATACCCTGTCAGACGATGGTGATCCTATTGATGCCGCTGTTCTGGGCCAGATACCGGTGATTCCCGGCGTCGTTATCCGCTCTCGCCCGATCGGCGTTTTAATGATGGAGGATGAAAGTGGTATCGATGAAAAAATTCTCTGCGTACCAGTGGATGCGCTTCATCCCTATTATGGAGATGTCGGCTCTTACCGGGATCTCCGGCCGGTATTGCTTGATCAAATTGCCCACTTCTTTGAGCACTACAAGGATCTTGAAGAAGAAAAATGGGTAAAGGTGAAGGGTTGGGGCGAGGCCGAGGAAGCCATGGAGTTGATACGTGTGGCGATCGAGCGCGCAAAAGAGAAGTAAAGGGCCAAACCGGTCGCGCCGACCAGCATGCTCAACCCTGTTTGAACCGCGCCGATGACGACAAACTCACCGCGCGGTGGTTTGCTGAATTTCCGCACCGGCCCCCACACCGTGAACAGAATGTAGGCGGCGATGAACAGCGGCGTGTACTCGAGATTGATTTTGCGCGATATCGCCGCGGCGATCGTGCCGCCGACAACCGATCCTGCTATGAATGCGAGTACGAACTCCCAGCGCAGGAAGCGCCAGCCAAACAGCGCCCGGCTCGAGTTGGAAAATAGCTGAACCAGGGCATGTACCGGCACGATCGCGGTTGCCGGCAGGAAGCCGGGCATGATTGCGATCAGCATCATGCCGCCACCGATGCCGGTAATCGCGGTTATCATCGAGGTCGCGCAGGCGATTGCAATCAACAGGAGGTCACTGCTCATTCAGGGATTCTGTCGAGCCTGCTGGTGGTGAAGGTCTGTTTTGAGGGATTGGGAGCAGACGCGTGATCGGCACGAAGCCGAAGAGAGTGATGGTGGTCCGCGAGAAGCGGACGATGTGGGCTAGTTGTAACCGAGGATGACGACTTGTTCGACGCCTTCGTCGTCTGCCTTGTCACGTTCGATGTGTTCGAGGCCGTGTTGTTCCTGGTTGACGTAACTAGGATCCCCGTAATATGAGTTTTGCGGTGACCTGCTGGCCCAGGGTGACGAGATCAGGGTCTCGAACTTTGGCGCGCGTAATTTTTTCTTCATGTTTTTGCCTGGCATTTATCCAATGAGTTAGGAAGTGTTGTTGCTAACCTACATTGAATGCAGAGCATAACTCTCTGATAAATAAAAACAAGTGGAAATTATTGACATTTTCCCGCTTGTCTGGGGCCTGTTATTCGGCAAGTTCTTCGAACAAATCCATCTGTCCGCTGTCATCGGTGAGGTCGATCAGGCGTACGCCGAGGCCGAGTAAACGCACTGGAACCTCGGCGCGTAGCCAGGCTTCTTCGCACAGCATCGCGTAATCGTCGATACTGGGCGTGGTCTGCTGTCGCTCGATGGTGGTCTGGTTGAAATCGAAAAATTTCATCTTCAGAAAGCAGTTTTGTATGCGGTAATCGGCGTCGAGCCGCTGCAGGCGAGGCTGCAGTGATTCAAGTAATGCCGGTAGTTTTTGCAGGCAACTCTGCAGATCGGGCAAGTCTTCGTCGTAGGTATTTTCGACACTGACCGACTTGCGTCGCCACTCCGACACCACCGG
>Ga0164315_10001897_pt1 | contig 15888 bp, 15 predicted proteins | sample GuaBasSedimGuay6_FD_113737 | JGI IMG/M metagenome (GOLD analysis project Ga0164315, IMG submission 113737) | Subseafloor sediment microbial communities from Guaymas Basin, Gulf of California, Mexico - Guay6, Core 4569-2, 0-3 cm | ecosystem: Environmental > Aquatic > Marine > Hydrothermal vents...
AGCTCGGGATCGCACATACGACAGTGCGGCGCGCGCACTTTCCTGCATGACATCTCCGAGTTGGCCCGTCAGCGTCAACTGTCCCTTGCCGCGCATCAGGAGAACTTCGGTCGCCAGCAACTCACCGCCAACCTGGGTCCATGCCAGGCCGGATGCGGCACCGATCTCGGGCTTGTCTTCTCGCTTCAGCGCACGATACCGGGGCTTGCCCAACAATTCCCCGACCAATTCCACTCCTACTGTCAAGGTCTTGGATTTCGGCCGCTTGTCACGAAGGACCCGCCGGGCCATTTTGCGGCAGACAGAGGCAACCTCCCGCTCGAGGTTCCTGACTCCGGCCTCTCGGGTGTAGCGCTCGATCAGCAACAGCAGACTCTCGTCGTCGAAGGAGACCTTCCACTTGTCCAAGCCGTGCTTTTCAACCTGCCGGGGCACAAGAAATTGGCGGGCAATCGCCAATTTTTCATGGTGCGTATAGCCGGAGAGGTGAATGACCTCCATCCGGTCTTGCAGTGCCGGCGGAACGGTATGCATGACGTTGGCGGTACAGACGAAAAGCACCTTCGAAAGGTCATATTCCACGTCGAGGTAATGATCCTGGAATGTGTTGTTCTGTTCGGGATCAAGGACCTCCAACAAGGCGCCGGCCGGATCACCCCTGAAATCTGCTGCCATCTTGTCGACTTCGTCCAGCAGAAGCACCGGGTTGACGGTCCCGGCTTTGCGCATCATCTGGATGATCTGCCCTGGAAAGGCGCCGATGTAGGTTCGCCGGTGACCACGGATCTCGGCCTCGTCCCGGACGCCACCAAGAGAAAGGCGGACGAACTCCCGCCCGGTAGCCCGGGCGATGGAGCGTGCCAACGAGGTCTTTCCTACCCCAGGAGGCCCCACGAAACACAGGATCGTGCCTCCGGTTTTTCGGACCAGTTGCCGAACAGCCAAGAACTCCAGAATGCGATCCTTGACCTTGTCCAATCCGTAATGGTCTTCGTTCAGCACCTTTTCCGCACGAACGATATTTCGGATCTCACGGGAGGACTTGTCCCACGGAACGGCCAGGAGCCAATCGACATAATTCCGGCAGACGCCGGCCTCAGCAGAGACAGGGGGCATCCCCTCAAGGCGCCGAACTTCGATCATGGCCTTCTCTTTGGCCTCATCGGTCATCAGGCTCTCTTCCACCGTCTTTTTCAGTTGGGCGAGATCTTCGGTGTTGTCGTTTCGCCCGAGCTCCTCGTTGATCGCCTTGATCTTCTCCGAGAGATAATATTCCCGCTGGGCCTTCTCCATCTGCTTCTTGACCCTCGAGGAGATCTGACGATCAATCTGGAGTTTGTCAATTTCTACGTCAAGCAGATCGTTGATCCGCTGCAGACGTTCCATCGGCACCAAAATTTCCAGTAATTTCTGTTTCTCGGCAGTCGGTTGGGACAGGTGCGCAGAAAGAATGTCGGCAAACTGGTCAATGTCCTGGTCCTGAAGGGATGCCAGAACACCCTCGACCGAAAGGTGGTGCGAGAGCTTGGCATATTCCTTGAAAACCTCGGTCACGCCGGCCATATACTTTTCGATTGCCGGCGTTATGGATACGTCGACATTCTTGACGCTGACGGTGGCTTCCAAAGGTCCGTCATGTGAAGAAAAGTCAACAATTTCGGCGCGGGCCAGGCCCTCGACCATGACCTTGATATTGCCTGAGGCCAGTTGCAAATGCTGAACCACCCGGGCGGTGACGCCCAGGCGAAAAACATCGTCCGGCCCCGGGTCGTCCACCTTGGGGTCTTTCTGAGTCACAAGGAAAATCATGGCGTCTTCGCGCAGCAAGGCCTTTTCCAAGGCCAGAACCGATGGTTTCCGTCCGACAACGAACGGCGCCATCATGTGGGGAAAGACCACCATATCCCTAAGGGGGACGACAGGAAGGGTCAAAAACTCGTCCAAACTCATCAACAATCTCTCTCGTTCTTGGATTTTCCCGGCGAACCCGGGGTTCTGGTCGTTTGGCCCTGGCCGCGAACGCGCCCAGGAAATTGCAACCCGGCTAACTCACTTTCTTGCGAACTCCCGTCAGTGGCTGAACACGATGCTCGACAACGTCTCGGGAAATGACAAGCTCTTCGGTCTCCGGCATGGACGGGATCTGGTACATGATATCCAGCATCAGTTCCTCGAGAATAATCCTCAGGCCCCGCGCGCCGACGCTCCGCTCCAACGCCTCTTTCGCCACGGCGTCCAGTGCATCTTTGGTGAAAGAAAGAGCGACGCCTTCAAAGGACAGCATAGTTTCATACTGCCGAACCAGACTGTTCTTGGGCTCGGTGAGTATGCGAACCAGGCTTTCATGATCCAGTTCATGAAGGGTGGACATCACTGGGATTCGGCCGACGAATTCAGGAATCATGCCGTACTTGATCAGATCTTCAGGGTGTACCTTTTCCAGGAGCTCCGAGGACCGGTGTTCATTACCGCCCAAATCGACTCCAAAACCCATTCGTTTCTGGTTGAGCCTGCCGGCAACGATGTCTTCAAGACCGACGAATGCCCCACCACATATAAACAGGATGTTGGTGGTGTCGATCTGAATGAACTCCTGATGAGGATGCTTCCGTCCCCCCTGGGGAGGAACATTGGCAACTGTTCCCTCGAGGATCTTCAGTAAGGCTTGTTGCACACCCTCGCCCGAAACGTCCCGGGTAATCGACGGGTTGTCGGCCTTTCGTGCCACCTTGTCGATTTCATCAACGTAGACGATGCCCCGCTCGGCGAGTTCACGGTCGCCGTCCGCAGCCTGAATCAGACGAAGAAGAATATTCTCGACATCCTCTCCGACATAGCCGGCTTCGGTCAGGGTCGTAGCATCGACGATGGTGAACGGGACCTCGAGTTGGCGAGCCAGGGTCTGAGCAAGAAGGGTTTTGCCCGTTCCCGTTGGACCGACGAGGAGAATATTGGACTTTGCCAACTCCACACCGTCCCGAATGGCGGCCTGCTTGTACTCGATTCTTTTGTAATGGTTGTATACGGCGACCGAGAGTTTCTTCTTTGCACTGTCCTGACCAATAACGAAATCGTCCAGGTGCTTCTTGATCTCGTGCGGCTTGGGCAGGTCTTGGTGGCTGACCTTGGAGTCGTGAACCCGATCCTCTGCGATGATGTCGAGGCAAACCTCAACACATTCGTTGCAGATGTACACGGTGGGTCCGGCGATCAGTTTCTTGACCTCATGCTGGCTCTTGCCGCAAAAGCTGCACCGCAGAACATCTCCTTCACGCTGGGACATGGGGGCCTCCGTGGTTCATTCTATACCACATAAGTACCTCATCAGCACATCAATCCCTCGAAGTGATGATCTCATCGATCACTCCGTACTCTACGGCTGCCTGCGCTTCCAAGAAGAAATCTCTCTCAGTGTCGGCGTGGATTTTCTTGACGGTCTGACCGGTGTGCTGGGCCAGAAGCTCGTTCAGCCGATGTCTCAAACGCATCAGGTCCTTTGCGTGGATGTCGATATCGGTTGCCTGCCCCTGAAGTCCAGACATCAGAGGTTGATGAAGCAGAACCCTGGTGTGAGGTAGCGCATACCGTTTCCCCTTGGTTCCACCCGCCAAGAGAACCGCCGCCATCGAAGCGGCTTGGCCCATGGCAATCGTCACAACTTCTGGCTTGACGTACTGCATCGTGTCATAGATCGCCAAGCCGGCGGTGATTGAACCCCCGGGTGAGTTGATATAGATATTGATCTCTTTTTCCGGATTTTCCGCCTCCAAGAACAGCAACTGCGCGACAATCAATGATGCAACTTGGTCATCAATCGCGGACCCCAGGAAAATGACGTTGTCTTTGAGGAGACGCGAGAAAATATCGTACGATCGTTCCCCCCGGCTTGTCTGTTCTACAACATAAGGAATCGTGAAACTCATCAGTCCTCCTCGGCGCCGGCTCGTTTCAGCAATTCGCTGACAATCGCCGCCATCAAAGCGGCATGACGCAGGCTTTCAAATCGATTTTCTTTGATCAGGTTGGCTTTGTGTTCTCCGGGGGGAATGCCCTTTTGCTCTGCTTCGCCGGCGATGTAGGCGTGAACATCATCCTCGGGGACTTCGATTTCCCAGGTGTCCCCGAGCTGCTCCAGGATCAGGGTGTCCAAAACGCGGAGGCGAGACTCCGGTTCAAAGCGTGCCCGAAGAGCCTGAACGTCCATCTGCTCATCCGGGGCCTGTCCCTGCATGGCAAGATGGTAGACGAACCGTTGCACGTCACCGTTCACGGCTTCTTTGACCAATGTCGGGGGTAGGTTTTCGTGATCGATGCCCTGTTCCAGGTTGTCAAGGATATGCCGCCGCCACTTGTCTCTCCGCTCGGACGCCTTCCGACCCCCAAGAACCTCGACGATCCTCTCTTTCAACTGGTCCAGATCATCAAGACCCATGCCTCGGGCCAACTCGTCATCGATCTCCGGAAGGCTCTTCTCCTTGATGGTCTTGACGGTCAGGGTGTAGGTTGCCGAACCGGTGGTTGTCTCGGTATCGTCCCCCTCGGCTGACTCCTCGTTGACCGCCGTGACCGCCACCCGCTGATCACCAACCCGAGCGCCCTGAAGCGCCTCGCTGATCTCTTTGGGAATCCCGTCGGCCCCAACAATGATGCGCGCATTTTCTTCGGTCGTCGGCGCCTCATCCGAGCCCTCAACTTCCGCGGTCAAATCGGCCTCGATCATCACACCGTCAACCACCTGGGCATCATCGGCCATCGGCTCCCAGGTGACATGCTCTTCACAGACTCCATCAAGTTCGGTCTGGATCTCTGCTTCCATCACCTCGATCGAGTGCTCGGGAAGTTCTATGCCGTCGAGGGAAGGAAGGTCAAATGAAGGACGAACCTCCAGGCGAGCCTTGAAGGAGAAGCCGCCGTCGTCACCAAAACCCATCTCTTCAAAATCGGGCTGGGTCAACGGCTGAAACTCGTCTTCGTCGTCGAGGATCTGCCGCCACAAGAGGCCGGCAAGGTGCTCGGTCAATTCCTCCTGAATCTCCTCTGCATAGCGCATTCGAACAGCTGACAGTGGCGCCTTCCCGGGGCGAAAACCCGGCACCTGTGCCTGGGACCTCAGTCTCCTGGCAATGACTTCACGCTCCTGATCGACCGCGGTCTTGTCCAGGTCTGCTGTGATTTCGAGTGAGTGGTCGGGATGCTTTGTGATCTGGTGTGTCATGGATTTTCTCCGAAATGGTGCGAAAGGGGGGACTCGAACCCCCACGGGGGTACCCCACGAGATCCTAAGTCTCGCGCGTCTACCAGTTCCGCCACTTTCGCAACGTTGGGGATCATGGTGAGCCGTGGAGGAATCGAACCTCCAACCTAGTGATTAAGAGTCACTTGCTCTGCCAATTGAGCTAACGGCCCACAACCGGCGACACTGTACAGGAGAACGCTGTGACTGGCAAGGATTCTGAAGGGTCCGGCCTGGGATTTAACGGTGCACCAAATGCTTGATCTCTGATTGTCCGAGCACGCTTTCAGCGGTGACTACGACCGCAGAGGTTCCGCCATTGAACTCCGGGAGCGTTGCTTGCGCAACGAAGACCCCGTTGGCATCGGTCTCCCCTTCCGCCACCTGGAGACGGCGAGGCTCCGCCGTTGACTTGAAGAGCACATTGACCTTGACTCCGGGCTGAGGTGCGTTGTCTTGTGAGTCAACCGCGACAATCCGGATTTCTGTATCCGCCCCGTAGACAAAGTCTTGTTCCCCGGACGAACTGAGAATCAGGTGGGCCCTCCCGCGTTGGGCCTTGAGGTAGTCCAGAATTACTTCATCCAACGACGGTTCACCCTCGAGCCCGAGCTCTTCGAGGGGGCCGGCCTGTGTTTCGATCGGTGTCTCTTCACCAGTCAACTGAGGAAGTCTCCCTCGGCGGACCGCTTCCACCAGGGTCCGGTGTTGGCGCTCCATCAATTTTGCAACTTCTTTGTCTTCCGCATCTTGGAGAACTAGATCATCATAGGCTGTTCTCTTTGAATAGAGGATTTCCCCTCGGGCATACACCAGTGATTCAATGTTCGGGTTGGCACGGCCCTTATCCTCCGTCTGCACGTGGTAGGTCGTACCATCGAAATTGATGTCTGTGTTGTAGCCAGTCAGAACCACCTGAGATCTCCAGTCAATGTCGAGCCCTAGGCTACACTTGACCGCCTCGCGGGTCAATTGAGCAGACCTCAACTCAGGGAATCCGGCAGACGAGAATCGTACAGTCGAGGCATCGATATACTAACTGCCATGAAACCCCTCAAGGTCCTTTTTGTCTGCTTCGCCAATACCTGCCGCTCGCCAATGGCAGAATCAATCCTCAGATCGCTCGGCGGCCCGTCGGTTGATGTCGTCTCTGCCGGACTCCACCCCACGGGCCGCGTGGCCGAACTCTCTCTCGAGACCCTCGCCGCGCATGGTTACGAGGTCGCGGGATTATCTTCAAAAGGCCTCGAGGCAATTGACCTAGAATCGATCGATATTGTAATTAGCTTGATGGGTGAACCTGGGTTGGCCGCGCTGCCATGCCGGTTGACGGCCGAGAAGGTGGCCTGGTCCATCCGCGACCCCTACGGCGAGGACGAGGATGCCTACACAACCACCGTCAAAACCCTGGAACGAAAGATTCACGCCTTGTGCGAGGAGCATCACCTCTCGTTGAGCGCTTCCAGTAGATGAGGATCACCCTTTGAGGTGTCGGTCATCAATAACTCTGAATCGCTTCTTCCTGATTGTCAAAAACATCGAAGACGGTGATCAACTGTGTTACCTGCAAGATGTCGTTGATCTTCTTTGAGAGGTTGACCAGCTTGAGCTGTGCCCCACGGTTCTTGGCCGACGTATAGGACGCCACCATCTCTCCAATTCCGGAAGAATCAATGGCGGAAATACCGCCGAGGTCCAAGAGGATTTTGGTGTGGCCGGCCTCCAGGCTGTCGTTGATCAACTCTCGCAGCATCACATCGCCGGCCCCAATGGTGATTTTGCCGGAAAGAGAAATAATACGTACATCACCAACGTCTTTAATTTGCTGTTTCATCGTCTACTCCTTGATTGATCTCGCTGTTAATCTTCGACTCATGGTCACCATGGTACCTTCACCAGGCTCACGACGGAAGGCCACCTCGTCCATGAATCGTCTCATATAGAAGATCCCTCGACCACATGGCTTGAGGATGTTCTCGGCGTCCCTGGGATCTGGAATAACGGATGAGTCGAATCCATCTCCTTGGTCCAGGACCGTGATCGAGAGTTGGTCGGCACCCACCCGGAAATCGACCCTGACTCTTTCTTCAGGCTGTTCGCGGTGACCATGGCGTATGGCATTGGCGATGGCCTCACGAAGTGCAGTCAAAATCCAATACTGCTCGTCGTCTCCAACACCATTTCCCGCGAGAAGGTCAACCAGAGCCCTTTCGGCGATCTCAATGCTCTCGAATCGACTCTCGAGACTCAAGGTCACCCACACATCACCGCCGGGATATTCAGCCGTCAGAACTCGCACCTTCGACGGGTTCGACCATATCCAACACCCACTGATGAAAGGCCTCTTCGGCCTTTTCGACTGGCACTGCAAGAATTTCCGGCAGTTCATATGAGTGGAAGGCTCGGATGGCCTCTGAGACTCCGTCAAAGTTTCTTTTCGGCGTCTTGACCAACAACAAGTACTCGGTGTCTTCACACACCTTGCCTTTCCACCGGTAGATCGAGCGAAGACACGGAATAATGTTGACACAGGTCGCCAACCGACGGTCGATCAACTCTTCCGAGATCTCAACTGCCTGTTGCTCTGTACCAACCGACGTCAGGATGATGGTCAGGGCTTCCAAATCACTCATAATGAAACGCTATCGCGGTTCCTTCCACACGTCAAGAGTAGGACAGTGTGGGGTAGAGGCCGGGGGCAGTTCATATTTTCGGGCCCACTGGTTGCCGCTTCTAGTATTTCCTCAACAGCCCTACGAGAATTCCCTGGATCACAACTCTTGACGCTGGCATCACAATCGGCAATATTTCCGGGTTAGCGCCCTGGAGTCGAATGTTGCCGTCCGGTTCCGGGTAGAACCGCTTCAGCGTCGCTTCCTCACCGTCGATCAGGGCAACCACCGTCTCTCCAGTCCTGGCTTCGACCGCTTGTTTAACGACGATGCGATCCCCATCATGAATGCCGTCGTCGATCATCGAAAGACCCTGGACCTGGAGAACAAAGTGATCCCCCTGCCCCACCATGTCCGGTGGAACAGTGACCTCTTCTCTTTCTCCAAAATTCTCAATCGGGGAACCCGCGGCGACTACGCCAACCAAATCCAGAGTCACGGCCGGCGTCACAGAAACTTCTTCGACAACGGTCAGTCCTCGCTTCTGGTGCTTGTCACGCTCCAGAAAGCCCTTCCTTACAAGGAGATTGACATGTTTTTGGGCTGATGCGGTGCTGGAGAAGCCGAAGTGTTCTGAGATTTCTCTCAGGGTCGGAGCAACCCCGTGAGCCATAATTCGGCTCTCAATGAAGGCCAAAATATCCTGCTGCCGAGAGGTAAGGAAGTTCATATCTCGACAATAGGCGAAAATAAGGCATAAATCAAGAGGAAGGACCGCGCCGAGTCGCCACGGCGGCGTTGTTGCAATTTGTGGCCCTGTGGCTTCAAGCACCCTCGGTCTACAGGAGCGTTCGAAAGCCACAGGGCCACAAATTGCAAATGGTCGGGGCGAGAGGACTTGAACCTCCGGCCTCACGGTCCCGAACCGTGCGCTCTACCAGACTGAGCTACGCCCCGACAGGCCGCACAGTCTAAACCAGGCGTGATCAAAACGCAATCGACCCCACTCTTCCTCGCTTGACACCCTCGCTTTGGGCCCGGTAGGGTTCTGGGCGCGAGGACCTCATGAATCATCAACAGCCAACAAAAGCACGTGCTCAATGGGGCAGCCGCCTGGGTTTCATTCTCGCTGCCGCCGGGAGCGCGGTCGGACTTGGCAACCTGTGGAAATTCCCCTATATCACCTACGAGAATGGCGGCGGCGCCTTTGTCCTCGTCTATTTGGGAGCGATCGTTCTGGTTGGCGCGCCGATCATGCTGGCTGAGATCATCCTTGGTCGAAGGTCCCAATTGGGCCCAGTGGGCGCCTTTCGCAGCCTGGGGAGCGATCGTCCTGGGGGTCGCGCCTGGCTCGGGGTCGGCATTCTCGGGGTCGTGACCGGTTTTGTAATCCTGTCCTACTACAGCGTTGTTGCCGGTTGGACCTTGCGTTATATCCTACTGGCCCTCTCGGGAGAATTGGCCCCACTGGCCAACGACCCTGTAGCCCTCCAGGCGTTTTTCGGTAACTTTCTCTCGAACCCATGGCAACAGACCTTCTTCCATCTCACTTTCATGGGGGCGACGGTCGGTGTTGTCTACTTTGGCGTCGGGCACGGGATCGAGCGCGCCGCCAAGGTTCTGATGCCGATTTTGTTCACGATCCTCCTTGCCTTGGTTTTTTATGTTGTATGGACCCCGGGGTTCCAACAGGCGCTTACTTTCATCTTTCGGCCAAACTTCTCCGAGTTGACCCGCGGTGGGGTCTTGGAAGCACTGGGACACAGCTTTTTCACCCTCAGTCTGGGCATGGGCGCGATGCTGACCTATGGCAGCTACATGAAGAAGAAGACCTCGATTCCACGCGCAGCCATTACGGTCTGTGTGCTCGATACGGTCATCGCGATCATGGCATGCATCATCATGTTCTCGATTATTTTCAGCTTCGATTTCGAAATCACCAAATCATCGACAATTCTGTTTACGACCCTGCCGGTGGTCTTCTTCAAACTGCCTGCAGGAGCGGTGATTAGCGCCCTTTTTTACGTCCTGGTCGCCTTCGCAGCCTTGACCAGCACCATCAGCCTGCTGGAAGTCGTCGCAAGTTACGCGATCGACGAATTCGGCTGGGCCCGGCGCAGAGCCACCCTGATTATGGGCGGATCCATCGCGCTCTTCGGCATTCTCAACGCTCTGAGTCTGGGAGGCGTTCAAAAGCTCTCCGAGATAAATTTCATCGGTCGACCGTCCACGGCCGGCATCTTTGGCACCCTCGACTACCTCGCAAGCAACTGGTTCTTGCCGGTCGGCGGTTTCCTGATCGCTCTTTTCGTTGGGTGGGTTCTGACCAAAGATGAGAACCTCAAGGAGCTTGAAATGGGCCACGGACCTATGAAGACTTTCGGCATTTGGCGCTTTCTCCTTCGCTTTGCCGCCCCACTGGCCGTCGGTGCGATCATCGTCAGCGTTATTTTGGGCGCCGAGTACCAATAAAGAAAAACCCTTGCACTCCTCCAAAAATGAAGGTGTGCAAGGGTCATTAGCGATCAGCAATCAGTGGGGGTTAGCCCCCAAGGACCTCCAATGAGGCTTCCGCGGACCGCAGCCGTCCACTGATATTTTCAAAATCGTCAAAATCAACGGTCTTCAACTCTTCACTCGCCTGGTCGCGCTCACTGAGTTCGTGCTCCCGGTCAATCTCATCCGGCAACCGGGCATCTCGGGCAAGCACAGTCACCCGATCCGGCTGAACCTCCGCAAAACCGTCTTTGACGACCAATTGGTGCTCAACGCCGCCTGAGGTATACGCCACCCTGCCGATGGCCAGCGCGGTCAAGAGAGGTGTGTGTCCCGGCAGAATTCCCAGCTCACCCATCACGCCAGGCAATCTAACCTCGTCCACCTCAGTCTGCAAAACCCGCCGCTGGCGGGTTACGATTTCGAGGTGTAGCCTCTGGCCCATCACGCCTCCTTCATCTTTTCGGCCTTCTCGATGGCTTCTTCGATCGTGCCGACATACAAGAACGCCTGCTCGGGAAGGTGGTCGAGTTCACCATGGGCCAACATCTTGAAGCCCTTGATCGTATCCTCGACCTTGACGTACCTGCCCTTGAAGCCGGTGAACTGTTCGGCAACATGGAAGGGCTGCGACAGGAACCGTTGGATTTTCCTGGCTCGGCCAACGGCCAACCGGTCCTCTTCGGACAGTTCATCAATTCCTAAAATGGCGATGATGTCCTGGAGGTCCTTGTAGCGCTGAAGAATCTGCTGCACCTCGCGAGCGACCATATAATGCTCTTCCCCAACGACGCCGGGATCAAGAATTCTCGAGGTCGAAGCCAGCGGGTCAACCGCCGGATAGATGCCCAACTCTGCAATTTGGCGCGAGAGTACCGACGTCGCATCCAAATGCGCAAAGGCCGTGGCGGGTGCCGGGTCCGTCAGGTCGTCCGCAGGCACATAGATCGCCTGCACCGATGTGACCGACCCCTTTTTGGTCGAGGTGATTCGTTCCTGGAGTTCGCCCATTTCGGTCGCCAGATTCGGCTGGTACCCAACCGCAGAAGGCATTCTGCCCAGCAGTGCGGACACCTCGGAACCGGCCTGGGTGAAACGGAAAATATTGTCGACGAAGAGCAGCACGTCCTGCCCCTCAACGTCGCGAAAGTGTTCGGCGACCGTCAACCCGGTCAGACCAACCCGCAAACGGGCGCCCGGGGGTTCGGTCATCTGACCGTAAATCAAAGCCACCTTGGACTTTTCCCAGTCGTCTGGGTCAATGACGCCGGCTTCAGTCATCTCAAGCCACAGGTCATTGCCCTCACGGGTGCGTTCCCCGACGCCGGCAAAGACCGAGAAACCACCGTGCTGCAAAGCGACGTTATTGATCAATTCCATGATCAACACCGTCTTGCCGACGCCGGCGCCACCGAATAGGCCGGTTTTGCCGCCCTTGGAGTACGGCTCGAGAAGATCGACAACCTTGATGCCCGTCTCAAACATCTCGACTTCGGTGCTCTGTTCTTCCAATGTGGGGGGCTCACGGTGGATTGATGACCGCGCTTCAGTTTCCACCGGTCCCTTGTCGTCAACGGGTTCGCCAAGAACATTGAGCACACGACCCAAGGTCTGGCGTCCGACCGGCACAGAAATGGGTGCGCCGAGGTCCTTCGCAGTCATTCCCCGGACGACACCACCGGTGTCCTCCATCGCAATACAACGCACCCGGCCCTCACCGAGGTGCTGTGCAACCTCAGCCGTCACATCAATAGGAAACGCACCCAACTGGCCGTCGTCCTTGACGTGGACCGCGTTGAGGATCTCGGGCAAGTGGCCTTCAGGAAATTCCACATCTAAGACCGGCCCAATGACCGATACAACGCGACCTTCTACTCTCTCACTCATGAACTCTCTCCCTACTCTGCCAGCGCCTGCGCGCCGGAGACGATCTCGATCAATTCTTTGGTGATGGCGGCCTGCCGCGTACGGTTGTACAGCAAGGTCAGGCTGTCGATCATCTCATCTGCATTTTTGGTGGCCGCTTCCATCGATGTCATGCGAGCCGCCTGCTCTGCGGCAACACTGTCCAACAACGCCGCCTGGATCGACACCTCGATGTAGCCGGGCAAGAGCGTCTCCAAAAGGACCTCCGGGGCCGGTTCATAGAGATAATCCACCTCGGCGCCCATCGCTCCGTCATCCTCGACGACCGGGGGTTCGATCGGCAACACTCTCTCTGTCGTCATTTCGTGACGAATTAGATTAACGAAGCGGTTATACATTACGTAGACCTCGTCCACCTGGCCGGACTTGAAGGCTTTGATGCACATCTCGGCGAGCCGCGGTCCATCTCCCGGTCCCAGGTTGGCCATGGTCTCGCGTTCTTCGTGCACGACGGCCCAATTCCGGCTGGCGAAGTACTCCGCAGCCTTTCGTCCTATGGCAACGACCTCAATGGATTCCCAGCGATCGACAGACTTCAACTCCTTCTCGACACTGCGAAGAAGGTTGGCGTTGAAGGACCCGCAGAGTCCCTTGTCCGAGGTGACAACAAGGAACCACGCTCTGGTTCCCGTTCGTCGTTCCAAAAGGGGATGGATGTACTCCGTTCGGTCAGAGACCCTTGCCAGCACCCTGGCCAACGTGTCTGCGTATGGCCGCGCCTCGGTCACGGCGCTCTGCGCCCGCCTCAGTTTGGCCGCAGCCACCATCTTCATCGCCTTTGTGATCTGCTGCGTGCCTTTGACGGAGCGGATCCGAAGCTGGATATCCCTAGTGTTCGGCAAGACCCGCCTCCGGATGTTCTTTCAGAAACCGAGAAACCGCACCAGCGATGGCCTTGGAGAGGGCTTCGGTGGTCTCGTTGTTAAATTTCCCGGTTTCCTTGATCGTGGCCAGAGCCTGACCGGCTTCATCATTGACGACAGTATGGAGGAACGGTTCAAATGCGCCGATCGCCGAGACTTTCATGCCGTCCAAATGACCCTTTGTTCCTGCAAAAATCGACACCAATTGCATGGCCACATCGAGTGGTTTGTATTGTCCCTGTTTGAGAATCTCCATCAACCGGGCACCACGCGCCAACTGATGTTGGGTTGCCTTGTCGAGATCGGACCCGAATTGCGCAAAGGCCGCCAACTCCCGATATTGGGCCAATTCGAGCCTGAGAGACCCAGCGATTGATTTCATCGCCTTGATCTGCGCGTTGCCTCCAACACGACTGACTGAGAGTCCAACGTTGACCGCAGGCCTTTGTCCGGCGAAGAAAAGGTCTCCCTCAAGGTAGATCTGCCCGTCTGTAATCGAAATGACGTTCGTGGGAATGTACGCCGAAACATCACCCATTTGGGTTTCGATCACAGGCAAGGCCGTCAGGCTCCCGCCACCATTCTTGTCGTTGAGTTTCGCGGCCCGCTCGAGCAACCGGGAATGCAGGTAGAACACATCGCCGGGATATGCCTCACGCCCAGGGGGCCGCCTCAAAAGCAGTGACATTTCCCGATAGGCCTGCGCATGTTTGGTCAGATCATCGTAGAACACCACCGCATGACCACCGTTGAACATGAAGTATTCGCCCAACGCCGCACCGGCATACGGCGCGAGGTACTGGACAGGCGCCGGGTCTGCTGCCGTCGCGGAGACGATGATCGTATGCTCCATCGCACTATGTTTTTCCAGGGTTGCAATCACCTGAGCGACCGTCGAGGCCTTCTGGCCGATCGCCACGTAGATGCAGATATTACCGGTACCCTTCTGGTTGATGATGGCGTCGATGATGATGGCGGTCTTCCCGGTCTGCCGGTCACCGATGATCAACTCACGCTGGCCTCGTCCGATCGGAATCATCGCGTCGATGGCTTTGATCCCGGTTTGCATCGGCTCGGTCACAGGCTGCCGGGCGACGACACCCGGAGCGATTCGCTCCATCGGGTATCTCTCCGTTGACACAATCGGGCCCTTGCCGTCGAGGGGGTTTCCTAGAGGATCGACGACCCGGCCAACCAGGCCAGGACCAACCGGCAGGTCCATGATGCGCCCGGTCCTCTTGACCTGGTCACCCTCGCTGACCAGGTGGACTTCACCCATCAACACACACCCGACGTTGTCATCTTCGAGGTTCAGGGCAAGACCAAAGACGTCGTTGGGAAACTCCAGCAACTCACCAGACATGGCGCCATCAAGCCCGTAAACACGGGCAATACCGTCACCCACCGAAATAACGGTGCCGACTTCCGACATGTCAACGGTGGTTTCGTGTCCTTCAATCTGTTGGCGGATGATATCCGCGATTTCAGCGGCTTTGATCTGCATACTTTACCCCTGTCTCACAGGGCCCCTCGGCCCAGTTGTTTCAATTGTCCAGCGAGGGACCCGTCAAAGAGTTTGGAACCAACCTGAAGCCGGAACCCACCCAATAACTCCGGTGTTTCAATAAAATCGGCGACCACATCGGTAGCCAGGACTTTTTCCAGAGCTTCAAGGAGGGCCCGCCGACCAGTTTCATCGAGAACCGAAGCGACCTCAATTCGCGCATGCACCCGACCCAAAGACCGGTCAACCATCGAGTGAAAAGCGGTCGCGATGTCATTCATGTGCTGCAACCTGAAGTGCCCTTGCACGACGTGAACGAACCTGCGCACGGGGCCATCGATCTCTAGGGCATCCAATACTTGATCCAGGATCTTATCCTTGAGCTCCGGTGGAACCAGAGGCGAAACCATGGTCCGTTGTAGCTCTGGAACCAGGCGGAGTGTCTCCGCTACACGGTCGAGTGAATCGGTCATCTGATCAGCAGCGTTCCCGCTTCCTGCTACTTCAAACAACGCCTTGACGTAGGGGGCCGCCCTGAAATGAGACATCAACCCTCCTCGCCCGCTGGGCCAAGCGCCTTGACACTTCGGTCCATCACTTTTTTCCGGTCTGCATCCGTCATGCCCTTTTCAAGGAGATCGTGCGCCAACCGGGCGGTCAACGCGGCGGTCTCTTTGGCCAAGATCTCCCGCGTTTCGGTTTCTCTCTGGGAAATCTCATCCTTGACCCGGCGAAGAAGGCGCTCGGCCTCATGACGGCCTTCCTCATCTATCCGGTCGGCCTCTTCTTGTCCCAGAGCCGCGGACCGTTGATTGATTTCGGCGACCTCAATCTCAACCTTGCTCAATCGGTCCAGAACCTCGGACTTCAGGCGCTCCGCATCAACCAGCCGTTCTTCCGCCTGTTTGAGATCTCCAGAGATTCCATCTTTCCTGGCTTCAAGAAAGACACTGATCGGTTGGCCAACAAACCGGGCCAATAAATACAGGAAAATTGTCAAATTGAGGGCTAACCACAGAAAGACTGGAATACCTAGTTTGACTTCGTTCTCGCTGTGGTTCAGCAGAGCCATCCCATAGGCCAGGCCCAGGAGCACACAGAAAACAACCACCCAGATTCCGAACGACTTCACGGGTGTACCTCCCGCCCCAAAAGGCGTTGTACCAGTGCTCGTGACAGACTCTCTGCCTGTTCTCGAAGTTCACCTCGAGCCTTTTCGGCATCTCGGCCCAGGCCCTCCAACGCGCTCTCCAG
>Ga0164315_10001899_pt1 | contig 15886 bp, 8 predicted proteins | sample GuaBasSedimGuay6_FD_113737 | JGI IMG/M metagenome (GOLD analysis project Ga0164315, IMG submission 113737) | Subseafloor sediment microbial communities from Guaymas Basin, Gulf of California, Mexico - Guay6, Core 4569-2, 0-3 cm | ecosystem: Environmental > Aquatic > Marine > Hydrothermal vents >...
ATAAATTTTCAGGTATTTTAATTAAAAGAAACAACCAAGAAGAGGGGCAACCACAAGGGATTGCCCCTACGGGCGGTTCGTAGGGGCAATCCCTTGTGGTTGCCCCTTGCGGTAAAATACCTGAAAATTTATGGTTCAGTACTTAAAAAAGGATTTAAACTTCGTCGTACCCCGATCCAATCCTTTATTATATACAATCCTTGTAGTTAGGGTTTAAATATAATTCTTATTTTATATTTTTTTTTGACAAAATAGACAAAAAATAAATTATTTAATTGTAATAACACTCATTGAGGCACATAATAATTGTTCATTGTTAATTGTTAATTGTTAATTGTTAATTGTTAATTGTTAATTGTTTTTTTATTAAAACATTGACGGAAAAAGCTATAGTGCGTTTATTGAGTGATTGGGTTAGAATATTTCAAAGAATATTGACGAGAGAATACAGATTAACACTTCATCAATGTTTTATTTTCTCAAGCAAACCTGGTTTAATATCGGGTTTTATTGAATGTTAAAAGGAGTGATCAGGTGAGCAATAAGAAACTCATTCTCGTCGTAGATGACAATGCGATGAATTTGAAAATGTTAGGCAGTATTCTGAAGGCAAATGGCTTAAGTCCAGCTATTGCCCAAAGTGGGGCTAATGCTTTGAAGTCCATTAAAAGGAAATTGCCTGATCTCATTTTGCTGGATGTTATGATGCCCGATATGGACGGTTTTGAGGTGTGCAAACGGTTAAAGCAAGACGTTGACACTCAGGATATCCCTGTGATTTTTTTGACGGCTAAAACAGAACAAGAGGATATCATTCAAGGCTTGGAAGTCGGGGCAGTTGATTATGTCACTAAACCTTTTAATCCCAAAGAATTGATGACGCGCGTCAATACGCATTTGGAACTCAAAGCGGCAAAGGAAGGCCTCAAACAAGCCCTAGCCACAAAAGACAAATTTTTTTCCATTATTTCGCATGATTTAATCAATCTCTTTAATGCTTTACTGGGTTTGTCATTTCTATTGACAGATCCGAATATGAAATTGGGTGCAGCTGAAAAAGAAGACTATATTCAGAGTATTCTGAAATCCTCAAGGCAAGGCTATGATTTACTTAAAAATTTGTTAGAATGGTCAAGATCACAAACGGGTACCTTGAAAGTGACTCCGGCAATATTAAACTTATCCCAAATAGTTGATCTAAATATTGCCTTTTTGAATGAGCATGCCAAAAATAAGCACATCAACATCTTCTCCTCTATTGAGGAGACTAGCTTGGTTTTTGCTGATGAGAACATGCTTGATACGGTTCTCAGAAATTTACTGGCTAATGCGATCAAATTCACCCCAGAAAACGGCCAAGTAGAGATATCGGCTAAACAAGCACAAGAGAATCTGGTCGAAATTTCCATTTCAGACACTGGTGTTGGCATTAAACCAGAAAATATCCACAAGCTGTTCCGATCTGATGTTTCTTATACGACTTTTGGAACTCATAAAGAAAAAGGCACAGGCTTAGGTTTGATATTGTGCAAAGAATTTGTGGAAAAAAATGGAGGAACAATTGGGGTTAAAAGTCAAGAAGGGAAGGGGAGTCGATTTTATATACGGCTGCCTTGTCAAGATAATCATTCAACAATCAAAAATGATTAGTTAAGCTTGGGCGAACACGCAGGTTCGCCCCTACAACCCCTAAATACTTTGTGTTTTGTAGGGGCATACCTGCGTGTCTGCCCGATATGGCATTGAAACAAACCTACAAATTGCCTCTACAATATTGCCCTTGTGGTTGCCCTTTCATCAAACGCCGTAATGGCTATATATTCAAATAGAAACGATCCTACACTGGAGTATTAAATAATGACACTTGAACAGACTAAAACAGAAGAGATTCTGAAGTGGTTTGAACAGATCAACCAGATTCCACGTTGTTCCAAAAATGAAGAAGCGATTCGGAATTGGTTAATAAATTGGGCTCAGGAAAATCGTTTTGCCGTTGTCACTGACAAAGTGCAAAATCTTTTAATTAAAGTGCCCGCTTCACCAGGCTATGAAAAATCCCCTATTGTGGTTCTTCAGGGGCATTTAGACATGGTTTGTGAAAAAACGTCTGATTCCGATCATGATTTTACCACCGATCCCATTAAATTGATTTATCAGGGAGAGTGGCTAACGGCCGACAAAACAACCTTGGGTGCTGATAATGGTATTGCTATCGCCATCGCTATGGCTTATGCAAAGGATAAGGAAGTCTCTCATCCGCCATTGGAATTACTGTTTACCGTAGATGAAGAAACGGGTTTAGTGGGTGCCAGTGCGATAGAACCCGGTTTTTTTGAAGGTAGCCTCTTGATTAATCTTGATGGTGAAGATGAAGGGCATTTTACTGTAGGGTGTGCTGGGGGGTTAAATACTGACATTACCGTACCGATTGATTTGTGCGATGTACCGACTGGTTTTCAACTGATGAAAATCAATGCTTCTGGTATGACAGGGGGACATTCTGGGATTGATATCAATGCTGAAAAAGCCAATGCGATTAAAGTGTTGAACCAAACACTCTATGCGCTTACAACGCAAGTTGATATTCGGTTAGTAGACATCAGTGGCGGTAGTGTCCATAACGCTATTCCTCGTTATGCCGAAGCGTGGGTGTTGGTTCAGCAAAACAAGATTGAAACAGTTGAGACTATTGTACAAGCAACTGAAACGCGCTTAAAGTCGGCATATCAAAATACTGAGCCTGACTTATTCATCAAAATCGAAGCGGGTGAGGGGCACTACGATCAAGCGATGACGTTGGAAAAAACGGCTCAGATCATTGATTTTATTATGGTGCTACCGCACGGCGTTTCTGCCATGTTCACTGATATGGAACAGGTGGTGGAAACGTCAAATAATCTGGCCACTATCTGTATTGAAGCGGGGAAATTAAAGGTTATCACTAGCCAAAGAAGTTCGCGGGAATCAAGGCTTGAAGCACTGACTCATCGGATTGAGGCTTGTACTCGCTTAGTGGGAGGAGAAGCACACAGTAAAAGTCTTTATCCAGCTTGGCAGCCAAATAACGAATCGAAGTTGCTGGCTAAAAGTGTTGAGATTTATGAGCGGTTATTTGATAAAACACCTATCGTGGAAGTGATGCATGCCGGGCTTGAATGTGGGATCATTGGCGAGAAAATACCGGGTATGGATATGATTTCCATCGGCCCGACGATTAAATATCCCCATTCTCCTAATGAAAAACTGCATATTGGTAGTGTTGGGCAGGTTTGGGTGTTTTTGCGAGAGTTGCTGAAAGAAACTACAGGGATTTGATATAAGAATGGATAAGTACTGAAGCACAAATAAACAGGTATTTTACAGCAAAGGGGTAGATTTGCTATGCTATGCGTCTCTTGTTTTTTGTAGAGACGTGATGCGTAGCAAATCTTGTTTTTTGTAGAGACGCGATGCTTCGCGTCTCTTGTTATTTTTTGCACCAAAATAGTATTTTATTTGGTACTATGCAGAGACGCGAAGCATCGCGTCTCTACTGGTTGCTTCTATTAAAATACCTGAAAATTTATGGTTCAGTACTTAACCCTAACGACAGGGATTTGATATAAGAAAGGATAACCCTAACTATAGATAGTAGTTCTTAGGGTTTATCCAAACTACAGTAGTTCTTAGGGTTTATCCTGGAGTGTTAAATATAAATACATTTCTTGGTTTATTTTTCACCCTATTTTTATTCCCTGAAGGAGAGATGGTGGGCAAACGGGCGGTGAAATCTGGGTTTATTATTGAGTTCATTGCCGCCCGTTTACCCACCCTACAAATCTTGGGTGAAAAAAAAGTAGCCAAAATACCTGAAATTTAACACCCCAGGTTTATCCCTTCTTATACCAAATCCTTGTAGTTGTTATGGATAACCCTAACTACAGTAGTTGTTATGGTTTATCCTTGCTTATATCAAATCCTTGTAGTTGTTATGGTTTATCCTTGCTTATATCAAATCCTTGTAGTTGTTCTTTCACCTCATCAATTTTCTGAATCAATTTTTTCATTGATTTTTTGAAAAAGCGATACGGTTTTTTATTGATTTTCTTTCTTAAACCTTCTAACAAGCTGACTGAAGGCTCATTCAATTCAAATTCTAGTTTTAATTCAGAGATCAGCATCACATCTTCCTGTTGAAATAACGGCAAAAAAATGCGCTCTGGTATTTTCTCATTCAGGTGGGCATAGAGAGTTCTTAAAGCGTTACGAATCGCGACAACTTGATCGGGTTCAGGCATATGATTCAGTTTATTCAAACCCAGTTCCTCAGAAATGAAGTATTGCTCTGTTTCTGGAGCTTCAATAATATATTGAATAGATTGAGGCTCACGATATCGATGCAATTTTTCGATTTGACAGATTAGGGATTGATTGCAAACCTGATTGAGCAACCGTGTTAATTCTTGTTTTGCCTTATAAAGGTGTTTTCTTGAAAAGATTTCATCCCAAATGTTTAAAAGCTGCTTAAATGTGACTTGTCGTGTCAGAGCAACCTGATCCTCATTTAAGTAATGAACTAATTTTTTATCTAATTTGTGTTCTTCTAGCAAAGCTTGGCTTAGCTGTTTTTCTAATCTCTTGGCAATGGTGACTTCTTCTTCACTTAACAAAGGTATATAAACTGTTATGGGTACCGTATTCGCTAAAGCCGCATCAAGCCGTCTTAATTGATTACGGATTTTGACAATCGTGTCCAGTGAATCAATCTGTTCCAGATTCAGTTGCGTTCTCAAGAAATCGCGTGAGGCCTTCTCTTTCAACAAGGTTGTTGTTAAACCGTTGATATCATTTAATTTTATAGGTAATTCATGACACTGAGATAACCGTTTATCGGGCGTACCACATAATAAACGCTCTAATTCCTCTTTCGCTTCGCGATCATGCTTGCTGTCAATAAGTCCGTGTTGATATAACTCTTCAAGAAAGGTTTCAACCTTTGTTTTAGGGGCTATCAAATGTGTCGGCTGTTCGTGATGTTTCCTGTATTGAATCAGGCTAACAACACCTATCGTGATAACCATCATCAAAATCACAAACCACGCTTTAGAAAAATGAAACCCTTTCCCATGAGTGCTGCACTGATGCGTTTCTATTTTGTCTATACTGTTTTTCTGAAGGCTTGGCATACTTGATAATTTGTGAAGCACTCTTAATTTTTTGGGGTGAAATAAATAACCTAAAAATGATAAACAACCTTCTTTATTATAATGATTACGCACCCTTTTCCGAGGTAGACGAGTAAACACCTTATCTTGCCCCCAGCGTTCTAACTCAGTACGATAAACCAGTAAAGTACAACGATCCGGCCAATCAATCGTCTGTGTGACGAGTATTTCAAATTGAGATAAATAATATTCTAGTTTTGAACGTACCTCAGCGCGCTGACGGTTTGACAAGTCTTCAACATTAACACCGACTAACACCAATATTTCACTACCTTGACGAACACTAGCCGTTTGTTCAACTAATTGACTGACCGCAATATAATCTTTGCCTTCAGATTGATAAATGGCCGTATTGATGCGATCAAAGACTTCCCGTTCTGAAATCGGCAAACGACAGGGCACTACAAGACAATGATTACCTTCCCCTGCTCGCGGAGTTTGTGCAATTAAAAACATTTTCTATTCCGTTATCAGTTATCAATAGTCACCCAGCCCCTTCAGCCTCCCCAATCTGGCAAATGCGGTTCAGAGGGCATTCCCTTCAGCCGCAATACGGCTTTATTCGTAAATTCATTGCTTGGGGGCCTCAGATTAAGAATCAAACCATCTAATTGTTCAACTTTCAGGGTTCGACTGGCTTGCCCATTGTCATCAGAACTTGAAAGCCAATTATCCTCGATAATTCTGACTTTAAGAGTCACCATTGTATTCAGTTTCTTTTCAAAAAAAACGCGGCCGATTTCCTCTGTATAATCATTTTTCTCCGCATTAACCTTCGTCTTTTCTATTATTTTCTTACCATCCAAAAAAACCGTCACGATATTATCGTCATCATCTAAGTCTCCCCATTCGATCCTTGCCAAAATGAGTTCCAATTTCAATGGATTTTTGATTTCAATCAGATACTTTTTGTACGCTTTCACTTTATCCCGCATCGTATGCAAAGGGGCTGAACGTAAATAATTATCAGCACGTTCTACGTCTCTCGCTTCAAAAAAGCTGAGGTACAGATAACGATCCTTCGCTTCTTGCACTTTTTTCCGTAAAGTACGCACCTTGGCGCGTTTTTGCATATCTTGGAATTCAGCCGGCCAATTGCCATAATTATCCAAGATTTCATAAGCATCAAACCATTTTCTACTGCTAATCAAGCGACTGTTCTGAGTTTCAAGCGAGTTAAAAATATTAGCCAGAAACTGCCGTTTCAAAGTCTGTAAATTCGGATCATTTTTAGACTGACGCTGGCTTAAATGCAGAGCAGCCTCTAAAAACAGGCTTTCATTAAACAATTCATAATATTCCGTTTGAAAAGCCAACCACTCTTTTTGATAATCATATTCTGCAATGAGCCCATCAGCTTCAGCGGCATGTTTACCCAAAGGCATCGCTTCTAAGTAAGCGCGTGCTTTTTCCACCTGAATACGCTTTGAAATCGCTTGCTTTACGGGTAGCCACCAGCGTTGTTCTTCTCCTTCATGTAATCTCGTTTCCGCTTGCAGAACCCTATTTTTAGCTTCAATGGCATATCGTCCATTGGGTTTTTCTTGCAAATAATTTTGCGCGGCTTCTTTTTGAGTGCGTGGAAAAGTGGCCTCTAATACCGGTTGCCACAAGCGTTGTTCCTCTTGCTCACGTAATGCATCTTCAATGGGTACAATGATATTCAGCAATTCAGCCCGATGTTGACCGTTTGGAAACGCTTCTTGATAATGACGTCCCGCCGTGATTTTCGCACTGTCTGTTTCAGCTTGCGTGACAGCCAACCATAAACGTTGTTCTTTTTCTTGAAGCAAGGTTTCTTCAGCTTGTACGATAAGACTATTAGTTTCTGCCTTATGTTCACCGTTAGGCAAGGCTTTAAGGTAAGCACGCGCCGCTTTCAGTTTAGCCGTCACAGACGGCGCTTGTTCTACAGCTTGCCACCATTGCTGTTCGAGTTTTTGACGCAAAATCTCTTCTGTTTGCGTGAGAATGACTTCAACTTCAGCAATATGCAGCCCATTAGGCAGTACCTTTATATAAGCTTTGGCCGCTTCCCGTTTATTTACTAGAGAGGTAGCTTGTTGTATCGCTTGCCAAAACCGTTGTTCGTTCAGGTGACGCGATTTATCGAGTTCAGATTTAGCCGTGCCATTGCTAACCACAAAGAGCCACGAAATAGGATGCCAAAGTGGTGTCGTATAGTAATAATTTTCTAGCCACTGTTCCGCTTTTTGAATCTCCTCGAAATCAGCGTTGGGAGCATTTAAAGTACTGTGAACCTCATCATAGCTTTTTTTATCTTCATAAGCTTGAGAAGTCCACAAATAGAGTAATAAGACACCTATAAAAACGAAGGGTAAAACGACTAAACGAAGGAGCCATATCTTTGAACAGCGATGCAGTGCCTGTTTAGCACGCTTTGCTTGTTCTGAATGTTTAGGAAAGAGGTTGATAATCTCTTTTCCGATACGTTTAAGATGCCATAAAGACAATGAAGGATAGGGGAACCAAGCTTTGTAACGGGCTACAGTTTGTTCATAATTTTGCAACTCTATAATATCATTTTGTAATCTAATCGCATTGCGTTGTGATTTAATCGTTTGTAAGCGTTGTGTTAACCAGATAAAACCCTCCAATAAGCCAAACGACATCAGCGGGTTGACTTGTTTAGGCAATTCTCTTTCCTTGCCATCTTCTGTAGCTTGCCGCTCACTTTCACCAAAGGCGCTGATAGGAAAAGCTTTACAATTGTCTTCACCCACTTTATTCACGAGATCATTATATAAATCACGATGTTCGATGCTAGGGAGTTCATCTTTATTTAAGGGTTCGACAAGGATCGAACTGGGTAAGGCGGCAATACGATCCCATTTAGTCACTAACAAGGCAATGGGAATAGTCTGACGAAATTGTATTAGCCCTAAAGTTTTTTGCAGTCTATTGAGTTTTTCAGTCTTGCCCTGTTTAATATCATTAGGAAAAGGCACAGGCGCTAACACGAAAATACCATCCATACCTCTCAATTTTTCGCGCAATTCTTTTGCAATATCTTGAGGCGCATTGTTAGGATTGACTAATTCACCACCATAATCCATTAATCTGGCACAAAACTCTCCTATTTTAGGCGATGAAAATTTATAATCAAACATAAAATCTATCGTTAATTCTGTTCCCCTTGGCACAGTACCCTGTTCTAATTCTTGTTTAGCTTCCTCAAGCCTATCGCTACTTTTATAGAGAATATCAGCTTCCTTTTCTTCATCCGTCCACTTTTCAGGTTCGCCCACTGGGCGTTTCACCGTCACAGGTAGCAATGAACAGGTATAGCCCGCGGGATGTTCTACGCGCTGCATATCAAGGGCTGCCAAAATACAGGTTTTTCCAGAGCCTGAAAGTCCAAAAAAAGCGAAGTTATATTTTTTAAGCATAATGATGATTGATGTGGTGATGGGTTATATGATAACAGGCTGTAGGGGCGAACTTGCGTGTTCGCCCACCCTACAACTGATTACGAATTACCAAGGATATCTGCCATAGCACCGATACAGTACGATATATTCTTCATGTTAGAAGCATAACCCATCAAGCCAATGCGCCAAATGCTGCCTGCTAGATTGCCCAACCCAGCCCCAATTTCTAAATTGTATTGTGTTAACAAGCGTTTACGCACTGCAACTTCGTCTATTCCTTCTGGCACATTAATCGCGTTGAGTTGTGGCAAACGTTCTGACTCTTTCACCTTAAAAGACAGGCCCATCGCTTCGATACCGAGACGAAAGGCTTGATGGTTTTTCTCATGTCGCGCCCACGCATTTTCTAGCCCTTCTTCTTTCAGCATCACCAAAGCTTCATGTAATCCATAAAGCGCATTGATGGGAGCAGTATGGTGATAAGCGCGTTTTGCACCGCTCGCCCAATAACTCATCACCAAATTGAGATCGAGGAACCAACTTTGTACCCTGAGCCTGCGCGCCTTAATTTTCTCAATCGCAGCTTCACTAAACGTGACAGGCGACAAGCCAGGGGTACAAGACAAACATTTTTGTGAGCCTGAATAAACGGCATCCATTTGCCACTCATCCACTTTAACCGGCGTTCCGCCAAGCGAAGTGACGGTATCAACAAGGGTGAGGCAATCGTATTTGTGCGCAATTTCACACAATGTTTTCACATCGGATTGCACACCAGTAGACGTTTCGGCATGAACGAAGGCAACAATTTTCGCATCTGAATTAAGCTTCAAGGTTTCTTCTAATTTATTAGGATCAACAGCACTTCCCCACTCATCTTCAACCATCACTACCATGCCACCACAACGTTCCACATTCTCTTTCATCCGGCCACCAAATACACCATTTTGGCAGACAATCACTTTATCAGTCAATTCGATGAGATTAACAAAACAACATTCCATGCCGGCCGAAGCGGGTGCGGAAAGTGGAATGGTTAAGGCGTTTTCAGTTTGAAAGGCATATTGTAATAACACCTTAAGCTCATCCATCATATCAACAAAATTTGAATCCAAATGACCGATAGTTGGACGTGCCATAGCCTGTAAAACCCGAGGATGCACATCGGAAGGCCCTGGGCCCATCAAAGTGCGAACTGGTGGAACAAATGATTGAATTTCATTAATATTCATAAAAACCCTTTTTGGTTAACGAAGACGGCCCAAACCTGACAGGTTTTGAAAACCTGTCATTCAATGATCAATTTTTTTGTAAACCGTTGATTTAAAAAAAATTTTATACTTAGCATCGTCATAAGGTAGCTATTACTTTTGATTTTTAAGCCAACAGCTAAAGCAGTTGTCTAAAAGCTCAAGTCACCTAAAGGTGACTAACCCAATATATCCATTTCACATTTCACGCAAAAGTTGCGCGCAACTTTTGCGTGAAATACAGTTTTGCGAGCAAAACTGTATTTAGCTTCGCTGGCCGAGGGTGTGATTAAAAGTACATGGCTTTTTTATTTTAAAAATAAAAGCTTAAAACGCACAACCCCGAAGGGGTTGAATGTGAATAGCCCCAGGTGGAACCTGGGGTTCCTGGCCATGCAGTTTTAATCACACCCGTGAGCCGAAGGCCAGCGAAGCTAAATGTGAAATAGCATTTTCGATGTTTTTACAAAAAGCAAAAGGAGCTTGTGTGGCGGTTGGCAGTATATTTAAAAGCCTAAAAATTAATTAAATTTCTTAATAATCAATGATTTGCATAAATAGATACTCAAAGATTGACTGCCATAAAGCCAAATAACATCAAAAACTTGATCATCGAGTGTCAGGTTTTTATCGCTCGATGAGAAAAGGGGGCATTTTATCAGTTTCAAGCGTTTTCCTCTACTAACGCTTTCAATTGATACATGATCTCTAAAGCTTGTCTCGGTGTCATATCCTCAGGCGACAAATTGTGTAATTGGGTGACGACAGGATGTGGCGCGACTTCTGGCATGGCTGAGGGAGGCGCTTGTAAAAGTAATTCGCTTTGTTGGGCACCCATTTCTAATTGTTGCGCTTCTAATTGCTTCAGGTGGCTACGTGCTTGATTTACAACGTGTTTCGGTACACCGGCCAATAGGGCGACTTGTAATCCATAACTTTTATTCGCTGGCCCCTCTTTGACGGTGTGCATAAAAATCAATTTGTCGCCTTGTTCAACCGCATCTAAATGAATATTCGCGATGTTGTGATACAGTTCGGGTAAGCCGGTTAATTCAAAATAATGCGTAGCAAATAGCGTATAAGCCCCGAGTTTCTGCGATAAATGTTCTGCACAAGCCCAGGCTAACGATAAACCATCAAATGTGCTGGTACCGCGCCCGATTTCATCCATTAATACCAGGCTATTACGAGTCGCATTATGCAATATATTCGCGGTTTCTGTCATTTCTACCATGAAAGTTGAACGGCCGCCAGCTAAATCATCGTTAGCCCCTATGCGCGTAAAAATCGCATCAATGGGGCCGATGATCGCCTGTTGTGCGGGCACGAAGCTGCCGATATGCGCCAATAATACAATCAGAGCCGTTTGTCGCATATAAACCGACTTACCTGACATATTCGCCCCTGTAATCAATAACATACGTTGAGTGTGATCGAATTTTAAATCATTCGACATAAACGGCTCATCTTGCACCGCTTCCACGACAGGATGTCGCCCTTCAGTGATTTCAACGTATTCTTTGTCAGTCAATTGTGGAGGATAGAATTTCAAAGTATCGGCGCGCTCAGCAAAATTGTTGAGTACATCGAGTTCGGCTAAAGCCGCACTACTGCTTTGTAATTCAGGCAAGGATTCTAGCAGTTTATCGAGCAATTGATCATATAAATATTTTTCCCGATTCAGCGCCCGTTCATTCGCACTTAACACCTTATCTTCAAAGGTTTTCAATTCATCCGTGATATAACGTTCCACCGCTTTCAGCGTTTGACGGCGGATATAATGGGCAGGCACTTTATCAGCTTGAACGCGACTGAGTTCAATATAATACCCATGCACTTTGTTAAAACCCACTTTTAAATTGCTAATCCCAGTGCTTTCACGCTCGCGGCTTTCTAAATCCAGCAAATATTGCCCAGCATTTTCCTTTAAATTGCGTAATTCGTCCAATTCTTGATCATAACGCGGCGCAATCACGCCGCCATCACGCACCAACATCGGTGGTTTTTCAACAATAGCGGCCTTCAATAAAGCGTCAGATTGGGGAAAAGTACCGATTTTATCGGCTAAGCTTTGTAAATGAGGGCTATTGAGTTGTTTCAATTGCTGTTGTAATTCGGGTAAAGTGCCTAATGCCGTGCGTAATTGCCCTAAATCACGCGGCCGCGCCGATTTCAAAGCGATACGCGCTAAAATGCGTTCTATATCGCCTATCGCACGCAATTCTTGATATAACCTATCAACGCTTTGTTGTTCCAATAAAACCCCAATACTCTGATAACGCGCCTGTAGGATATCAACATCACGCAAAGGGCGATGTAACCATCGGCGCAACATGCGCCCTCCCATTGGCGTAGCACATTCATCCATGATATTAACTAAAGTATGCTCGCGCCGGCCGATCAAACGGCTATCTAATTCTAAATTGCGCCGACTGGCTGCATCTAAAAAAATACTGTCTTCGCGCCGCTCCCAAAACAGCCCTTGAATATGGGGTAATTGGCTACGTTGCGTTTCACGGGCATATTGCAACAAACAACCGGCCGCTCTTAATGCGACGGTGAGATGTTCACAGCCAAAGCCCGATAAATCGCGCGTACCAAATTGTTGTGTCAATAAACGCCGCGCGGTGTCTAATTCAAAATACCAAGGCGGTTGCTTACGAAAAGCGATTTTGGGTAAAGCGAGACGACAGTCTTCACTGATCAATAATTCGGCAGGGCGCAAACGTTCCAATTCACTATGCAACAAAGCTTGCCCTTGCACCTCGATCAAAGTAAAACGGCCGCTGGCTAAATCAAGCGTCGCAATCCCAATCAAATCTTCAACAGAATGCAGTGCGCCTAATAAACTCTCTTGGCGTTCATCCAATAAAGCTTCATCTGTTAAAGTGCCTGGTGTAATAATGCGCGTGACTTGACGTTCAACTAAGCCTTTACTGGTGGCCGGATCGCCTACCTGTTCACAAATCACGGCAGATTCGCCTTGTCGTACTAATTTGACTAAATAATTTTCAATCGCGTGAAACGGCACCCCTGCCATAGGAATACTTTTGCCCCCCGTTTTACTACGAGAAGTGAGGGTAATGTCTAAAAGACGGGCCGCACGTTCAGCGTCTTCAAAAAATAATTCATAAAAATCGCCCATGCGAAAAAATAACAGCATATCGGGATACTCCGCTTTGATGTGCAAATATTGCTGCATCGCAGGCGTGTGTTCTTCACGGTTTTGTCTTGGCATAATTGATTAATGGATCAGAGTACAACGCATTATGAGGATCGAGTACAACGGATGACGTGGATAAACGGATTGAATTATTGGTGATTCGATGAGCATGTCAATTAATATAATATAATAATGAAATAATGATAAGTCTATTTATAAATAAACGCTAAAGACGCTAAAGGCGCTAAAGAAACTGAAAAAGAGAAATCCTTTGCGTCTCTTGCGTCTCTTGCGTTATTTTTTTACTTTGTTAAATTCTGTGTTATTTTCTTTAAAAGAATAAAGCGTTAAAAACGCACACCAAACCTTTAACCCCCTTGGAGCGAGCAACACTGTATGCCCAACCAAAATAAGCCTGAAGACTCAACGGCACCCAAAAAAACCTTTTGGCATCGCTTATTGGCGAGATTGCTAGAACTCATATTGTCTCCCCTTGGTATTGAAGTCCACCCCGATGTCAGTGTGATGACGGCTCCACCAGAGGCAGATATTTTGTTACTGAGGCGAAAAACGGGCCGTTGGACAAAAGCGCAACGCGCCCATTTGCCAGATGGCATAAGAGATAGTCAAGCCTCTCATATTCTGATAGAATTTAAGTATACTGAATCATTCAATGAAGCGGCGCTTGAGCAAGCAATGGGTTATGACATCTTTTTTAAACGTTCTAAAAAGTTAGCCGCTAACAGAGTGCAAACAGTATTGTTAAGTGCGAAAAAACCAGAGGCTAAAACTTTAAGCTCACTGGGTTATCAAGCGACAGAATATCCAGGGGTTTATCGCGCTCAATGTCCCATTATAAAAAATGTTTTATTATTGTCACTGAATGAACTGTCCAATGAACCGCACAATCTTTGGATAAAGTGTTTTGCCAGCCGAAAAAAGGTTAAAAAAGAGGCCTTTCAAAAGCTGGACAAACTGGGTTTTGTTTCCATAGCCAATGAATTACAGTGGTTTATCAAAGGTTTGATGCAGCTTTCTTTTGAGACACTGAAAGGAGAAAAAGATATGGCCCTTGAAATTACACCAGAAGCCGTAACAAAATTGGGTAAAGAATTTGGTTCGCTTTGGTTAGCGAACTTAACAGTGGATGAGGTTTTGGATCGTTTTGAAGCCAAAGAGCTGGCTTCTCATCTCAAACCGGCTGAGAGGTTAGCGGGTTTAAAACCGGAAGAAGTGTTACCTCATTTCAAACCGGTTGATAGGTTGGCGGGTTTAGACCCAAAATTTATTGAAGATTATCTCAAGCAACTCAAAAGGCAACAACATTAATTTAATTAATGGCTGTAGGGGCGAACCTGCGTGTTCGCCCAGGTGCCGGGAATTGAGCAGATTGGTGCGTCGTAGAGAGGCGAAGCTTCGCGTCTCTTGCGTCTTTTGCGTCTTTTGCGTTATTTATTTGTTTAGTACAACTGATCAGAGGATTGTTCGGATTGGTGCGTCGCTTATCTTTACGTTTTTGCCTTGATGAAAAAAATCAGCGCAAATCAAAATCAGCGCAAATCATGACAATCAGCGTCATCAGCGTTCTATCCATTCAATTTAGTACAGCGGATCAGAGGAATGAACGGATTGGTGCGTCGCAGAAAGATGAAACATAGCCTCTCTAGCACCGCGTCTCAACCTGATGAATCAAAAACCGCCCACTCATCAATCCGTTCATTCCCCCGATCAGTTGTACTAACAGAGGATCATAGGAATAATGGATTAGTGCATCGTAGAGACGCGATGCTTCGCGTCTCTCGCGTCTCTTGCGTCTCTTGCGTCTCTTGCGTTATTCTTTTATCCTAGCAATTGAAAAAGAAATAAACGCTAAAGACGCTAAAGATGTTTTCGATACTCAATTCAAAATCAAAACGTCTCTTGCGCCTCTTGCGTTATTCTTTTATTTTCCAGAACCAAAGCACTAACTGTTATAATCCCATCCACCCATTAACTGAAAATCCTGAACAGGAAAACAACATGAACACACTGAAAACCATGACACTGGCTTTACTGCTAGTGCTCATATCGGTAGCGGGGCTGCGAGCGGAAGAAGTTTCGCTGGAGCAATTTGCCGATGAATTTTTTACCGCTATGCAAGCTCAAGATGCGGATAAAATTGTGGAACTGCTCATAAATCACCGCAATATTCTTGAACAATTCCAAGAAATGTTGACTCGTGCTGGTGAAGATGAGTTAGCCGAATTCGTAGGAGAATTGCGCCAAGCTTTATCAGGTGGCAGCAGCAATCCGACGCTTGAGCTTGATCGTTTACAAGAAGAAGGAGAAAAATCCTATGACGCCGCTGACTATCCCACTGCTTTAGAAAAATGGCAAACGGGATTAGAAAAAGCGCGTGAACTGGGTGATAAAAGTTATATCAGTCAGTTTCTTGGCAACATTGGCTTGGTGTACGATAACTTAGGCCAATACGAAAACGCCTTGAGCCACCATCAACAGGTTTTGGAAGTATACCGTGAACTTAATGATGAACGTAATGAAAGTGCTGCCCTAAGCAACATCGGCGTAGTGTACCAAAATCTAGGCCAATACGAAAAAGCCTTGACTTCTTACCAGCAAGCCTTGGTTATTGATCGCGAAATCAAGGATAGGCGCGGGGAAGGGGCTGATTTGACCAACATCGGCAACGTGTACCAAAGTCTAGGCCAATACGAAAAAGCCTTGACTTATTACCAGCAAGCCTTGGTTATTGATCGCGAAATCAAGGATAGGCGCGGGGAAGGGGGTGATTTGAGCAACATCGGCAACGTGTACCTAAATCTAGACCAATACGGAAAAGCCTTGACTTATTACCAGCAAGCCTTGGATATTCACCGC
>Ga0164315_10001901_pt1 | contig 15879 bp, 13 predicted proteins | sample GuaBasSedimGuay6_FD_113737 | JGI IMG/M metagenome (GOLD analysis project Ga0164315, IMG submission 113737) | Subseafloor sediment microbial communities from Guaymas Basin, Gulf of California, Mexico - Guay6, Core 4569-2, 0-3 cm | ecosystem: Environmental > Aquatic > Marine > Hydrothermal vents...
CTTTCGAAAAGTTGGATAGTAAAAAGTTAGATGGTGGGCAGCAAAAAGACGCTACCCACCCTACGAGGAATGGTACTTTCATTAAATGTTACCAACAAAACGGTTAGGGATAACTATTTTAATATTATTATTAATGTTCATTTAGGCTAAAGATAAACTTATCAAGTCTGTTTTGGTTTTAACTCAGTTTGCCTCACTGCCCTACCCAAGGCAAGGCTCACGCAGATAGTCAAGTAAAACATCAGCATCTGGCATCATTCCCACGATTTGTTCAAGGTTTATACAATCGTTTTCATCAACCGCTTGCCAAGCTTCATCATGGCTCAAATCAGTCAACTCGTTAAAGGGTAAATGCCCATATTTTTTAATAGTATTATCCAGACATTCCAAATCAGATTCACTGAAATAGTCCATATCGGTAGAGCGAAGTGGTTTAACCATAAACTTCTCAATAACTTTAAACGCTTTATTCGGGTTGACATCATGTAAAGCAAAACCGTCGCCACGAGCGACTTTTAAAATATCATAAATGCCACTAGGAACAGGGCCATGTTTCATCGCCACATAATTATCACCGCAAATAAAACGTCCGTATTTTTCCAAATGTATTTTGTCAGCAAAATACATCATTTTGGAAATGCAATGAAAGGTAGGTTGTTTAACATTTTGTGCAATATACAAAATCGCTTCTACTGACTTTTGTGCTTTAAATACAAATGGATGCATATACTGGCTTTCGATTTTCAGTTATCAGTTTTTTACCCCAATTTTGAGTCTCAACTGGGGCAAAGAAATCAGTTTTCTTCGTTTATCCAAGTAGCGCAGGGCTCATGTCAATCGAAGAGTGGCCTCAATCAAAATCTAATTACAATCAAATCGATAAAAAAATCCGTTGATTTAACTTCGCTGGCCGAAGGTTCGTCAAATATCGTTCCGAGTGTAGCTAGATTGTCCATTGTACTATCATTCGTTATACTCAATCAAAATTTAGACGGTGCGATGGCATTTATTCAAGTGATTTGCTAGCTTAAACAAAGCCTGCTTGTAGACTGAATCACAATTGAGCAAACACCTGCCCTGCCGCAGCCAAAGTCGCCTCAATATCCGCCTCACTATGAGTCGAAGAGACAAAGCCAACTTCAAACGCAGAAGGTGCCAAATAAATGCCCTGTTCTAACATACCATGAAAGAATTTTTTAAAGCGTTCCACATCACAAGCACTCACCTGTTCAAAATTGGACACCTTATCGGCCGTTGTAAAAAACAGGCCAAACATGCCCCCCACCGACACGCCAGTCATAGCAATATCAGCCGCTTTAGCAAGCGCCAATAAAGCACTCACAAATTGTTTCGTTTTAAGGCTCAACGTCTCATAAAAATCAGGCGCTGAAATGATATCAAGCGTCGCAAGCCCCGCAGCCATCGCCACAGGATTACCCGATAAGGTACCCGCCTGATAAACCGAACCCAATGGCGCAATCTGTGCCATGATTTCGCGTTTTCCCCCAAAAGCGCCAACCGGCATTCCACCACCAATGACTTTACCCAAAGTCGTCAGATCAGGTTTAACATCATAAAGACTTTGCGCCCCGCCCAGCGCGACTCGAAAACCCGTCATCACCTCATCAAAAATCAAAACACTCCCGTATTCATCACATATCGCACGCAAACCTTCTAAAAAGCCTGGCACCGGAAGCACACAATTCATATTACCCGCCACAGGCTCAACAATGATACACGCAATTTGCGAACCCAGTTCAGCGAAAACCGTTTTAACTTGCTCTATATCATTATAATTTAAACTCAAAGTGAGTTCAGCCAAAGAGGCCGGTATCCCAGGGCTATTAGGTAAACCCAAAGTCAATACCCCCGAACCCGCTTTCACTAACAACGAATCCACATGCCCATGATAACAACCCGTAAACTTAACAATCTTATCGCGCCCAGTATAACCCCGCGCCAAACGTATCGCACTCATAGTCGCCTCAGTGCCCGAATTAACCATGCGTACCAAATCAATAGAAGGAACTAACTCACATATTTTTTCAGCCATCTGCGTTTCAAGCAACGTAGGTGCCCCAAAACTCAGGCCATTTGCCGCCGTATCATGTACCGCTTTCAACACAGCAGGATGAGCATGTCCAGCAATCATCGGCCCCCACGATCCAACATAATCAATATACCGTTTACCCTCAGTATCGTAAAGATACGCGCCTTCAGCGCGTTCAATGAAAACCGGATCACCACCCACCCCCTTAAACGCACGCACTGGTGAATTAACCCCACCCGGAATACAGTGCTGGGCCGCCAAAAAATGTTCATGAGAAGTCATCTTATGTTTTTCCTTTTTCCTTTAATAAAAGAAGTTACAAATTCATCAGAAACTTATACTATACTCTGTGGCACTCTGTGGCACTCTGTGTTCTCTGTGTTGAAAAGAAAGATAGTGCTTGAATGCCATATCAAAATAATCGCGCATAACGTTGCGCTACCGCCATCACATCCGCCTGTCCAAACAAACCCTGTATCACCGCCAAACTATCCGCACCGGCCGCAAGCAATTGGGCCCCATTATCAGGCGTAATCCCCCCAATCGCCACTATTGGACAATTCAAGTTCTCACGCGCCTCGTGTAACAAATCCACATTCGCCTGAACCGCATCAGGCTTAATCTGAGAACTAAAAAACCGGCCAAAAGCCACATAACTCGCCCCCGCCTCAACCGCCTCCTGTGCTAAAGCAAACTGATTATAACAAGAAACCCCAATAATAGCCTGTTCACCGAGTACAGCACGGGCCGTTTTCAGACTCGCATCATCTTGCCCAATATGCACACCATCAGCGCCCACTTCCCGCGCCAATTCCACATCATCATTAATGATTAAAAGTCTTTTATATTCTTGACACAACTGATTCAAAGCCAACGCCTGTTCAAAACGCCGCTTATCATCATCCGTTTTATCACGATATTGAACCACTGATGCACCGCCAATAATCGCCTGTTCAACGGTACTGATAAATTTATCCTTTGGAATCAAACGACTATCCGTAATCGCATAAAGTCCACGTAAAAAAGAAGGTTTAAGATTTTGAATCATGTCTCATCACTATGAAGAAAAAGGTGAAAATGAAAGAAGTGTTTTTCTAACAAACTAAAACGGTGTCGTACTTTGTTTGTATTCTATAGTACAACGGATTGACGGAAAAAACTTGAGTTTGCGGCTTGGAGAGCAAACTTGAGTTTGTGGCTTTTCGTTCCAACTTGAGTTTGCCAACTTGAGCTTATCCAAGTAGGATAGAACTCCAATTCAAACTAAAGTTTGAACGGAAATTCTTGACGAGCTTGCTCATAAAGTCTTATTTCAATAGCGTATTGAAGACAGGTTTGAATATCCTTGACTTATGTTTGCAAAAGGAATTTTTTCATACTTATTCAATGCTGGGTTTCGCAAAGCGAAACCCATCACAACTTCGATATGATGATTATTTTGCAGCCCTCTTTTCGTTCCAAATTTATTTTGCGGCATGCGGACTAGGCATATCCAAAAAATAAATTATTCCAGTCTTTCTTGTAGGGCTCCCTACGGGTTTTTGTTGCCCACCATTCCCCTACCCACCCGGCTGGCATTTGGGATAATTATTTTTTTGGGATTTCCCTAATTGATTTTAGTGAAAAATTGATTTGGCTTTTATTTATTTTTGAACTACTGATTAATGCTGATTAATGAATTAGTCTATTTTATTATGAGATGATATTAGTGTTCTATAAAATCTTTAAATCCAACAAATGCGCTTTTGAAAATGACAATGATTGTCATTGATTAAAAAAAATCAGTGTTGATCAGCTCAATCAGTTAAATCAGCGTTCTATTTTCTATCAAATACTCCTATTGATGACTGATAACTTATTTCCACATTTAGCTTCGCGCACCGAAGGCTCACGCAAAAGTTGCGCGCAACTTTATTTCACGCTGAAGTTTCGCTCCGCGAAACTTCAGCGTGAAATGTGAAATACAGTTTTTGCGCGCAAAAACTTTTGCGTGGAACTGATAGCTGATAACTGATAACTAATGACTAAATCGCAATTAAGAAAACCATTTTTAGCCAAAAGAAAAAATCTCAGTTTACATGACTTACAAAAACAAAGTCAGGCGATTAGCCAGCAATTTTTTCAGCGTTTTGATTTACACCAAATTAAAACCTTGCATGTTTTTTTGCCGATTTTAAAACAGAATGAAATCAATACCCAGATTATCATTCAAGAGATTTTTCTACATTATCCCCATATCACGCTAGTCACTTCCAAAAGCCATTTTCAAACTTGCACGATGAACAGTTATATTCTCAAAAGTCATACTGAAATCACAGACAATCGATGGGGTATTCCAGAACCGATTAACGCCATATCCTGTTCAGATGAAATCATTGATATGGTACTCATACCCTTATTATGTTTTGATCAACAAGGCTTTCGAGTCGGTTATGGTAAAGGGTTTTATGATAGGTTTTTGCAAAAATGCCGAACCGATGTGATTAAAGTGGGCTTATCGCTGTTTGAACCTATTGATAAAATAAACGATGTCAATGAATATGATGTCAAGATGGATTTTTGTGTAATGAGTGACGGTGTTTGGACAAAAGGAGTACAACGGATGACGGGCCGATAAACAAATAAGACGGGCCGATAAACTACAAGCCAACTACAAGCCAACAGCTTTTCACGCCAAAGATTTTGCGCGCAAAATCTTTTTCACGCTAAAGTTTCGCGGAGCGAAACTTTAGCGTGAAAGCGTGAAAGCAGTTGTCTAAAAGCTCAAGTCAGGTGGTGGTGACTAACCAAGATAAATCTTGAATGCCCGATTTTCGTTCAAAATTTATTTTGCTTATGGAGTGCAAAATTTATTTTGCTTCTGTTTGATTGCGAAAGTCTCCTAAAGGAGACTAAATCTATCTATAGCGTTTTATCCCCTTAACAAAATGAGAAAACAGGGATTTTTCAAGCTAAAACGCAAATTGTAACGCTGGACAGTATAACTAATACATTGTTTGGAAAACATTTTCTAAATGCTTCGTTAAGCCGGTTTCATCCATTAGAGATGAGGCTTGCATTCTATCACGCAGCTTAGATCGTAATTGTTGTAAGTGTTCAGTATTGTTAGCCAGTTTAACGCAAATGTTGACATACTCTTCTGGTGTGTGGGCAATCAGTTCGGTGAGTTCGAGGGCTGATAATATACTAAAGCCTTGTCTAGCAACTTGTCTATCGCCTACTAAAGTCACGACTGGGATACCCATCCAGAGGGCTTCAAAGGTAGTCGTACCACCTGTAAAGGGGTAGCTGTCAAGGGCAATATCGACTTCGTGATAGGTATTGAGGTGTTCCGGGGAAGGGCTTCGCCCTAACAGTATCAGTCGTTCTGGTTCGATATTGAGTTGTGCAAATTGTGCCGTTAAAGCTTCTTTTGTCGCCTGATCATTCAGGCTTTTGGTTTTGATGACTAGTCGTGAACCTGAAACGGCCTGTAATACGTCGGCCCATAAGGCCAGCAATTCAGGATTGAGTTTGGCATAATTGTTCAGTGAACTAAAGGTGATATAACCTTTTGTTAAAGCCGGTAAAGCAGGCTTGACGGCAGGGCATCGCGAGTTGGGGCGGAAACAAAAGTAACTGCCAGGCATTCTGATCAAGGTTTCTGAATTAAAGGCTTCGGCGCTGCCTTCTGGATCCATATAACCATCGGTTATTCGGTAATCGATAGCGGTTAGCCCAGTCGTGTTGGGATAACCCAGATAAGTGATTTGGATAGGGGCCGGTTTTCGGGCAAAAACCAGTAGACGGTTATCGGCCGTATGCCCAGATAAATCAATTAGGATATCAATCTGATCTTGCCGGATGCGTTCAGCTAAAGCGTCATCGGAAAGCCCAAAGCAGTCTATCCAGTGATCAGCGTATTGTTGTAGACGCGCTGTAAAGTCATCGGATTGTTTATTGTTGTGATAACAAAAAATCTCAAATTGTTGATGATCATGATGCGCTAAAACAGGTTCAATAAAATAAGCAACCGGGTGTTTCCTGAAATCGGCTGAAACATAGCCTAATTTGATTTTGCTGATTTTGCTGATTTTGCCTTGAGAGGCGGGAGAATGAGCATGTTGCTCATGGCGTGGTTGATCGATAACAGATAATGGTTCACAAAACACAGCATTAAATTTTTGGTGTTCTAAAAAAATGGCCTTTTGATCGTAACCCATGACATAGTTGATGCAGAGTAATAGGTTACTGTAAGCGAGGGGAATGGGTTTGATTTCGAAAGTGCGTCGATAATGCGCGATGGCTTTATCAAATCTGCCTTGATCTTTCCAGGCCGTCGCGAGATTGTTATGGGCTTCAGCACTATTGGGATTAAAATCAATAGCCCGTTGAAAATAAACCATGGCTTCAGCCAATTGCCCCTGATTTTTGAGCAGCGTTCCCAGTTCATTGTGTGCAGTGACATCATTAGGATTTAAGGCAATGGCTTGTTGGAAACAAGCTAAAGCATCGCGGGGTTTACCCTGTTGAATGAGGGTATACCCTAAATTGCTATAAGCATCGGCATCATTAGGATTTAAAGCAATCGCTTGTTGGAAACAGGTTATGGCTTGAGCCCATTGCCTCTGTTCATTCAGCGTTTTACCGAGATTGCGATGGGCATTGGAATCATTAGGATTTAAACGGATAGCGCGCTGATAAGCCGTAATGGCATCGGCCGGTTTACCTTGGGCACTGAGGGCATTGCCGAGATTATTATAGGCTTGTGCAAAATTAGGGTTTAAAGCTAAAGCGCGTTGAAGGGTTTCAACGGCTTGCTCATAGTGTTCTTGATCATTAAACACCTTTCCCAGATTATTATAGGCCTCAATAAAATCGGGTTTTAAAGTCAAAGCTTGTTGATAACACTTGACGGCTTGATTGAATTGTTCCAAAGCCAGATAGGCATTACCCAAGTTGTTATGTGCTTCAGGATAATCTGGATTTAAAGCAAGGGCTCGTCGAAAAGACTCAATGGCTTGAGAAGATTTTTCTTGACAATTCAGTACATTACCAAGACTATTATAAAAATGGGAAACAGCAGGGTTAAAGCGTATAGCCTTTGAAATGAGTTCAAGGGCAACCTCATAGTTTTCAACTCGAATCGCGATAACACCCAATAAATGGAGCATTTCACTATTATTAGGTTCGGCCTGCAAAATTTGGCGACAAATCGATTCAGCCTGTTGTAAATGCCCAGCATTGTAAGATTGCAGAGCCATTTGAACAGCTTGTGGAAGGGTTAAAGTTTGCGAACCCGATTTTTTAGAAGAATTTGATGGCGTTTTTTTACGTTTAGACATGATGTAAAATTCGTTTATCCTCGTAATTAGCTACGCTGAACTTCGTTTCGTTGTACTCACGTTTAGACATGATGTAAAATTCGTTTATCCTCGTAATTATACTCAACGAGGTGATAAACTTAACTTTTTTTAAAATGATTTTAGGGATTTGTAGGGTGGGTAACGTGTTTTTGTTGCCCACCAAAAGTTTAAGCTATGCCCATGTGCAGTATAGCGTAGCGCTTTGAAGTTTCAAAGTACTCAGTTTAGACATGAGCTTTAGCTGTTATACTCAACGAGGCGATAAACTTTCAGGCAAAAGTTATGCCCATGTGCAGTATATCTTGATCTTCAGAACGAAGTTGATTTCTCATGCCGCTTGTGTATAACGATGATCAGATCATGAGGGCCCGGCACAAGGCAGGGCCCTTGAAGATGATAAGTACTGAACCATAAATTTTCAGGTATTTTAATAGAAGCAGCCCTCCGATCCGCGATGCGTAGCAAATCTACCAAAAACCTGAGACGCTTTGCGGCGCCGACAATGAGTTAGATAAAAATGATTTTCAAGCAAAAGTTGAGGCAAACAATAAACTTTTGCTTGAAAAGGTGGAGCGGGGCAACCACAAGGGATTGCCCCTTTGCTGTAAAATACCTGTTTATTTGTGCTTCAGTACTTATTGTACTTGGCTTTCGTTATCCTAAACTACGCCAATAGACTGATTTTGCAGTGAATTAGTCTGTTTCGCCTACGATATTCACTTATTGATGATATTTAAACGTCAATAAGTGGTAGGTGGCTGATACCAAATTTTTTAATATTATCAAAGACTTAGTATTTTTTGAGGTTTCCGATTGGCTAGACTAATAATTTGCTATTGACTGATTACAATTTAAAGAGGTATTTTTATGGATGCCGTAACGGTTAATCACGCGACACAAAACCTAAATCACTTGATAAGACAAGTCATTTCTAATGTTGAACCGACTATTATTTGTAATGATAAAGGCGAAAGAGCCTTATTAATGTCGATGGATGAATTTAATTCTTGGCAGGAAACACTTTATTTGTTATCTAACCCGGCGAATGCTGAACATTTACGCGAATCAATTGCCCAAGCTAAAATGGGAAAAACCCAAGAAAGGGAGTTGATTGAGCCATGAAATTAATTTTCACTGAACGGAGTTGGGAAGATTATCTTTGGTTTCAAGCTAATGAACGTAAGTTGTTAAAGAAAATGAATATGCTTATCAAAGATATTCAAAGAGAGCCTTTTGAAGGTTTAGGAAAACCTGAAGCTTTAAAGTCTAATTTATCGGGTTATTGGTCAAGAAGAATCAATGGTGAACATCGACTGGTTTATGAAGTTAATGATACCCAAACCAAACTGGTTATTATTTCTTGTCGGTATCACTATCAAAAGTGAGCAGACGATAATATTAGCAGAGCCCATTATTCGTCTGATTGTCTTTGATGCCGAAAAAGAGTGATTAAAATAAATAATAAACATTCTATCTGTAAGGGTATTGTGAACTTAGGGATGGTGGGATCGCTGTCGGTGGGATTTTGGGATAATATTAAGTTCAATGTCGCATCGCTAACCCACCCTACGAAACATGGGCAATAAAAAGAGATAAGCCTCAATTCGTTTCAATCACTTTTTTATCAACAGCCTCGTTTTAGCCATAAGCTTGTGTCTAACGATAAGAGGTTTTCTCCCCCGTTATAACAAAACAAAGTTGTACTATATCGTTGTACTATATCAAAGACAAGGTTTGAATCAATAAGCGAGATTCAGGAATAGACTGAAAAATGTTATCTATACTGTCAGGCGTGATGAAATCTAAGGCTTTTTCTTTCAATTCGTTTTCGTCAAGATGATAGAGATTTGTCATGCCATAAAGTAATTGTTTCAATTCAAGCGGCTTTTTACCAAAATGTTTGATATTTTTGGCAGCCGCAACAAAAACTTCGGTAGATGGAAAACTGACTAGAGAAATGACGAAGGGTAAATAGGAAGGCGTATAGCCTCGCATTGCCATAGTCGTATAAAATTTTTCTATCCCTACCTCCAAGTTTTTAGACAGACTCAAACGCCAATTTTGGAAATAATCTTCTGGTTTTGAAAATGAACGCTCGGCATCCGTTGTGAGCAACAGGATGTCATGATTGCAAAGTCCTATTCCAAGAATTTTTTCAAAATCAGTCAAAGCACCAAGCAATAAATCAGCAACGTCTTTTTGAAGTTCTTGTGCATAACGACTGACTAAACTATATTCATTTTCTCTAGTTGTGTGTCTCAAATAGTGTTCAACACTATTGTGAAGACTACGCTGTGTTAATTTAGTACACTTGAAATCCAAAAGGCGTGAAGTGTTATTGAGTAGAATACACTCTACCGTTTTACTGAAAATTTCCAAATCAGTCGCACCGTCACCAATAATCCCTATATTTCTTGTCATCATTGCACCTACCCAATTGTCCCTAAATCCCAAAGTCGTGTGAGTTCATATTGCGGTATTTCTATCTGACATTGCCCCTTTTTGTCTTCAACAACATCACCATCAACAGTACCCATTTTGATCAGTTTTTCGAGTTCTGTACTTAAATTATTGATTTCACTGAATAAATTGCGTTTAAATAATCCAACCGTTTGAACATGATCAACCCAATGATTAAATTGACGCAATACAACAGGATTATGAGAAGTCAAAATATATTGGGGTGTACTGTCTCTCCATTTTTTGGGTGAGGAGGCTTGCCAAATCCAGCCAATCAAGTCTGGGATATTCCCAATATTAATGTCATTGTCAATATCCTCTAACAAAACGAGGGCTGGGGGATGTTGCAACGATGCCAGTAAAGCAATCGCTGCGGCTTTTATAAAGCCATCAGCTACATCCACCGAGGAAAACTCTTCTAGCACGGGATGATTGGGTTTTTGCCCTAGATCAAAGGCCCACAAGAGACGCGATTGTTCCTTATCATATCGGGCACTGTGAAAGAATTGATCAAAACGTCGTAAAAAACTGAGACATCTTGAAAAAGTATCGGCTTCATGCGCCTGGGCATAATGAATCATTTCTTGAAGATAACGCCCATCATAACCTAAATGAGAGGGAATGATAGAAATCGGTTCATCGGCCGATTCAGCGATTGGATTGATTTGTCCAGCTAACCCTTTGAGAGAAAAGGGATGGAAATGATAACTGAAGGTATTAGAAAACTCGTTGAAAAAAGCACGGCATATTTGTTTTTCTGATTCATCCAGTGCGGTTTCCGATTCTATTTTGGTTTGCAATGCAATGAGAGGGCTAGGTTTATCGTATCCGCTCTGAATGGTTTTGACTTGGCTTTCTGTCGCTAAACGCACATTTATACTTTCGCGACAAGCTACTTTTTTTTCAGCATACAACATCAAATCATAAACAATTTCACATTGATCATTTGTCCAAATGATTGAAATACCCATCTCTTCATCATCTCTGGCCCGTCGATAGCGATGATCAAAGAAATCTTGCGCGTTTACCATTGCGGGTGTCGCCGATTGTGGATGCGCTTTCCTAACTAAAGAGGAGAAATGTTGTATGCCTGACAAGAGATTTGTTTTGCCAGAATTATTATCACCAATCAATAAAGTAATTGGAGTCAGTTTGATCGTGGTTGATTGATGTGTTTTGTAATTGGTGAGGGTAATTTGATTAAACATGATGTGAGCGTTGATCGTTGTTCGTGAAAAATGAAAAGGATGAATAATGATATCCTGTTATAGTTGCCCAGAAAAGTTTCGTGCCAAACCTGACAGGTTTTCCAAACCTGTCAGGTTTTTGACCTCTGACAAAACTTTTCAGCGATGAGTATCTATAAGTTTTTTCAGGGCAATCACAAGGGATTGCCCCTACATTTTTTAATCAATCAGCGTTCTATCTGATCAAACCTGTCATCACCCACCGGCTTTTCCAAAAAGTTCACAGATTCTTGCACTGCGCGGCTATCCGCATCCGTAACGCATTGAGTTTGATAAACCCTTCAGCATCCTGTTGATTATAGGCCCCTTCATCATCTTCAAAAGTCGCAATACTGGTATCAAAAAGACTGTTGCTTTCAGACATGCGCCCCGTCACAATCACATTACCCTTGTAGAGTTTTAAACGGACTTTTCCGTTCACATTCACTTGCGAACCATCAATCATCTCTTGCAACAATTTGCGTTCTGGACTCCACCAGTAGCCGTTATAAATCAAACTGGCATAACGTGGCATTAATTCGTCTTTCAGATGCGCTACTTCACGATCTAATGTAATGGATTCTATCGCGCGATGCGCTTTGAGTATCACCGTACCCCCTGGGGTTTCGTAGCAACCACGCGATTTCATGCCCACATAACGGTTTTCAACCAAATCCAATCGTCCAATCCCGTTTTCTCCCGCAACTTGATTTAAATAAGCTAACACTTGAGCCGGTGTCATGGTTTGTCCGTCGATTTTGATAATATCGCCTTTGGCAAACTCTAATTCTAGCGTCGTGGGTTTATCAGGGGCCTTTTCGGGGGAGGCTGTCCAACGCCAGATATCCTCTTCTGGTTCGGCCCACGGATTTTCCAGAATGCCGCCTTCATAAGAAATATGCAGCAAATTGGCATCCATTGAATAAGGCGATTGTTTGCCGCGCTTCATTTCAATCGGAATACTATGCTGCTCCGCGTAGGCTAACAGTTTTTCGCGTGAATTTAAATCCCATTCACGCCAAGGAGCTATGATTTTAACATCCGGTTTGAGGGCATAAGCGCCTAATTCAAAACGCACTTGATCATTGCCCTTACCCGTGGCACCATGCGAAATGGCATCAGCCCCAGTTTGATTGGCAATCTCAACTAAATATTTAGCAATCAAGGGACGAGCAATGGAAGTGCCGAGCAAATATTCGCCTTCATAAATGGTGTTGGCGCGAAACATGGGAAAAACGTAATCGCGCACAAATTCTTCGCGCAAATCTTGGATATAAATCTCTTTGACACCAAAGGCTTGCGCTTTAGCACGGGCCGGTTCGAGTTCCTCACCTTGCCCAATGTCAGCAGTAAACGTCACCACTTCACAGTGGTATTCATCTTGTAACCATTTAAGGATAATGGAAGTATCTAGGCCGCCTGAATAGGCGAGTACGACTTTTTTAATATCAGTCATGTCAGTTATCAGTTATCAGTTTCACGCAAAAGTTTTTGCGCGCAAAAACTTTTGCGTGAAAATCAGTTATCAACTATCAATATGAGTTTATACTATCTCAAAAAAGGGCAACCACAAGGGATTGCCCCTACAATAACCAAAGGCATGTAAGGGCAATCTGTAGGATTGCCCCACTATTTTTGAAAGGTATCCTTTATTATATACAATCCTTGTCGTTATTTTTCAGTGAACTTGATCATGCAAAGCAATCAGGTTTTTGACCAATTCTTGCGAAATGTGATCAAAATGGTTGCCATATCCAACAGCGGTGTTCGCTTCTTTCACTTTTCCTTTCAGGGCGAGTTGAATAATGTTTTCGGCTTCCTGATGAAATTCATTGTGTAAGTGGATAACATCTTGATAATGTTCGTATGTCTTGAGTATGTCAGCTTGTTCTTTAAGCCATTGTCCAAATTGACAATGTTCAACATCAATATCATATTCGTTTTTACCACTATCAATAATTTCACGCAATCGCTTTTTCCAAGCGGTATGTGCGACAATTGCATGATAAAGGGTATTCGCAATTTGACTCATAAGCGTTTTTTATCGTGTGCTTTTTGTAATGGTGTATTGTTTTTCCCCTTGGTTAGTTTTAAATGTTGATTTTGCCTCACCGAAAATACGTGATAGAACGCTGATTGCACTGATTATGGCCTGATTGACGCTGATTAATAATTAATGGCCTGTTCAACATCGTTCTTCCCACTACTTGATAAAAGTTGCTTCTTATAACAAATTTATTTATATACGGTTTAGCAAATAGGGGCAATCACAACCTTTAACAAACTCATGCGAAAACGGAATCATGATTATGATGACATCACAGCGTTTGACTTGCAGCCATCCACACGGTACCCATAACATCAGTTACACCCAATGGGGAGAACCTGATAATCCACAAATCTTGTTTTGCGTACATGGTTTCACGCGCAATAGTCGGGATTTCGATTACTTAGCGGCAGATTTGGCTTCGGATTATCGCGTATTATGTCCTGATCTCGTTGGACATGGCGACAGTGATTGGTTAAGTCATCCAAAAGATTATCACTATGCTCAATATCTCGCAGATATGTTAGGGTTATTAGCCCATTTGAATTTGAGCAGCGTCAATTGGCTTGGCACTTCAATGGGGGGATTGATTGGCATGTCGTTAGCTGCGCGGCAGCCTCAGTCACCCATTAAACGATTAATACTCAACGATATCGGGCCCGCTATTCCTAAAAAATTAATATTCGCGCTTTTTGCGCGCAAAAACTTCAACCTCGAATGGCTGTTTAAAATCTTTAAACAACCACACAAGAACTTTGCCAGCTTATACGAAGTTGAACAATTTCTGCGCGGTTATGCTCAAGTCGGCCAATTAACGGATGCTCAATGGCAACAGCTGAGCCAACATAGTACACGAATTACCCAAGATGGCAACTATCGTCTCGCCTTTGATTCTAATATTTTTAAACTATTTCAATCTCTTGCAGATAAAGATGTCGATTTATGGTCAATTTGGGAAGCGGTATCTTGTCCCGTATTATTATTACATGGTAAACAATCAGCACTGTTAACAACAGAAACCATTGCGCGAATGCGAGTGAGTCATCCTAACATGCAAGTCATTACATTTCCCGGGATTGGACATGCGCCCGCTTTGATGAATAAAGAACAAATTCAAATCGTTAAACAATGGTTGCAGTTGCATGCGGCTAAAACCCAACTCAAATAGCTAAAAAGGCCCTTACCGACGTGATGTAGGGGCAATCCCTTGTGGTTGCCCTTTTGAATAAATTTAAGACATTTCATTCCAGCAAATATCCAAGCTTGAGTTAGCGAATTAATCAACGTTCCCGCAAAGCTTGTTCTTGCGCTTTTTTAATCGGTTTCAATAAATAATCAAGCAAGCTTTTTTTACCCGTTAAAATATCTATATTAACTGTCATCCCTGCAATAATCGGTAAAGGTTTTTCGGAGCTTCCTAAATAATTGCGTTCAGTGCGGAGCCGAATCAAGAAAAAGGCATCACCGCGTTCATTGATAATCGTGTCTGCGCTGATATGTACCAAAGAGGCTTTTAAGCCACTAAAAATGGAGAAATCGTAAGCCGTAAATTTAACCATCGCTTCCTGCCCCGGATGCAAAAACGCGATATCAGAGGGACGAATTTCTGCTTCAATCAATAAGCTGTCTTCTAAAGGAACGATTTCGACTAAATCCATACCCGGTTGAACCACGCCACCAATCGTCGTCACTTTGAGTTGTTTAATGGTGCCTTTAACGGGGGATCGAACGGCTGTGCGTGTTACCCGATCTTTCAAAACGCGCTTTTCTTCAGCAATATGTGACAAGTCGGCTTTAATCTCATTCAATTCCGTCAAAGCACGGGTGCGAAAACTGGCTGAGAGCTCTTCCATTTTGCGTTCCGCTTCCATAATCGCAGCCCGTAAACGCGGAATACTGAGACGAGTAGTGTCTAGCTCAGCTTTTAGGGTACTGGTTTCACGTTGCAAACGCAGTAATTCCACTTCCGACATCACACCTTTATTAACCAACGGTTCGATAATCGTCAATTCCTGTTGAGCAAAATCATAACTGTGTTGCAATTGTTGTTGTCTCGCTTTTAACTTTTTGATTTCATGTTGTTTTTGAATTTTTTGCTGCTTTAAAACATCAATACTCGCTTGTAATTCTTGTCGGCGTGATTGAGTTAAAGCGCGTTCATTCAGGAACAACTCTTTTTTGGAACGATTTAATTTGCGGGGTAATTTAAAACTCTTGCCATGCGCTTCTGCGGTTAAACGGGCTATTTTCGCCTCCATCCCGGCAGAAGTCAGTTGGCTTTCACGCATGGAAGCAGAAAAGCGCGTATCGTCAATACGCAACAAGACTTCTCCCCGTTTTACAATATCCCCTTCCTTGATCAAAATTTCTGACACAATCCCCCCTTCCAAATTTTGCACCACTTGCACCTGACGAGAAGGGATAACTTTACCACTGCCACGAGTGACTTCATCAAGGGTAGAATAATGGGCCCAAACCCCGGCCGTGATAAAAAACAATACCGTTATCCATAGAATAAAATGACTAAACGGATGGGAACCTTTATCTAAAAGCTGTTTATATTCTCGCATTTTTTCTGCACACGGTTATATACTCTGCATCGTCATAAATTGCGTTTTATCAAGCCCTCGCAAAATAAATTTTGCACTCCAAAATAACGCAAAATAAATTTTGCACTCCAAAATAACGCAAAATAAATTTTGCACTCCAAAATAACGCAAAATAAATTTTGCACTCCAAAATAACGCAAAA
>Ga0164315_10001902_pt1 | contig 15874 bp, 14 predicted proteins | sample GuaBasSedimGuay6_FD_113737 | JGI IMG/M metagenome (GOLD analysis project Ga0164315, IMG submission 113737) | Subseafloor sediment microbial communities from Guaymas Basin, Gulf of California, Mexico - Guay6, Core 4569-2, 0-3 cm | ecosystem: Environmental > Aquatic > Marine > Hydrothermal vents...
CCAATGATGAGCTTAAAAATCTGGACAAAATGAAAACCCAGTTTTTTGCCAATGTCAGTCATGAAGTCCGAACACCGCTTACTTCAATAATCGCACCTCTCCAGAGTCTCAGACAGGGGGATGTGGGCAGCCTGGACATCGATCAGAACGATCTACTGGACCAGATGCACCGAAATGCCATCCGCCTTCTGGATCTGATAAATCAAATGCTGGATTTTTCCAAGCTGGAAGCCGGAAAGGCACACCTGAGATTGGCATCTGTTGATATAATTGATTATACAGAGGACATCGTAGCTCTCTTTAAAGAAGTATCCATACGTAAGGGTCTTAATCTGGCTTTTGAAAAATCAGAAATTACAGAGAGACAGTTCTATATTGACAGTGACCGTTATGAACGAATACTCACTAATCTTATCCGTAATGCCATAAAATTTACAGAGACAGGCGGTATCACCGTCAATCTAAAGCATGAAAACGGATTTATACAACTCCTTATTACCGATACAGGTATTGGAATCCACAAAGATCTTCTATCTCATATATTTAAACGCTTTGAACAGGTTGACGGAACTTCAACCCGGTCATTTGACGGAACAGGACTGGGTCTGGCAATTGTGGAAGAGTCCGTCCAACTCCTTCAGGGGGAAGTCACAGTTGATAGTGTTTATGGTATGGGTACAGTATTTACTGTAAAGATTCCGGATAATCTTATTGATAAAGAACCTCATGCCTTTGTCGAAAGACGGAATTCGGATAGAAGAAATAGCCCGGAGAATCAGAATGGTGATAACCGGCGGGGTGATGAAAGGCGTAAAACCGACTATTCCAGGATACCTGTCAGCGATCTGGCCCAGGTAGAAAGCCAGACCTATGCTCTTCATACTCAGAGAAACAGGCCGAAAGGCGTAGAATCCAGCGGTATACGTGTGCTTTTATCCGAGGACACCGATGATTTACGCCACTATATAGCAAAAATACTCAACAATCTGGGACATGATGTTGTAACAGCTGAAAATGGCCTGGATGCCTGGGAATTGCTCAGCGGTAAAGGAGTATTTGATATAATTGTTTCAGACATCATGATGCCGAAAATGGACGGTTATGAGCTTCTTGAGAATATCCGTAATCATGACTTTTTAAAGGAACTTCCTGTCATTCTGATAACAGCGAAATCAGGCGACGATCCGAAGCTCAAAGCCCTTGGAATCGGAGCCGATGACTATCTGCCCAAACCCATCAATGTTAGAGAGCTTGACGCAAGAATCCGTAATCTTATGACAAAAAGGGACTTGCACAAAGCTGCAGCTGAAGCACTGGTGATGGATCAGAGGATAGAAGAACTTATGACAAGTTTTGCCCAGACTCTCGAAATCCGGGATGCTGAAACTGGGAATCACAGTAAGGAAGTTCTTGAAATCGGTACTCTCATCGCATCTGAGTTGGGAATGAAGATAGACAATACACTGAAAGCCTCATTATTACTACACGATATTGGGAAGATCGGTATACCTGACAGTATACTGCTAAAACCCTCACGCCTGGATGATGATGAAATGAACATTATGAAACAGCATCCCTCTATCGGTAAAGATCTTCTGGAAAGTTTTTCCAACTTCAAGGAAGTTTCGGCTATCATCCTGGCTCACCAGGAACACTGTGATGGCACCGGATATCCCAAAGGACTTTCCGGTGAGAAGATACCTCCTATTGCCCGGATAATCGCAGTTGCCGATGCTTATCATGCCATGACCAACACCCGGCGATACCGTAAAGCTCTCAGCCGTGAACAGGCAATTGAAGAATTGTTAAAACATCGTGGGACGCAATTCGATCCGACGGTTATTGATGCCTTCATCAAAACCATGAAGCACTCATAATGTGTTACAAATGAAATTTTTCACACTTGCAGGACTCATACTTTCAGGTTTCAGCAGCCCATCAATCTTTGCTGACGGAATAGAATTTCCTACTCAGAGTATAGTCGGAACCTGGCGCTGGGAGGAAACCGTTACTCCGGTTGAAAAAATAATACCAATCCCCGGAACTGAATATCTGGTGAGTTTCCACCAGGATGGAAGCATATCAATAATACTGGAAGTAAATCAGATTAACGGCAGCTACGAAATTAATGGCAAAGAGCTGAAAGTGATACCTCCCATGATATCAACATTGGCAGCCTGGCTCCCCGGCTCTCCAGCCCCGTCATTTCTCATACTGATGGAGCATGCCGCAGGATATTTTTTCAAAGAGGGAGAACTGTATATCGACACTTATGCTGATGGCGGAACCTTACGGTTTGCAGCTGTCAACTGAGCTTATACATTGCTCTGACAAGCTCTGATTTATGCAATGTTATATATTCTTTGAGTATTTCATGAGATTCCCGGGGCTGTGAATCGGCTCCTGCCAGTTCCATAACTCCATCAATCCTTCTATACCATAAATAATGAGGTTCAAGGGGTGTTGCCGGGGGTGACCGTCGAAGCTGCATATTCATTTCCCGGTCCAGCTCAATATGATTAGCAGTACCGGTGATATATCTGATATCCCCATTCTCCCCCACCATGAGAACCATGCGCTGAAAGCCTGCAGAAAGGGCATCATCGTTGCGAAACCCCTTCACCTTGATATCCAAAGATCCAAGACGCAGTTCCCAGCCCTCTTCACGCCTGGCACGTCGGAAGGAAATTATATCATCCCTGATTTCTCTGGTTCTCTGTACATCAGTCCTGCATTTTTGAATCTCCGAACGCCATGTTCTCAGCTGCCCTTCAAATTTTTTCATCAAACCGGCACGGGACACGAAACGGTCGGTATCAGAAAGTAATACCCAGATATCGGCAAACTTATCCCCCATGCGGGATTTCAATCGTTCAAACAGAAGAAAACCCTCCCCGGGATTATCATATTGTCAGTATACTGAAAGTGGAGGCCCCATGTCCCATTCAATATTGGTTCTGGCAGATATTCATGGAAATCTGGATGCACTTAAAGCGGTATTAAAAGACGCATCAGGTGAATACCGTGAAATCCGGGTACTTGGTGATATCGTCGGATATGGACCGGACCCGGGTGTCTGCCTGGATATTCTCAGGGAACGTTCTGCTGTTATGATAAGCGGGAATCACGATCTGGCAGCTTGCAGAAAAATTGATATTGAAAACTTCAACGATGAGGCCCGTGCTACCATTAGACTGCATAGAGCAATTCTCTCAGACGATCAGAAATACTTTTTGGAATCACTGCCGGAAACTTTGAAATTAGGCTCAATCACCATGGTTCATGGAAACCCTGAAAACCCGTTATGGGGCTATATACTCAGCCGGGAAACGGCCGCTGAGGTTCTAAGGACAGCGGAAACCTCACTGACACTTGTTGGACATACCCATATTCCCGCTCTATATACCTATAATCCCGAAAACGGCGCACAATCCATTCCCATCAGATACGGCCTAGAAATGAATTACTCGGGAGTTCCTCACCTGGCCAATCCCGGCAGTGTCGGTCAATCAAGAGATGGTGATTTATCAGCCAGATACATCCTTCTTAATCCTCAGATGAAAAAAATAACCTTCAGACGATGTACATGGAAGACAGGACCGGTAAGAAAAAGAATGATTGCCGCAGGCTATCCCAAATCATTAATTGATCGTATGGCACCGAAAAAGCCCCTCAGTATCCTCGGTTTCCGGTCCAGCTTATCCCGATAAAAAAAGCAGACCCTGTCGCATCAGTAGCTTTTGCAGTATAACTTCCGTTGGTAACAAACGAACCCAGAGACATGATTACCCTGCCTCCGACACTGAATGAAACACCTTTAGATTTGAGGGTTTCAAATCCAAATTCCCAGAAGAGTCCCCCGCTGCCCCATAAATGGCTGTCAAAATCAATCATACTCTGAAAGGAAGGACCGATTCCTAAATAAAAGGCACTGGAGATTCTCGGCATCTGCCATCGATAACCGAAAGGTATACCGAAAGACAGGTACATATCATAACTGGAATAATCCATCGTAGCAGTATCGCTCATCTCCTCATAACTCCAGTAAACCATGGGCCGGGCGATACTGATGTAACTGCCGTAATAAAACCCGGTAAGGTTTCTGATTGAGGCTCCCCGAATATCAAGACCAACCATCTGTTCCTGAATCAGATTCCCGGAGTTCTCATCAATCCAATTGTAATCCAGACCGGATATGCCCAGAGAGTATGTCCAGGGGTTTTCAGCATATAACGAGAGAGAGAATAAAGAAAAAAGCAGAACTATAAGAAAAAAGGAAAATTTCATATTATATTCAACCTGAATACAACAATAATACAACTGCTGTCAGAATTCACGATTATTGGATAATTCATCCCGAAAATCCGCAAATCTGAAGTGTTCTAGCCCTTTCTTTTTTTCCACTGCCTGTTTTTATTCGAACTGCGGCGCCCTTTGGAGGGGTAAGCTGCACTGCTGCCGGAGGAATGTCCCCGGGATTCCCTGGGTTCCCGGCTTTCTGCACCCCGTTCAACACGGATTTTCATTCCCCGATAATCAAATCCCCGGAGTGACTTCTCAACCTGATCTGCCATGGATGCTTCCACCTGAATGTCAGACCAATCTGTATTGATATCAATGCGTCCCAGACGGATATTCCGCGTATGAGTGGCCTGATTAACAAGGCCGATGAGCTGAGGGGGCAGCACCGACTGTCTGCGCCCCAGATTTACCCGGAGCTTAACCATTCCTCCGGAAGATCTCCCTCCCCGCTGAAAATTTCCGCCGCCTTCACTGCCGCCGAAGTACTCAGAATCCCGGCGGGTGCGTTTTGGTGCCGGAGGCGGATTCAGATCCGGTGCATTCCCGTATTCTTTCAGGAAACGGTTGAATTCTACCGATACAAATTTCCGAAGAAGTGTCTCTCGCTCCATACCGTCAAGTTTTTCCCTGACATCATCAAGATACGGGGCAATGGCGTCATCATTCACTTCCACTTCCGTCACTCTGTCTATAAGGTTCATCAGACGGGCTTCGCAGATTTCCTTACCCCCGGGAATCTTTGCCTCTTCAATACGACGGCCGAGAACTTTTTCAATCCTGCGGATTCGATGACCTTCCCTCATATGGACAAGGGCCAGTGATGAACCTGTTTTTCCGGCCCGGCCGGTTCGCCCGCTGCGGTGGTTATAAACTGCAGTCTCGTCAGGAAGGTCAAAATGAATAACATGGGTGAGGTTATCCACATCAAGACCCCTTGCCGCCACATCCGTGGCAATTAAAAGAGAGGGATTCCCCTGACGGAACCGGCCCATCACCGATTCTCTCTGCACCTGGGAGAGTTCACCATGAAGGGCATCAGCTGCATATCCATCTCTGCCCAGCCTTGATGCAATATCTTTCACACTGTCCCGGGTTCGGCAGAATACAATACCGTAAATGGAAGACTGAACATCAATCAGACGCCGTAAAGCAGAGTACTTATCGCTGGCATGTACACGGTAGAAATTATGACTGACAGTTGAGATTCCCTTATTCTTCTCTCCGGCAACAATTTCATGGGGATTGGTCATATAATTTTTCGCAATCCGGGCCACATCATGGGGCATGGTGGCGGAAAAAAGCAGTGTATTACGATCATCAGAAGCTGATTCCAGGATAGCGTCCAGTTCGTCCTTGAACCCCATATCCAGCATTTGATCGGCTTCATCGAGAACCAGATATTTCAGATTACTCAAATCAGCGATACCCTTATCAAGGAGATCTTTGAGCCGACCGGGGGTGGCGGTTACCACATGAGCCCCCCCCCGAAGATCTCTAATCTGGGGTCCGAAAGCAGCACCGCCATAAATCGTCGCAGTCCGCAGCCCCTTTATTTTTTTACCATACTCGCTAATATCTCTGGAAACCTGCTGGCAGAGTTCCCGGGTGGGAGCCAGAATCAGGGCCTGGGTTTTTGCTTTGGAAATATCAATCTTCTGGAGTATAGGCAGCCCGAAAGCCGCTGTTTTCCCTGTTCCTGTCTGAGCCAGACCGGTGACATCCCTCTCTTCATTCAAAAGAAAAGGGATCATTTCGGCCTGTATAGGTGTTGGTGTTTCAAATCCGCGCGCAGTAATAGCTTCAAGCAGGGCCGGAATCAGGCCCAGTTCGTCAAAAGTCATAATAAATTGTCCTCTCTTCGGATTCCTGGCCGGTGGGTAGGGTGTTTATGATGGGAATCCCGATTGTGGGGAGAACATACGGCTATCAGCTGATAAAGTCAATCGGGATGGGATTTTAATTGACCTCTGCCACCGTGCTGATTAACTCTTGAAAATTACCATAAAGATATATATTTGATATATAACTGACTATCGCAGCTGAGATAAGTAATCCAAAGATTTAAAATATAATCTCCATTCAAACATATATATATAGAAAGTTTTACCGATGGCTGTTGCTGTTCAGGTTTTTGGGAATGATAACGGCCATCCCTCCGCTCAGACGATGGTTGCAGAAGAATATGAAAGATTTATTGCTCATGCCTTACCGGAATGTCTTGAAAAAGGGCTGTCCCGGCAGGACAGCCCCTGAGATATTACTGAAGGATGCTATTCTCCGGTTATCGCCTTTTCTGCAGCTATAGCATCAGTATCTTTAAATTCACGTCCCCAACCTGTAAGGATGGCCACAAGCATAACGATGAAGAGCCCCATCCCGTGGAAGAAAAACGGCATGGCCTGTATGATATTGAAGTTCTCTGAAACAATACCCGTACTGATGGCAATACCGAGGGTGAGCATCACACCGGGATTGTACGGTACAAACATAATCGTACCGGTTGCCAGGGCATCCATAATATTAGCATTTCTTTTTGGTGCCAGATTATGTTTATCGCCGATTTCTTTCGCCAGAGGGCCAATGGCAACTATTGATCGGGCAGATCCAGCTGTAATTATATTTCCTACAATCGTCAGAACAAAGATTGTCAGCTCAGCATTTCTAACCTTTCTGGTAATCGGTGAAACCTTTTCAAGGATAAGCTGGAAGAGTCCTGCCTTCTCAAAGATTCCCACCAAACCGAGAAGAAGCATTGTGAACATAATAATCGGAAGCATTCCGTTAATTCCGCTGTAAAGGATTCCCCCGAATTTCTTGGCAGCGACATCAGCAAAGAGAATATCCTTCCCCTTTAACAATCCGGTTACCAGCCCCAGTAGAATACCGAATGCATTGGTCGTTATCAAAGCGGTAACCAGATGTACTCCCCTGTACATAACAAATATCAGTACCGCTGGAACGATGAGCATTATCAAACCCTTGGGAGATACTTCACGAGCCAGAGCAATGGCTGTAGAAGAGTCTGACTTCATGGTAATTCCAAAAATTATAAACAGGATAATTGAGAAACCGGCTGCAACAAAGGCATATTTCAAACGGCTCTTAACAACGGTGTTTATCTCAGCACCCTGGGTAAAGGCTGATGCAATCGTTGTATCAGATATCGGAGCGATGTTATCACCGAAGAAGGCACCGCTTACCAGTGCTCCGATCATAACCAGAGGGCTGGCACCAAGGCCGACACCAACAGGAAGCATCAGTGGGCCGATTGCTGCAATACTGCCGCCGGAAGTTCCGGTAGCTGTAGAGAAAAGAGCTGCAATAATGAAGGTGATTAACGGCAGGAATGCTCCGGAAACGCCAACATTAACTCCAAGCCACACCAAACTGTCAACTAATCCGGATGACTGCAGCAGTTTCCCCATGATACCGGCAAGTATCCATGCCATTGCCATAACAGCAACCATTTTCCTGGACATTCCAACAAGAAGAGCTTCTGATGCTTCAGAAGGTTTCTTTGCAAGAACAATCGCAACGAAAATTGCTGCCAGGCAGGCAACCCACAGGGTTTTTGTATGTACCCATCCGGTCAGCACAAGGGCAAGAATAACACCGAGCAGTGTTATCAGCGGCAGGAAGGCACCGAACATACCCATCCTGAATTCAAGCCTCTCTGAATTCTTTTCCATATCTCTCTCCTCAAAAATAATTTGCAGATATAATCGTATATACGTATACATTATATTTCGTATTTTCGAATATTGACATACGGATACTATCATAGTAATCTTCATCATGCAAGTTTGTTTTTTCAGGATTATGACATGTTGTATGTCTTAGCAGCTGTACTCACTTTCCCTATAACAACAATTCTCACAATTGCCGGAGTTGGTGCCGCATTTGTCCTGATTCCTATATTCACAGCATTGGGAGTCGAGCTGCATGAAGCTATGGCCGTGGCATTACTTCTCAACGCCCTTGCTATGATTTTTGCTTCTTCCCGCTATGCCAGAAAGAAACTCATACTCTGGAAAATTGCAATTCCCTTCATAATTACAAGCTGTATCGGAGCCCCGGTTGGAGCATTATTAAGCTATAGAATAAATAATAGTTTCTTGAGAATTTGTTTTATACTTTTCCTGCTCTTTGCTTCAGGGATGATTTTTTTCTACAAAACAAAGCAGGAAAAATCTGATGCTCCACCCAAGTTATCTCTCAAGAACACGTTAATCACTGGTTTTGCCGGACTGGCAGTGGGATTTATCAGTGGTCTGATTGGTGTAGGCGGCGGAAATATCGTTCTTCCAATACTGATTGCACTTGGGATAAAGCCGAAAGAAGCGGTGGCCACAACGGCACTTATTGTAATTTTTTCATCACTTTCAGCATTTATCAGCCATCTTGAAGTTGGGACTCTGGACATCCTGTTCGTATCTGTTACTGCTGGATCGGCAATTCTCGGGGCAATAATAGGTTCCTGGCTGATGACCGATAAATTGAAACCTGAAATTATAAAAAAAATACTCGGATTTATTCTGATAGCCGTCTCAGTGAAAATGATAATCAACTTGTTTTAAAGGACTTGAAATGGAAAATGAAAAAGTAAATAAAATCAGAGAAGAACTTCCCGCTGTATCCAGCTGCCATTACCTGAATACCGGAACTAACGGCCCGCTCTGCCGGGCAACTGCTGAAATTATGAAAGCTGAATCTGAAAAAGAATTTCTGGAGGGAAGGTATCTCCCCTTCATTTCTGAATTGTATAAAGATATGGATGAAACCCGCTCATTACTTGCTGAATTTATAAATGCTGACTACGAGGAGGTGGCCCTTACACATACGGCAACTGAGGGAATGAACCTGATATTGTGGGGAATCAATTGGCAGCCGGGAGATGAAATTATAACGACAAATCAGGAACATATCGCCAGCCTTGCCCCAATCACACTTGTAAGAAATAAATATAATCTAAGTGTTAAGTATCTTGAAGTTTCATATGCAGAGGATTACAGCGAAAAAACACTCCTGGAATCATTCAGGAAGAGTATATCGCACAAATCAAGACTTCTGGTGGTCTCTCATGTATCCTTTTCCACAGGCCTCACCTTCCCGCTAAAAAAACTGACGGAAATCTGTCATGAAAATGATATGTATATTTTAGTTGATGGTGCCCAGGGAGCCGGTGCCACTCCTTTGGATGTTCATGATTCTGATATTGATTTCTATTCCCTGGCCGGCAGGAAGTGGTTACTGGGACCGGAAGGCATTGCGGCTTTATACATTTCAAAAAAACGAATTTCTGAAGTGGATCCGACATTCATCAGCCCCTCATCCATTAAAAATCGGCATAATCTTGATATCACATCTCCATACATTATTCCCGCACCCTATGCTGCAAGATATCAGACAGCAACCGCTATTAACCGTCCTATACTTCTGGGGTTTAAAGAATCTTTAAAGTTCCTGCTGAGAGATGTTGGAAAGGAGTGGATGCTGAATCGGATAAAAAGCCTCGTGTCATCGTTAAGAAAAAAACTTGAAGATATCCCTGAGGTCTCAATCATTACTCCCGAAGGTACTGAAGCCGGCTTCATCCACTTCCTGATAGAAGGCTGGAATCCTGCGGCATTCTGCACTATTATGAACCAGAAAAAGTATATGATACGGCCGGTCCCCGAGCAGCATCTCCCTGCTCCGATAAGAGTTTCCGTTGGTTTTTACAATACTGAAGATGAAATTAAGGGCTTAGTAGAAAATATCGTTGACGTTATCAACAAGGAATAATTTTGGCTAACAGAGACAGATCCAGGAATGAACTGCGGGCAAGTATCCTGAAAGCGCTGGCTAATGTGACAAGGGTTTGTGTAATAGAGAACCTGAAGGACCGCCCTTATAACGTAACTGAATTAGCCGATTTGCTTGGTGAATCCAATTCCATAACATCCCGGCATCTTAACGTCCTTAAATCTGCAGGTCTTATTGAAGATAAAAAAATAGGGACTACTGTTACTTATTCTCTGGCCAGCAATGGTATACCTGATATTCTAGACTCCGTCGATGAAGTTATTAAAATGAATTATGAAAAATATCAGGCTTTTTTCAGTAAAGAACTGGTGAAGTAACGATAAGCTTCTCCAGCCCATCATGCCTCTTTCCGCAACGGGATTCAAGAATCGCAACCCAGGCATTCAGATATGTGATCTGCACCAACTGCTGAATCACACTATGTGTACTTACAGCTTCATGAATTCATCAAATTATATGTAATTTCTCATCTTTTTTATTCAATTCTCCTCAAATTACGCTTATACTTAATACCCTGATTTCCAAGGAGGAATTCCATGAACAGACGTTTTATTCGTTTTATCTCAGCCCTGTTACTGCTGAGTGTTCTCCCCTTCGCCTTAATGGCGCACGGGCTTAGTGAGGGTCCACTCGATGGGTCTGGTGAACTGGTTGTATTACACACCAATGATTTCCACGGGCATCCGCTGAAATTCTACAACTACCCCGCCCCGAACCTGGGGGGACTCCCGGCGATAGCTACCATCGCACAAAATACCAGAGATATGTACAACAGTGTTCTTATCCTGGACGCCGGAGATTTAAATACCGGACGGCCGGAATCTAATTTCTACGAATCGGCACCGGACATCATTGGCTACAACTATGTCGGTTATGATGCCCTTACTCTGGGAAATCATGAGTTCGACAAACCTCTGGCCACCCTGGACGCACAGATGCGGATGGCCAGCTTCCCTTTCCTGTCAGCCAATGTCCGTTATCCCGACGGTTCACTGGTAGCTGAAGCTCCCTATATCATTAAAACCTTTGACGGTTTCCGTGTAGGTATTTTCGGACTCACCACTTCTGAGACACCCAAAGTTACCATGCCAACCATCACAGGAGATCTGATTTTTGAAGATGAAGTAGCCGTTGCCCGGCGTATGGTAGCCGAACTTGAACCCAAGGTGGATATCATAATCGCTCTGGTTCATATGGGACTCTACGATGATAACACCCATGGTTCACGAAGAGTAGCTGCCAATGTCAACGGGATCGACCTTATTGTTGACGGCCACAGTCATTCCAAACTTGACGAACCGGTCTGGGAAAATGGAACTCCTATTGTTCAGGCCTGGAACTGGGGCCTGCTGGTTGGAAAAGCTGTTCTTACCATCACCGACGGTGATGTAACAGATTTCAACTGGGAAACCATCCCGGTCAATCTGAAGAACCGCACAAAGGACGCCGACGGCAACAGTATCTACACCTTCATCGGTGAAGAGATTCCCGAAGATCCCTATCTTCTGGCGGCACTCACCCCGTTCAACGACCAGGTGGAAGCCAAGCTTTCTGAAGTTATCAGCGAAGCAGACGGTTATTTTGACAATGAGAATATCCGAAAGGAAGAAGCAGCTCTGGGTAACCTGGTTGCCGATGCCATGCTCTGGGCCACAAAGGGCCAGGGATCGGATTTTGCCATTCAGAACGGCGGTGGAATCCGGGCAGGTATTCCCGAAGGCGATATCGACAAGAAAATTATCTATGAAGTACTTCCCTTCGACAACTCAGTGATGACCGTGGAAATGACCGGCAGGGATGTACTGGCCATGTTTGATTTTGTTGCCACTGTACCCCGTGGTAAGGGTGCATTCCCTCAGGTATCCAAAGGTGTGGAATTTACAATTGATTTCGGTACCGGAGAAGTCCGGGATCTCACCATCAATGGAAAAGCTGTCGATCAGAATGCCACCTACAAAGTAGCCACCAATTCCTTTATGGCAGCCGGGGGTGACGGTTATACCATGATGAAATCCGGATATCACTACGACACCTCTGCCTTCCAGCGGGATGTTGTGATTGACTATCTGCAACACCTCGGCGGATCAATCGAACCTGAAACCGAAGGGCGTATTACCGTTATTGAGGCTCAGTAATTATCAATACGCTTTGTTCCGGGCCTTTTATATCCTGGAACAGAGCGTTTCTGTGCAGGAAGGATCTCCCACTTTGAGAATTCCTGCGGAATGTAATACTTTATAATTCGTATGATGAAAAAAGTGGTGAAACAAGATTGAATACAGCAGATTCCAAACAGGTAGAATTACGTAAAGTTCTCGTCCTTGTAAATCCAAAGTCAGGATTACCCCGCTCTTTCAGTTCTATGCGCCGGGTTATTGAAAAGTATTGGGATGTACCGGGAATTGATTTGTCATATCAATTCACTACCAGCGCTGAAGATGGCATGAGTAAAGCTGAACGTGCCGTGAAAAACAACGTTGATACAATCCTCGTGGTAGGTGGTGATGGCACGATCAGCACCGTAGGCAGGGTACTTGTTGGAACCGATGTATCCCTGGGAGTCATCCCCAGAGGAAGTGGTAATGGGTTTGCCCGCCATTGCGGTATCCCCATGGGTTTGAATGAAGCTGTAAAAAGCTTAGCCACTGCTAAGGTGAGATCTATCGATGTAGGTGTCGTTAATAAACAATATTTCTTTGTCACCTGCAGTATGGCCTGGGATGCCGCTTTTGTTAAATCTTTTGAGAAATCACCCATGCGGGGCATATTGCCGTATATTTTTGCAGGTGTTCATGAATTTCTACAGTATAAGGCTCAGGATATCTCTGTGAAAATCAACTCAGACCCAGGGGAGACATTCAAGAATCCGATGGTTTTTACCATTGCAAACATGACTCAGTTCGGTGGTGGTGCCAAAATTGCCCCACATGCTGAAGCCGATGATGGTTTGCTTGAACTGGTAGTTGTATTACAGCAGGATGTGGCCCTTGTGGTAACACAGATTAACAAGTTGTTTAATGGTTCTCTTAATAGGATTCCCGCTGTACAGACCCGTCAATTCAGAACTATGAAGATTTATCGCAGTAATCCTACACCCATTCAGGTTGACGGCGAATTGAGTGATGCACCAAAAGAGATTAATATCAGTATCATACCTGCTGCCTTAAAAGTACTGTTCCCGGGATAATCCAGTGATAAGCCCGTTTCTACACCGGGGGTTATCTGAGCCCCTTGGGTGAACAGCATGACAAATCTTAAAATTATTTTAGTAATATTATTAGCCACCTCTGGCGCCGGGCGTTTTAGACCTTGTGTGTCAGAGGTTCGTTACAGTTTGATTTTGCTGCTGTCTATTTCAGCTTTAAAAAGACTGTCGGTACTGTTTGAATACTGAACCAGGTCTACTTTCAATTCCAGGCCCCTTCTGTAAAGGGCCGTCCTGAACTGTGTTTTTCCGGTTCTGAAAGAGCCGGGGTCCATTGCTGTCCCAATGGCAATATCAATATCACCGCCCCGAAGAGAATCGTCAGTACGGCTTCCAAAGAGATAGACATCTACGGTACCAAAACTATCTTGAACTGATTCGAGTATTATTTTTTTTTCAACCGCCCTGATAATCTCATAACATCCCTCTCCGATAAATCGTTCCGCAAATTTCCCTGCATTATTATAATAGGTCTCAAGAGTACTGAAGTGGTCGATACAGAATTTCAGATCATTGAGAGCCTGATCTAAATCCCTGGGATAGTCATACTCAAGCTGATTTCTTATCGCTCTTATTTCAATCCACACTTCAAGGCTTTCAATAACCTCTTCCTGCTCCATGGCAAAAAGAGTTTCTGTCATTTTGTCAGCTGTCACTCCGCTTATATCAACAAGCAGAGGGAATATCTTTGCACCGAGAAAGTCCTGTACTGAAGCAAATCTTTTCAAATAAGCATCGAGAAGGGCCTTATCCCTGAGTGAAATTTAACGGCTGTAAACTCTATAGTCAATATTCAATCTCTACCTCAGAGCCGCAAGGCATTTTCGGCCCTGCGGCAGAGAACAAGGGTTGTACCGGAGCACCGAAGGTGTGAGGAACAATCCCGTCAGTCATTAAACAATTTCAAGAGCCACTTCAATCATCTGATTGAAAGTGGTTTGACGTTCCTCGGAAGTGGTGGACTCGCCGGTGACAATGCTGTCGCTGACAGTAAGCAATGATAGAGCCTTCACCTTGAATTTGGCTGCCAGGGTGTAAAGCGCGGCGGTTTCCATTTCGGCGGTGAGAACTCCGTACTCAGCCCACATTTTCCATCCCTCTTCATTGTCATTGTAGAAGGTATCCGATGTCAGCACATTTCCAACCTTGGCTGAGATCCCCAGACTGTCGGCTTTTTCCCAGGCCCGGCGGAGAAGATCGAAATCCGCAGTGGGGGCAAAATCCATACCGTTGAAACGCAGCTTGTTTACCGCCGAATCGGTGGACGCACTCATGGCGATAACAACATCCCGGAGCTTCACATCTTCCTGCATGGAACCGCAGGTGCCCACCCGGATAAGATTCTTCACTCCATAGAAATTCATCAATTCATAGACGTAGATTGAGATGGACGGTACTCCCATTCCTGTTCCCTGAACTGAAACCTTCTTGCCCTTGTAAGTGCCGGTGAATCCCAGCATACCCCTCACTTCAGTGTAGCAGATTACATCTTCCAGAAAGGTTTCTGCGATAAATTTCGCCCTTAATGGGTCTCCCGGCAACAGGATGGATTCTGCGATTTCGCCTTTCTCGGCGCCTAAATGCGGTGTACTCATATTCATACCTCTTTTTGTTTTCATTGCCGGAAGTCCGGCTTTGATTTATTGTGTTTATATGGCTGATAAGAACTGGTTTGATATATCCGGAATAACTGAAATTCAAGCGGCAGATTTTGTGAGAATTGGAATTGACCTCTGGAACAGGGCCGAACCCGGATTCTGTGAGAATGCTACAAGCGAATATCTTACAGATCTTTTCAGCTCTCTGGGTTTTGATATCGAAGAATTCACGGGTATGCCTGGATTTATCGCTATGGCCCCGGGTGCCGATCCAAGCATTGCGGTGGTTGCCGATATGGACGCCCTTCCCCTCCCCGGGGATGAGGAGGGAGCCTACATCCATTCCTGCGGTCATCATATGCAGACTGCCGATATTTACGGGGCGGCCAGGCTGCTTTCTGAATCTGGTTCGGTTTCCGGATCCAACGCTTTGAAATCCCTGGCATTTATCGCCGTTCCTGCCGAAGAGTATATCGATCTTGAAAGCCGGGAGGAGCTCAGAGCGGAGGGCCGGATTAAACATCTGAGCGGGAAGCTGGAACTTCTCGAACGGGGTATTTTCAAACGCTATAAGAAGGTGGTTTCCACACATGCCGCGGGTTTCGGAGAACAGGAGTTTATCAGCAGTGTTATGGGAATGGGAGGATTCGATGTGCTGCGTTTCAGGTTCACAGGAAAAGCCGCTCATGCAGGGGCGCAGCCTCACAGGGGAATCAACGCTCAGAACGCCGCATCCCTCTTCCTTCAGGCCTGTGCCTTTCTCAGGGAGAGTTTTAACGAGTCTGATCATATCCGCATTCATCCGCTTTTAACCCTCCCTCAGGGTCAGTCTGTAAACATCATTCCCGAAACGGCCTTCGTGGAAACCTACGTCCGGGGTGCAAATCCCGAAGCTATCTCTTCTACCGTCGAAAAACTTAAAAAGGCCGCTGCAGGCTGCGCTCTTTCCATCGGCGGGGAAGCC
>Ga0164315_10001903_pt1 | contig 15869 bp, 10 predicted proteins | sample GuaBasSedimGuay6_FD_113737 | JGI IMG/M metagenome (GOLD analysis project Ga0164315, IMG submission 113737) | Subseafloor sediment microbial communities from Guaymas Basin, Gulf of California, Mexico - Guay6, Core 4569-2, 0-3 cm | ecosystem: Environmental > Aquatic > Marine > Hydrothermal vents...
AGGGCGTTGCCCTGGGCTTTAATAAAGCGCCCTTTCAGGGCTGAGTAGTTACATAAAATAAAGCACTTAAATTAAATCGGTATAATGTCTATTAAATCATAAATCCGATTTATCAAAGAAATCGGATTTATTACCAAAAAAATGCTTAATTCCTAAAAGCTCAAAGTAAGATACACTCGATCATCACCCCCAACATCATCTGCATTGTCTAAGTCAGTATTGCTATAGCTGATGGCTACATCAAAATCACCAATAGGATAGGACAACGACGCACCATAATGGGTGTAGTCATCAAATCCCATTGCCTTATTATCTTCGATGCCTTGCCAACCCACTTGTCCGCTGATTTCCAACTCATTAACGAAGGTGTGAGTGACAGAAAACACACCGTAATGAGAGTTACCAGTGCCAAACTGATCCGGGGAAAAAAAATACGAGATACCTAGATCCGTCTTTTGGATACTATAAGTTAAATCGGCCATAAACTCGGTGGTGTCGTAATTCAAATCGCTACTCGCCCCCGGAAACAGATAGTGAGCGGCTTGGAGTTCATAGCTAAGCTTATCGCTTATTAAGTCACCCTCATAACCGAGATACAGACCAACCAATATATTGGCACGATCCTCAGGTTTGACTGTATTCTTTTCTAACAAATTAACGTTAGCAGCCCAAGTCTTCACATAAGCCCCACTTTCATAGATATTTTCTACGTCAAACCCACCCTGGATAGCCGCTTCTCCATTGGTGTACGTTAATCCACGATCCACAAAGTCGGTAGTCAATGCCACATTCGCACTGACATCAAAGGGTTTTTTTTCCGCATCGGTTTCTGCAGCTTGAACAACAGGTAGACTCGCAAATAAAGCACTCGTCAGTACTGCATGTTGTGACAATTTCATAGACTTCTTTCTCCTTGGTTGTCGCATAATACTTAAATTTTGACTAACTATTTTAGTAAGAATTAGCGTTAGCTGTTGGCTGGAGGGGTATAGGGATTTCCGATCTTCTTGCGCTATTCGTCAAGTTTCTATTCACGAGTAACAGGAGTCGGCCAGATTTATCTTGGAACTGTCCAAACTAAAGTTGGCCGACTCCTGAGCCAACTATTTTACCAGTCAAAACCAAGTTGACAGGAACATCTATAGAGTCAATCACGGCGATAAGCACACACAGGGTTATTTTTGAAATAACACATATTAAAGGAAATAAAAAATTAGTTCAATGGCAAAATACTTTTCTGGATTTTCACAAATGTAATGGTCAACAAGATATTAAGCACTCCTTACTCCTTGCCTTCGTAGGGGAATGATGGCAATGTTTAACACCGATTTGACCATGACAACTTTTTAACATAAATCATTAGTATTTAACTCACTACTTATTCGCTATTCGCTTTTTGCGTTATGCGAGCGAAGGTATTGAACATCAGATTAGATGATTTTCGTTGGCTACCACTTAGGCCGCGACAACCGATGTATTAAGGAGTTATGTGGATTTCCATGTTCGCGTTCATTACAGTACTCAAGTGTCGTGGGCTTAGCATCTATCAGTTTGTGGTTTTTTTTCAACACTTCAGTTCACAGAGTACCACAGAGTCACACAGAGTTAGATTTTTTTCTCTGTGAAACTCCGTATAATTCTGCGTCTCTGTGTTGAATTGATAGAAAATTAATAAAATTAATTTATCACTTTAAAATAAAAGTTTTATAGACGTTCAGAAAAATTATTTAATAAAATTAATTTATCACTTTAAAATAAAAGTTTTATAGACGTTCAGAAAAATATTTAGGGCAAAACCTTCGATGTTTGCCAAACCTTGAAAATTTTTATACACACAGAAGGTAATGGCGCGCACGATAGGAATTAATTAAGTTCCAGGGGCGTTGCCCCTGGCTTTAATAATCTATGTACAGGACAAAAACGTGCTCAAGTCGTGATGCTATCGCTTTTTTTTGCGATAGTATCACTTTTGCGGTTCACATAAAATTTATAATATGTCTCGTTCCATATCAATATATCCCAAGCAATAACCAACATTTTTGAGTGATACATTTTTGAGTGTGACTCACGCATCGATACGCAATAATATCACCAAATACCTTAAAATCCATTTTTGACAACTTTTTGTCCTGTACATAGTTTAATAATACGCCCTGGGGCTAGGTTTTAAAGCCCCTTTGGTGCAAAATGAATATAGCCAGGGGCAACTCTTTTGGCTTACACAACCAAAATTTCCATCGTGCGTGCCATTACACACAGAAGGCACTTCGTTCCCCTTCGTTCCCCTTCGTTAAATTTAATTTTTTATTTAAATTCAAAGATAGGCTCGAAAAATCAAAAAAGCTCAATTTATGATTATGGTAAGTATAAAAGAACATTTATCTGAAGTAACTACTCAGCCCTGAAAGGGCGCTTTATTAAAGCCCAGGGCAGCGCCCTTTTCACAACAATAACAACGAACAAGCCCACCAGGTGCGATTTAAAAATATTAACAAGAAAATTTCAAATGTTTTAAAGCCCCAAAGGTGCGGAATTAATATAGCCAGTGTAACTACCTGGAACTAAAATTGTATTTTACGCAATCGGGAAATGCTATATCTGAAAAACTATAGCATAGTGTGAAACGGAAATTTGGACTGCCCATTTTTAACCTAAATTATTGCTTTAAACAATCAATACTTTAATTGATGCGCTATTCGCTATTCGCTATTCAGTTTATGCGAATAAAATGAGCAACTCGATGATCACGTTTTTGATGGTTATAGTTTTTCAGATAAAGGTAGTCCTAAACATGTAGTGATGTTACGGATGCTATACCTCGATGGGATAGTATCCGTTTGGACATCATCACTACTTCTACAGGACGATCCAGTTAAAAACCTTTGCCCTAAATATTTTTCTGAACGTCTATAGTTCAAAATATTAACCACGCTAAATTCATTTGATTGTCATTAGTGATTAGAATAACATAGTCTTTAAAACCAAGTGGTTTGGTTTTTCTATCTGCGACAATGCTCATTTATTCCCCTCCAAATATTTCCAAAAAATAGAGAGCTAAGATGTATATTGGACATCCAAGATATAGCGTTTCCCGATTGCATGAAATACAAAAATGAGGTTAACAATATTAATAATAAAATTTTAAAGGTTTTAAAGCCCCAAAGGGGCGGAATTAATATAGCCAAGGGCAACGCCCCTGGAACTAAAATTGTATTTTACGCAATCGGGAAATGCTATAAATCTGGCTAACTTTGACCAAAATAGTGGCTGAACGAAAAACCCTTGCTATCGTGTTATCTATTTTGAACTGAAAAATATTAACACGTTGATAACAAAAATATTTCTTGATTCGCTTGAAATTACACACTGAAATATTATGATGGTTTTCGTCCAAGCACAATTTGGGTAAGGATTTGGTAATTGGGAAGAATCATTATGGTTTTTCCGCTTGAACGGATTTTTGTTTGATGATTAATAAAGTAATATCATCAGACACCTTTTGTGTACCAATATGTTGTCGAACATCTTCAATCACCGCCTGTTGTATTTCATGGGAACGAAGATGCCAGTTGCGACTCACAATCTCGCACAGCCGTTCCAACCCAAAAAGTTGGTTATCGGAATTTCGCGCCTCCGTAATCCCATCGGTGTACAGTACCACACCCTCACCCGGCTGCAATGAAATTTCCTGTCGTGTCACATAATCAGCAGTATCAGGTATCACCCCAATCATAAAATCTAACTCAAGGGTATCAATTCGTTCAATTTTGCCCCCCTGACGTACCACCAACACCTCTTCATGTTGTCCCGTCACACACAATTGACCCTTTTGATAATCCAATAAAGAAAGAGTCAAGTTTTTCTTTAAATTCATACGCTGTAGATTCTCATAAACGGCGCGATTGAGAATATTTAAAAAGGTTTCAGGAGGACTCACCTTTGAAACGAGCAAAGTACGCACTGCCATTTGCACCATGATCATCAAAACACCACTTTCAAGCCCATGTCCGGTCACATCACCGATACCGATTTTGATACGCCCATCATGTTCAAGGACATCGTAATAATCGCCCCCGACTTCATCGGCCGGTTCCATAAAGCAGGCAATGTCCAATCCCTCAACACGTTCAAGTTCCTCGGTAGTGGGCAAAACCATCTGTTGTAAGCGGCGTGCCACGTCTAATTCCGCTTGCATTCGCAGATTTTCGGCTTTGAGGCGTTCATTGAGTGTAAGAATTTTCTGGTTAGCTCGGGAAAGTGCTTGGTTAGTTTTTTGTAGTTTATGAGTCAAATCTCGAATGCGTAAATGGGTGGTGACACGCGCCAAGACTTCCTTATGTTGTATGGGCTTAGTGACGTAATCCACGCCTCCTACTTCAAACCCGTTAACCTTATCTTCGGTACTGTCCAGAACCGTCATAAAAATCACTGGAATATCAAAGGTGCTTTCATCGATTTTCAAACGACGGCAGGTTTCAAAACCGTCCATGCCCGGCATCATCACATCTAATAAGATTATGTCAGGTTGGAGTGCTTGGGCAATTTTTAGTCCTATGCTACCATTTTTAGCCACAATGATTTTAAAACCATAATTTTATAAATAACTCATTAATCCCCCCCCAAATTCATGGGGTTGTCATCAATCACTAGAATAACAGAGTCTTGAAAATCAAGTGATTGAGTTTCTATCGGTGCGACATCGTTCATTTTTGTCCCTCCAAATATTGTTCAACTAAAGCCACATTTGCTCATCTTCAAAAGCTTTGGCTAACTCAAGCACTTTTCGGGCAAAGGGGATATATTTCTCATCCAACGCTTCAAGGTGCGCCCCTCCCGAATCCGTCGCATTCTTCTAGGTGAAACCCACATCGTTATACATAAGTATTTAAGCATTTTATTTTAATGATATTTATGTAGCCCACCTCGTTTTTTTTTGCCCACCTTAAGCTTAAACGGTGGGCAAGAAAAAGACGAGGTGGGCTACATTTTGACTTATGTATAACGATGAAAGGTGAAACCTAGTGCAGGATAGCGGAAATTTTCGGACCACCCAGCCAACAGCTTTTCGCGCAAAAACTTTGGCGCGAAAGCAGTTGTCTGAAAGCTTGTCTGAGGCTAAAGCCGACTAACCCTCTTTTTAGGGTACTTGAGCTTTTAGACAACGGCTTTAGCCGTTGGCTGAAGTGGTCTGGAAACTGTAGCGATCCTGTACTATAGTTTTTCAGATAATTATTTTCAAAGGAGGTATCTTATTAAATAGCCGTGCTGCATCATTTCTGTGAAAACCGGAATCTAGAATGTGAAATTATTTTTCTGACAATCTATAGTAGGGTGGGCAAGTTTTTTTTGCCCACCTTAAGCTTAGACGGTGGGCAAGAAAAAGACGAGGTGGGCTACATTTTGACTTATGTATAACGATGAGAGGTGAAACCTAGTAGGGGACCGGCAAGTTTGTTTTTGCCCACCTTAAGCTCCTCCATGAGGGCGAGGTAAAAACCTTAGAATTCAGTCCAACCTCGAAGGTTTGACTTAAACCTTTTCTGAGCGACTATATAAAACAGCCAGTTAAAAAGTGCTAAAACCATTGTCAATTACAACAACCTTTCAATGGCCGCTATCAAGTCTTTGAAACTGACAGGTTTACTCAAATAATCATTTGTCCCCGCTTCCAAACAACGTTCCTTATCTCCGGGCATCGCTAAGGCAGTCAATGCAATAATTGGAATAGCAGCTATTTCCGCATTGGCCCGAATCCGACGTGTTGCTTCTAATCCATCCATAATCTGCATTTGAATATCCATAAGAATGATGTCTGGGTGTGCTGTTATCACTTGTTCAATCGCTTGTACCCCATTATAGGCAATAATGACTCGGTAACCCTTGACTTTGAGGTAGTCAGACACTGTTTCGATGATGGTTGGATTATCATCCACTAACAAAATAACCGCCGATGTGTGTAATTTGGCTACCACCAATTCCGGTTGACTGTCAGTATTATGCTGGTTATCGTCATACTGTAGTTTATCCATCATGGGTTGCCAAGGTAATGACACGGTGAAGCTGCTACCTTTGCCTACCTCACTTTTGACAGAAACGCAGCCACCGTGCATTTCTGCCAAACGATAAACCAAGGATAAACCTAATCCTGTACCTTCATGCGTTCTATTAAGTCCGCCATTTATTTGCACAAAGGGCTTGAATAGATATTCTAAGTCGGTTTCAGCTATTCCTATCCCAGTATCCGAGACGATAAAGTTAACCACACCATGTTCGGCATCACCGCTAATTTCTAAGTTTATTGCGCCATTTTCTGGCGTAAATTTGACGGCATTACTCAACAAATTAAGCAGAATTTGCTTTAGACAACGGTCATCGGCTTGAACAGTCGTTACCGCAATGTCGAAACTTGTCGATATTTTGAAGCGTTTTTTAAACGCCAATTTTTTAATGAAGCGCAGACAGGTATTGGCAATTTGTTCGGCTGAAACCAGATTCATTTCTAACTGGACTTTACCCGCTTCAATTTTAGCCAGTTCAAGAATATCATTAATAAGAGACAGCAAATGGCGACCGCTTTCCTCAATGGTGTGCAGAGATCTTATTTGTGACTCATTAACCGAACCATAAGAACCCTCTTGCAGCACTTCCGCCATCCCCAAAATCGCATTCAGTGGCGTGCGTAATTCGTGACTCATGCTAGCGATAAATTCGTCCTTAAGGCGAGCAGCGCGAGCGAGTTCCATATTGGCTCTCATTAACTCTGCCGTGCGTTCTTCAACGCGCTGAGCCAGTGAGGCACGTTCTTGTTGTAACGCTTTTTCAGCGTGTACCCGCTCCAATTCCGCAGAAGCGCGCGCTGCAAAAATCAGTAACATTGATTCTATCCGTTTTTGAGAACGAAGCGGCTTATCATCCATAATCGCTATCAAACCCATTACCTTGCCATGAGTATCGAAAAGTGGTACGCCAACACAACTTTCAACCCCCATCTGGATCAATAAAGGATTGGTAAAGTGTTGTTGAATACCTTGGGAATAAGAACCACAGGGAATATCACCGGTGATGACATTCTCGCAAGGCGTGTTGCGTAAATCATATTCAAAATTGTCAATTAATTGGTTGTCAGCAACGATAAAGAGGGTGGTCAATATTTTGGGATCATCTGTCAACGATTGACCGATAAAAGCGTATTTCACTTGCAATATCTTAGCGAGATGTTCAACCAACCTTTCGAGAAAATTGCTACCAGTTGTGGCTGAAACACCTTCGACGATATTCCGCAGTGTTTCTTCAGCTTGCTTACGCTCAGTGATGTCGCGAATTGTAGTTGAAACCAGAATACCTTCTTTGGTTTCAATGGGGCTAAGACTGATTTCCACTGGAAACCCGCTACCATCTTGGTGCAAAGCGTAAAGTTCTATACCAAACCCCATAGGCAGTGGGCTAGGATCACTAAAATAAGTTTTCCAGTGATGGCGATGCTGGCGTCTATAGCGTTCTGGTATCAGGATTTCCACTGGCTTGCCGAGTAAATATGCCCGCGTAGAACCAAAGAGTTTTTCAGTCTGAGTGTTGATGAGGATAATGGTGCCTTGTTGATTGACAATCACCATGGCATCTGGCGCATTTTCCAATAACTGTCGAAAATTTTGCTCAGCCAATTTGCGTGTGGTAATATCACGACAACTGTATAGGACTGTACCTTCCTTGATGAACACGCGCTTGACATTAACGAGTAATGACAAGGTTTGTTCCGACTTATCTATCATTTCACATTCGGCGTTTTGGATCTCTCCCAACCGCTTTAATTCATCAAGCCAGATACAATTATCTTGTAGCAATCTTGATATGTTGCCGAAGGCTTGCATTTCCGCTATGGAAAAACCGACAAAGTTCTTAATATTTGGACAAATATAAGTGAAGTTTCCGTCGTCATCCGTGATGAAGATCGCATCTGAAATGTTGCTCAAAATAACTTGGTGTAGTTCTTCGGAACGCCGTAGTTGTTCCTCCATTTGCTTACGTTCGCTGATGTCAGTAATCATGCCTAGCGCGCCCATAAATTCACCATGCTCATCAAACAGGGGAGCAGTACTGATAATGGCCCACAATTCTGAACAATCTTTGCGCCGAAACCGAAAATCATGCCGTTCCCCTATTCCCTGTTTGTGCCAATCAAAATTTCGCTCGGCTTCAAGACTAGCCGCTTCATCCATGAAATCATACATTGGGCGGCCCTGCATTTCTTCAATGCTATAGCCCAACATGTCAGTCATACGTTGATTGACAAAACTGGTTTTAGCTTCAGCGTTTATGACCCAAATGCCTTCTTGGGCAGTATCCACAATACGCCGATAGCGTTCTTCACTGGCTTTCAGGGCCATTTCTGTTTGTTGACGTGAGACAATCTCTGTTGTCAGATATTGATTAGCGGCTTCCAATTGGTGAGTTCGTTGAAAGACTCGCTTTTCTAACTCTTCATTAAGTTTGCTGAGTGCTAGTTGTGTCTGTTTATACTCAGTAATATCAATCGCAACAACAGCGACTTTGGTGATGGTTTCCCCCTGATTAGCAACTGGACAAATAAAAGTGTGAAAATACCTATCCTCACGGTTGTCTTCAAAACGGATGGGCTGTGCGGTACGAACAACCTTGTCTAGTTGTTCCTTTATATTTGTAGCAAGTTCAGGTGGGAACCAATCGTAAATCGAAGTACCTACAAATTGAACCAGCGTCGTATTCAATCGTTGGACAGTGGTTTCGTTAGCACTCAAGATAATTCCATTGCTGTCTATAAGCACTGCCGTTTCTGGAATAGCATTTAACAAGGCACGCAGCATCGCTTCGCTTTCCTGCAAAGCGTATTCTGCTTGTTTACGTTGAGTTATTTCAGTATAAATACCGCAGAGCGCATAGATATTTCCAGCGGTGTCATATAGCGGAAACTTAACTGCAATGTAGCTGTGTAAACCCTCATCTAGGGAAATTTCTTCTTCAAATTCAATAGCGGCTTTAGCTTTCAATGCTTTGAGATCGTTAGCTTGAATGTGCTCGGCTGTTTTTGCTTGGAAAATCTCGTAATCGTTCTTATTAAGGATTTTCGCTTTTGTGGTGTGTAACAGTTTTTCAAACGGTCGATTGATGAAAATATAGCGTCCTTGAAGATCTTTAATAGAGATAACCGAGGAGGTATTGTCCAAAGCAGCATCTAGCATGAGATTTCTAATGATTTCTTGCAATTTTTGCTGAAGTTGCCGCACTGCGGGCCGAAAGATATAACGGCCTGTCAGTAGTAAAACCATGAGGGTGACAATGACAATAATGGCATTCAGCCATTTTACTTGGTTGAGGTGGGCTGTTGCCTCGGTTTCATATTGAGACACAATGACATCCATTTGCTGTACAAAGGCCATTTGTTCAGCAACAATTTGTTTAACGAGCCCTGATATATCCCCCGATTTGTCCAAATCAACGGCGGTTTTCCGAGTGGCAGTCAACAAATTTTTCGCAGCTACTTTCATCGCTTGATAGTGCGGTTGCAAATCAGCAAACTGGCGTGTAACGGTCGCGCTATTTTGACCCGGCAACCCTATATCGGCGTTACCAAATTGTAGCCCTTGATGAGAATGTTCCCATAACTTCAGTAGGTTACTAAAGTTATCCACTTGCTCAAGCGGCCTTTGAGCGTGAGTGGTCAACTGAATAAGAAGGGCTGTTTTGCTCAGATTTTCACTGAGCATCCGTTGTTGTCCGGCAATCTTGATGATGCGAGCATGGTTGGATTGTTGAAACAGTGCCCACTGAATCAGGAAATGCCCGGCAATAATCAGCAACGCAATAATACTAAACGCGATAATGTACTGATTGACCAAACGGTTGAACAAAAATGGATGATTTGAAATCACGGTGGAATGATTCATGTACTATTTTTCTGTTGAACTACTCGGTAAGATAAACCGTCTAACAAGAAATGGATTCTTGCATGAATGCAAATAGCGAATAGCGAATAAAATAAACTTTAAGTGTTCAAGTCGTGATGCTATCGCTTTTTTGGCGATAGTATCACTCAAACCGAAAATCGTGATGCTATCGCTTTTTTGGCGATAGTATCACTCAAACCGAAAGTCGTGATGCTATCGCTTTTTTGGCGATAGTATCACTCAAACCGAAAGTCGTGATGCTATCGCTTTTTTGGCGATAGTATCACTTTTGCTGTTCAACCCGTGCTATTGTTTTAGTGATACTATCGCAAAAAAAAGCGATAGCATCACAAAATCTTTATGGTTCAGTAAATGTCGTATCCGTCACAGTTAAATCTGTCAACATCCCCTCCAGTTTGGGCGCATGAACCCGTTGTGTCAAACGCTGACTATAGACAATGGCTTGCAAATCGTTCAGCGCCTTATTAAAATTATCATTAACCACCAAATAATCAAATTCAACAGAATGACTTATTTCTAAGGCAGCACCGCGCAAACGTTTAGCAATCACATCTTCACTGTCTTTACCTCGCTGACGCAGACGTTTTTCTAACGCAGCTCGCGAGGGGGGTAAAATAAAAATGCTGACGGTATCTGGTTTTAAGCGACAAACTTGCTGTGCGCCTTGCCAATCTATTTCCAAAATAACATCAACACCCGTGTCTAATTGTTCCGTCAGCCATTGTTGTGATGTGCCATAGTAATGCTCAAAAACCTGGGCATGTTCCAAAAATAAGTTGCCCTTCAACATCTGCATAAATTCATCTTCAGTGATGAAATTATAATTTACCCCGTTTTCTTCCCCCCGGCGAGGTTGACGTGTTGTATGCGATACCGAGACTTTAAGATTGTCGGTACTTTCCACTAACGCTTTAACCAACGTGGTTTTACCGGCACCCGACGGCGCGGCAATCGTAAATAACGTGCCCTTGCTCACAATTTCTCCTTATTCAATGTTTTGCGTCTGTTCACGCATTTGCTCAATTAACACTTTTATCTCAACGGCGTGACGAGTCGTGTTAATATGATTGGATTTTGCCCCCAGCGTGTTGGCTTCACGGTGTAACTCCTGCACCAGAAAATCCAAGCGTCTACCAATCGCTTGATCTTGCGTGAGTGTTTGCCGGATTTCTGTCAAATGGGTATCCAAACGATCCAATTCTTCAGCCACATCCATTTTTTGGGCGAATATCAGCATTTCTTGTTCTAGCCGCTCGCTATTGAGTTCGACTAATTCTGCTAAACGGGTTTGCAATCGTTCCCGTTGTGCCTGCAAAATGATTGGCAAATCAGCACGAATTGGCTCGACTTCAGCAGCTATGCCATCACAACGTTGTTCAATCAAAGCCGCTAATTGTACCCCTTCACGTTCTCGATGTGTCACCAGTTGTGCTAAAGCGGTATCAAAATGCTGTAGCACCGCTTCCCCAATTTTTTCCATATCCACCGTGTCAGCCTCTAACACGCCTTGCCAGCGTAAAATCTCTATTGGATTGGGTGGCGCGAGATTACCAGTTACCGCCTGAATTTGTTGCACCGCTTCCCATAATTGTTGGACTAACGCTTGATTGATATGCCACCCAGCACTACCGTTCTTGTTGGCTTGAAAATATAAAGTACAATCTACTTTACCACGCTTGAGGTGTTCAATAACACGTTCACGTATTGTGATTTCGTGGCTACGAAAATCTTCTGGCAGACGAATAGAAACATCCAAATAACGATGGTTGACTGAACGTAATTCCCAACACAATTGTCCCCACGTTTCTTGCACATCGAATCGTGCAAATGCTGTCATACTACGAATCATTTTATTTTCCTGAGTAAATAGGGTAGTCAATATATATATATATTATTTTCGCAAATGGCGAATGAGTCGGTGCGTTATATTTTTATTCTTAAATTTAAATTAGTGTACTATAGATGTGAATATATATTTCTTGGCACCCGTAAGTATTCTCTTAAAAAGATGCGTGCCATTACCGTTGGGGCTCTGTTTTAAAGCACCGAAGGTGCGAAATTAATATAGCCAGTGTAACTACCTGGCTGAACCCAATCCACGCTTGCGTAGAACCCATTAGCCTCGAACCATTACCCTTCATTCCTAATTATAGTTAATACTTTTGAAGGCTGCCCATTTATCGTTTATTAAAGTAAGGATTTAGATTATGGCTTATCAATATAACACCCTACGCGCGGTGACTTGGCAGGATAATCAATTATATTTATTAGATCAACGCAAGTTGCCACAACAACAGACAGTAATAATATTAGAAACCGTAGCCGATGTTGCACAGGCGATTACAGATATGGTTGTGCGTGGCGCACCCGCTATCGGTATTACCGCCGCTTATGGTGTTGTGTTAGCTGCTAAAGCGGCCTACAAAGCTGCACCCAACAATTGGCAAACCCTTATCGAAACGGATTTGCAGCTGTTGGCACAGGCGCGGCCTACTGCTGTTAATTTAATATGGGCTTTGGAACGTATGAGAGCCTGTTTTGCAAAAGCTGCTAAAAATCCGATAGAGATGTTGCTGGAAGAAGCAAAGCGCATTCAACAAGAAGATATCGATGCCAATCGCCGAATGGGGGATTTAGGGGCTGCGTTATTACCGTCGAACTGTCGCGTTTTGACGCATTGCAATGCCGGTGCGTTGGCAACCGGTGGCTATGGCACCGCTTTGGGTGTGATTCGCAGTGCCTATGCGGCAGGGAAAATTAGCCAAGTTTATGCCGATGAAACCCGCCCTTGGTTGCAAGGCGCACGTTTAACTGCTTGGGAATTGTTACAAGATAATATTCCAGTGACGCTATTAGCCGATAGCGCTGCTGCCGCTTTGATGCAACAAAAACGGGTGGACTGGATTATTGTGGGCTCGGATCGGATTACGGCGAATGGCGATGTTGCTAATAAAATAGGCACATACAGTTTGGCGGTGTTAGCACGCCAACATGGTATTAAATTTATGGTTGCCGCGCCCACTTCCACCGTCGATATGAATCTCACCGATGGTAGCCAAATTGTGATTGAAGAACGCGCCATAGACGAAGTCTTGACGATAGGCGGACAATCCATCGCGCCAAGTGGGGCAAAAGCATGGAATCCGTCATTTGATGTGACACCGGCTACGTTAGTGGATGTGATTGTGACGGAAAAAGGCGTTGTTGAACAACCAACAACTGAACGTTTAGCGGCGTTGATGAAGTAAAGGCTCACAGGAGTCCAAGATTTATCTTGGAACTGGCCAAACTAAAGTTTGGACTCCTGAGCCAACTATTTTCAGGTAGGTATATAACGATATGTAGGGGCAATCCTTTCGAGGCTAAAGTTTTTGCGAGCAAAAACTTTAGCCTCGAATATGGTTGCCCCGATTGACTCTCGAAAGAAGCGTTGTACGTAACATGAGTTACTTACGCTTAATCCACCCTATCAAACGACGCATCTTACGCCGGATGAAATTTTTTGTCCCACTGCCAACCGGAGTTTTGGCTGAACTCTCTTGAGAAAATGGTTTGATAGTCACATCTCGTGGGGTGATATGAGCGTCGGGACGTGTTTCTAGTATCTCAATGGCTTTGATAGCCGCTTTGATAACGTCGTCATCCTCTTCATGATGGATGTTAGTGAAATGACGCAGATATCTGATATCATTTTTTGCCCCTATCTGTCCAATCAATTCCACAATCGCTTTTCGGACAAGAGGACTCTCGTGATAGTAATATTTTCTATTTCTTTTAGGGACAAGATAGCGCTTTAATTTTTTGACATAATCTGAATATTCAAATTCGTCTATGTTGTTGACTACCCCACGTAAACAGAAAATAAACCAATTATGGAGTTCGGTTGGATAGAACAGTTTATATTTATTGGTCGATTTGTTATACGCAATAATCACATTGCTCTTCGGTTTTTTTAAACGCTTTATCCCGATTCTTGTGACGATATTCTGAAAATAATCAACCAGTCCTTCAAGCAATTTAATGCTTTGTGGTTTGTTGTCGCAAGCGAGTTGTTGAAGGGCTAAAATTGCAGCTGTCATTGAAGCCACCCTGTGGTTATTATTTTTCTCGGCTGCCCATAAAATATAATCTTTTAGGACAGTTAAGATAAAACTTTCTGCAATTTTAAGCGTTTTTAGGGAGTTACAGGTTGCTTCAACAGTAAAGTCATTTTTGATAAAAAAACCCAGTATTTTAGCCGTATGAAAATTAAACGCATTAGAAGAAATGGCAGCTAATGAATGAAGTGCTGGTTTCCTCACTAACTCGTTGTTTTCATGTGCTTTAGCGGAAATAATATTGAGCAGTCCTGGCTCAATTCTATTTGTATCATTATATTTCTCTTTAATTTCCCCCCAATTAAATTCATCAATGCCGGCAACACATTCTAATAAACCCAAAATAGCAGGCTCACAGCCGCTAAATTTTTTCTGACCCAGTTTTAAGGCCGCAATTTGCCTGACAGAAGCATTTTCACTTCTCAACAGATCATCCAACATTTTACCTAACCGCTTACGCTTTCCATGCGTGAAAAAGTATTTGTTACTCAAAAGGAACTTTTTTAACAAGAAGCTTAACCGGCTAAATATTTTCTTCGCCCAATTGGTAAACATTTTTATGACTCCTTAAAGAAACTTACCATCCTAATATAATTCAACAATCCTGAGATTTTTGACCACTTGAATCTGCTCGTCGGTATCAATATTTTTCAGCATTGCATATTTTTTAGATTCTACATCTTTAACCGTCAAACGTAAAACCCCTTCAAAGTCAACATAATATTCTGCCAACAATGCCTTTGATTGCGGAGAATAGAGTACCAATGGAAATGGCAGGTTGACAGCCATAAGAGATTCATCATCTAAGACATTTTTTTCTTGTTCGGTAATAGGAAATGTCTTAACCTCTTCTTTCGGTAATTGATAATAAAATATCAGTTCAAACTCATCTTGTTTGGCTTGATTCACCAGAAAATGGGTAGGCTCTATAATAAAGTATTGTTTTTTTGATGGATATAGTTCTCCCTTTGCAAGTATTTTAAAAGCCTGTCTCTTTGCTAAATTGGGATTGTAACTGGCAACGTAATAATCATAGCGTAATTGTTTAATCGTTAATCGGCCCGAAGCCATAGCTGCGCCTATTACCGCTTCAATCAAAGAGTTGGCAATTTTTGTTCTGATTTTCAGCATAGAAAATTCATCCACTAAACTAAGTTCCCAGGGCGCTGCCCTGGGCTTTAATAAAGCGCCCTTTCAGGGCTGTATTAAAATGGGTTCCCAGGGCGCTGCCCTGGGCTTTAATAAAGCGCCCTTTCAGGGCTGAGTAGTTACGTTTTTTTTAACGATAACACATTTTGTTCAAACGGATACTATCCCCCAAGGGATAGCATCCGTATAGTGATGGTGTTCAAATGCATACTATTCCCATCAGTTTGTAGGAAATTCAAAAAATCCGATCAATCCGGAAAGAAGTTGTACTCTCAGTATCGCTTATCAGCACAAGCCATACTTAAAGCGATTAATAATTATACACCACCACACGTCAATTTTTTAGTTCTAATCAGAATTGTTAATATGATAAGTACTGAAGCATAAGTTTTATAACATTATAAATGAATAATAATGTAGGGTGGGTAAGGGCTTTTTCTTGCCCACCATTTAACATTTAAGCTTAAGGTGGGCTTTGTAAAGAAGTTGGTGGGCACAAAATACCTGAAAATTGTAGGGTGGGTAAGGACTTTTTCTTGCCCACCATTCAACATTTAAGCTTAGGGCGTGTCATCAATTAGGTGCTCCCCTGAAAGGGGATAACATACCAGCCCAGGGCAACGCCCTGGGATTATGTGCATAATGATATTAAGCGGGCGGCGGGCGTGACATAATGTATCGC
>Ga0164315_10001904_pt1 | contig 15866 bp, 8 predicted proteins | sample GuaBasSedimGuay6_FD_113737 | JGI IMG/M metagenome (GOLD analysis project Ga0164315, IMG submission 113737) | Subseafloor sediment microbial communities from Guaymas Basin, Gulf of California, Mexico - Guay6, Core 4569-2, 0-3 cm | ecosystem: Environmental > Aquatic > Marine > Hydrothermal vents >...
ATGGAAATAATCAAAGATTTTGTCTCCATCGAACCTGAAATGGCGCGAGAAAAATACCAATTGGGTAAAGACGCACAGGATTGGAAAGTGCATTTAGCTCAAGCTGATATTAAGCATCACGATATTGATGCTTCTTATATTTATCCCATTTTGTATCGGCCTTTTGATAAGCGATATACTTATTATACGGGTAAAACAAAGGGGTTTATCTGTAGGCCAAGACATGAGGTGATGCAACATATATTAGCTGAGAAAAATGTGGGTTTGATTACAAGGCGACAAATGTTACCTTCACAACCGTGTACATACTTTTATACCTCAAATCATCTGATTTCTGATGGTGTTATTCGTTCTGATAATCGGGGCAGTGAGTCTCTTTTCCCTCTCTATCTTTATCCCACAGAAAAAGAAGAGTTTTTAAACGGTAATGGTAAACCTAAACCAAAGAGAAAACCCAATTTCGCCCCAAACTTCATCAAAGACGTAGAAACCCGTCTAAAACTACAATTTATCGACGACGGCACTGGCGATTTAACCACCACCATCGGCCCAGAAAATATCTTTCACTATATGTACGCTGTCTTTCATAGCCCCACTTATCGCCAACGCTATGCCGAATTTCTCAAAATCGACTTTCCACGTTTGCCCTTAACCAGCGACAAAACGCTATTTCAACAACTCGCCAACTTGGGAGAGCAACTGATCACAATTCACCTAATGGAAGCGGATATTGAGAGCGATAGCGGTTATCCAATCGAAGGCGATAATCGGGTTGAAAAAATCACGTACAAAAACGAAAAAGTCTATATCAACAAAACCCAATACTTCGACAACGTCACCGAAGCCATCTGGCAATTCCACATCGGCGGCTACCAAGTTTGCCACAAGTGGCTCAAAGACAGAAAGGGTAGAAAACTCAACTACGATGACTGCAACCATTATCTCTATATATTAGCCGCTTTGGAACACACTATTGACTTAATGGCAAAAATTGATGAAACCCTTCCAGAATTTCCCTTGTTCTGAACCGTTTAGATTTTGATCATTCATCGCCATAATCGGTTATTTGGCAATGGAATGAAATAAGGGCAAACACGTAGGGGGCGATAACAAAGGTTCGCCCCTACATCAAATCATATAATGCAACGTACTTGTAGGGGCAGACATAAGTGTCTACCCTTGTGAATGCCCTTTTGAAATTAACCCTTGTCGTTATTCTTTTAACTATTCCACAAAAGGCACACTTCTATTACGAGTCAAGTCAACTTTGAAGGTACTGGGATTTTCAATTTCTTCACGAGTACATTGCCTCAACTGTGCTTCAACATAACCGCCCGGCAATATGAACACAAAACATTCGACATTCACATCAGGTGAGTCAATTTGCACATCACCATCAATCCCTAATCTTGATGACGCACTGATCAAACTGTCCGCTGATTTGATAAATTGTTTAGCCGCAATGCGAATATTGCCACCATGCCCTTCATCCGCTTGGGCTTTTATTTGCCCCTTGTTCAACACAATAAATTGGGGATTTTCAATCGTGATATTGCCACCATCACCAGTGCCCCCTTTAACGCTGGTACTCATTTCACCTTGTTGCAAATATAATAAATCAGGTGTGGTGATGGTGATATTGCCACCAGCCGCGTTTTCAGACTCAGAATTAATGTTTCCTAAATGGCTTAAGTTTATCGTCTTAGCAGAAATGAAAATCTGACCCGCATTACCCGCATTACTAAAAGGGTTGTGGCTATGGGTAGAAATAGTCCCACCATTGTTGATGCTCAAATGATTAGCCTGTATCAATATATTCCCTCCTTGACCTGTAGCCAAAGTATCACTGTTAATACTGCTTGGAATACCATGTAATTCGTCCATTCCTTCGATCAAAATATGGCCTGTAGCTGTAATGTCTAACAGGCCACCCTTGCCACTTCCAACAAATATCTGCTCCCCGATCTGAAAACCACTACCGCTGTTTATCTGGGCACCGTTACTCAGTGTTAAGTCTTTTACCTGAATAATGAGTTCGCCAGCATCACCCTCTCTGAAAGTGCTTACAGAAATATTACCAGCATCCTCCATAATCAAGGTAGGAACCGTGAGCTTAATTTGTCCGCCCGCATCTGTTCCTGCTGTTTGACTACCGATAAAGCTATGAAGATTTTCAATAACGAGAAATGGTGCGCTTCCAACAGGAAAGGGTACAAAATAAGAACCAGGAGAATGACCCGCAATGTAAAGCGTATCCTCAACGACAATATTAATGCTGCCACTTTGCCCGTTAAAGTTATTACTGAGAATGACTGCACCATCCGTTAAATCTATCTTAGTGGCTTGGATAATGATGTCGCCAGCCTTGCTTTCTATCCCATTACTACTCACAGAAATATTGCCTGTTTTCATCCTCAAATGGTTAGTGGAAATAGTGATTTTTCCGCCTTGACCGCTACCAAACTGGTCAAGAGCCACTTTACTGGGATAATCTATAAAAACCATACCATTTAAAACAAAGTCACCAGTACGCCTACCTAATATCGATAAGGAATCGGTCGCATTCAGGCTAATTTCACCCCCTTTTCCACTGCTAAATGAATTACTCGCAATCATGCCACCTTCTGTTATCAACATTTGGGCCGTGTCAACTTTAATATTTCCTGAAGAACCAACACCTAAGCTACTGGCATCAATGATACTGCCTGTGATCTCAAGCCGAGGAGTCGTAATAATCGTGTCACCCGCATGACCACTACCCATTGTCGTATTTGAGATCGCAACCAAATCACCACTCATTGTGACCGATTCTTTCAATTTCATATCGATACCTTTGCCATCAATCTCTCCCAGTGTATTAGCTTGAAGAGAAGAATCTTGCATCAATAACTGTCCGCCACGAATAAAGATTTCTCCCGCCCCATCTACATTGAGATGAGTTTGATCGGATAAAGTGATAGTCCCTTGTTTTTCAGAGGCCGTGATTGAGCTGTTCAAGGTGTCTACTTCTCCCGCTTCAGCGACACTTGCCAGATTGAATCGTCCACTTGGCACAAACAATTGTCCCCTTTTGATATTGATATCGCCACTAACGAGTGAGAAGGTTTTGCTTGGAGAGAGAGATAATTGGCTACCTTCAATTGACAAGGAAGCCGGAGAATTTGAAAGGAATCCGAAAGCCTCAATCGGAGCGACTGTCAATAAACTTTCAGAAGGCTGACGCGCATCAAATCGCCCCCCATCACTTAAACGGAGATAATCAGCAGTGCTGGCATGAAAACTCCCTTGCAGATCCAATTGTGCATTGGGGCCAAACATAATGCCGTTGGGGTTGAGGAAATACATATCAGCGTTGGGGATGGTTGAGCGAATCAGTCCGTCAATATTTGACGGATTACCGCCCGTGACGCGACTAATCACATTTTGAACAGTGTTTGAGCCAGAAAACGTAGCACTTTCAAAGCTTTGTAGGTTGAAGTCTTGAAAGCTATGGAACAGGTTGCCACCCATTTGGTGGCCCAAGTCTGCCCCAATTTGATAATCAGGGCCCGGTAAATTGGCACGGCTTCCGAGGGTGCCGTCGGTGGTGATTTGTGCATGGGAAGATAAGCCGATTGCTAATAAAAATATGAGCAAGAAATATTGTCGTTTCATTGCGATTTTTCTTGTGCTAATGTGAGGTTCAAGTTAGATTCAAGCCCTTTTTCTTGTGATTGCCCCCTTTTTAGGGTTGCCCAGTGGTGGTTTGGGGATTTCTACTTTCCGCTAATTCGTTGTACTGGGCGCATTTTTTTAAAAAGGTTCATTATCAATCTTTGCTTGGGCCCGATTTTCGTTTCAAATTTATTTTGCGTAGGCTGTCGTGAAAAATTTATTTTGCGACATCAATCGCCTGTTGACGTAGGGTGTATTCCCACGGCACTGTGGTTATAGCGTTTCCCGATTGAATAAAGTACACTGATACAAAGCAGTCAAGTAGGTATGCAAAGGGCGCATTCTTAAAAAAACATTATCAATCTATACCGACGCAAAATAAATTTGTAACAAAAATGTGGAATTTGAATCAAAAGCGCGCCGCAAAATAAATTTTGCACGGAAGCGCGCCGCAAAATAAATTTTGCACGGAAGCGCGCCGCAAAATAAATTTTGCACGGAAGCGCGCCGCAAAATAAATTTTGCACGGAAGCGCTTTCATAAATTTTTCACTAAATTTGTACTTCATTCAATCGGGAAACGCTATAATTAAGATCGTACTTTGAATTTTCCACAATCCCAATTTCTTTCGTTGTTAAGTCGTACAAGCGATAGACTAATTGATCAATTTGTTTATCAGTTGCCGCAATCCGGCGTTCAATGATTTTCATTGTATGGGGATCGTTATTAGCCGCCCGTTGTTTGTTGAGTGCGAGCATTTGTTCAACCCATTGTACCAGTTGATCATGATTGGCTTTATCGGTTGGGTTGTCAAAGTCGATAGTGCGGATGGGGAGTTGCTCAATAAATTGCGTAAAATAACGAAAAAAACCGCCCCGCAATGGCGTACTCACTTGTTTTAAATAAAAATCTAAAAGTTGACTATTGAGTAAACCCAACACATACAAAACCGATTCAGAAGTCGATTCTCTGAGTGTGATACCATAGCCGCTAGTCAAGGCATATTCTCCTACAATATCAAAAGCAAAGGCGGCATGATTGGCGATATCGGGTACAAGCAGTTTTGGGGTTGCCATGATTTCAATGTTTTTGGGATACACATAACCATACCAATTTGAGCCTTGCATTCTACCGTGTTCGCGGTTTTCCAAATACGCTTTGTTTTCTCTTAAATACTTCTCAGTATGTGGATAGCTTTGCTTCAATTCTTTTTCAGAAATTAAAGAAACGTTTCCATTTTGAATGAAATAGGGAATGATAACAACTTTACCTGTATAATCAATATGATACGGCTTAATCTCACGGCATTGCAAAAACCCTGACAATAAGGCCCGTTCAAGGGTGACAACACGATTGAGTTGTTTTGAATACGCTTCGACAAGTGAACCATCATCTGAAATCAAATCAAGCACATAAACTTCATTCGCACTGGTGCGAATACCTTGAGCCATCCGAGAAGCTATATTGCCTAATTTCACCGGCATTTTCTTCAATCGTTCAAATAAATCCTTGTCTGCTCCAATGACAAAATGCCATTCGTCATGTGTTAGTTTCTCAGTTTCAATGTCTTCTGGTATAACGGTTTTTGAATCGTTTTGCCAAGTGGCTAAATGATGTGCTTTGACAAAATGGAAATAGGGCTGTTCTTGCTTATTTAAAAACAATAAACAGGTATAAGTTGTCGCATTCGCAAAAACTTGTTGATCACCAAAATGAACGATTTCTGCCAAATGTTTACCCTTGGCTAACAAGCCTCGTAAAGGTTCACCATATTTGGCATTCAAAAATTTATGAGGCAAAATGAAACCTAAATAGCCCTTGTCATTAAGCAGATTCAATCCCTTCTCGGCGAAAACCACATAAATATCATAATTACCTTTGCTGGCCGCAACATATCGTTCCTTATAAAATGCCACTTCTAAAGGTGTCCATTCTTTAAGGGTTTGAATGCGAACATAGGGCGGATTCCCAATCACAGCATCAAATCCCCCGGCTTGCATCACGTCAAGAAATTCACTTTTCCAATCAAAAGCATTAACGCGATACTGCGTTTCTTCATCTATCAGGGCTAATTGTTGCCCTTGATAAAAATCGTGCCCAATCAATGAATTACCACATTTGATGTTATTGTTGATATCGGGCAAAACCCGTTCTTTAAATAAAGAGAGTTGTGAAATGACACTTTTTTCATCTTCTAAGACTTTTAACAACAAAGACAGCTTAGTCACTTCCACCGCTTGAGGATCGATATCAACACCGTAAATGTTGTTTAATAAGATACGTTTGCGTTCTGAAAGGGTTAATTTCCAACTGCCCCCACTGGCTTGGTAAAGGCGCGGTTTTTTGCCTTTCATCCATTTTTTGGGTTCCAGTAAATATTGCTCAAGGTGCCAATCCAACAAGAATTGGTACGCGCCCAGTAAAAATGAACCAGAACCACAAGCCGGATCTAAAATTTTCAAGCGGCTGGCTGACTGTTTGCCATTACCCAGTAGTTTGTTCAAAAAACCATTGGCTTGCACTTTTTTGCTGTTCAAAAGCTTGCCAATGCTGTGTTTCACAATATAATCAACAATATAACGGGGCGTGTAATAAACGCCACCGGCTTTTTTGACTTCTGGTTTTTCTTCAATAATTGCCTGATGTTTTGTCGTCAGACGAATGACTTTACCTAAAAACCGCTCATAAACTTGCCCCAAAATATCGGCTGGCAAGACTGAAAATTCATAAGGGCTAATCGGATAATACAGATTGCGAATGATATTTTTTAAGACATCATCGCCGATTTTTAAACGAGGGGTTAAGGTATCTGGGGCTTCACGCCCTTTTTCAGGGCGAAAATGAAAGAGCCCAGAATTATAACGTTCATCAGCCTGATTGAATAATTCAAACAAACGTTTATAAATTTGAGGGCCGTTAGTCAGGCCCAATAAACGTCCATAATCCTCAATACCCCGATCTTCACAAATTCGTAAAAATATAATCCTATCAATGGTTTGCTGAACCACAAAGTTGAGTTGACGCGCTGTCAAGTGGGTATTGTGATTCAGAATGTGTTGGGCTAATTTTTCGCGCCAAGCTTCCATTTCATTCAAAAAAGCGGTATCGACTTCAATAGCACCTTTTTTTATCACCGTATCCGCTGCATAGTGTTCAAATTTTCCCTGCCACACCGCGTCATAAGAAAACCGTTCAACTAAGGAGTCCCAATGTTCAAGATAATCCGTATATTTGAGATACCAAACGCGCCCAATGCTGGGATCATCATCCTTTTCGGGTTTGAGGCGGCAATCATAAACCGCCAATTCGGCAAAATTGGTGAGAATACTCAAAGATAATTTGGCATTCCAACCATAACGGCGAATTTGATAAGCGGATTCTGAATTTGTGGAGAGAGAAATTGACGGCTTTTTCGCTTCCACAAAAAATTTTCGCACGCCGCCAACACGTTTCGCGCCAAAAGTTTGGCGCGCCAAACTTTTGGCGCGAAAACTATAATCGGGGTGTTTATAAGGTGCTTTGTCAATTTTTAGCCTATCTTCATAAACCACTTGTCGATAAGATTCTGGCAATCTTTCTTTATTATCAACATCCCAACCTAATGCCGTAAAAAAAGATTGATAAAATCAATGCGGGTTTGCGCTTCGTTATAATCAGTTTGTTGATAAACCTGTCTTTGATTTTCAAAGCTTTCTATAAGATTTTGAATGGAAGTAGACATCATTGATTAACGATAAAGGGTTAGGGCAAAGGATTGCCCCTACAAACCATTGGATGGGATAGGGGCAATCGTCTAAAATGATTAGACTTCACAAGATTGAGTTTCTGCATAAACCGCCATAATCTTTTTTAATTCATGCAAAACTTGATTCTGCTGTGTGCGATTTAAGTGTTGAGTCGCTTCTGTCATTTGTTGTTGTTCAAGCTGTTCGATAACTTGATTGACGCTTCGGCAACCTTGTTGACAAATCTCTTCTAAGCATAAATCAATTAGTTTGTCGTTTGTGATCATTTGAGCTTCTCATTTTGCGATGACTCGTAGGCCCAAACCTGACAGGTTTTCAAAACCTGTCAGGTTTTTAATTATATAGGAGTTCAGATAAATATTGGGGCCCAAACCTGACAGGTTTTCAAAACCTGTCAGGTTTTTAATTTCCAAACAATATCAAGTTCTTTGGCGGCCTTAACCTCATTTAAACGGCGTACTGGCAGAGTATAAGGGGCCTGTTTTAGGGTTTCTGGATTCTCTTTAGCTTCTTCTTGAATTTCACATAAGGCATCGACAAAGCGATCTAAAGTTTGCTTGTCTTCCGTTTCGGTTGGTTCAATCAGTAAACATTCCGGTATCAATAGCGGAAAATAGGTTGTGGGGGCATGATAGCCTTTGTCAAGCAACCGTTTTGCAAAATCCATCGCGGTGACACCGTCTTCTTTGGCTTGACGTTTCAAAGTCACAATAAATTCATGGCTGGCACGTCGTTTAGGAAAGGCCATATCAAATCCGGATTGCGTTAAACGGGCTTGCAAGTAATTCGCGTTTAAGGTGGAAAAATCGGCTATCCTTGACATGCCATCACGTCCGATTAATCGGGCATAAACATAAGTCCGTAATGCCACCCCAATATTGCCGGGATGGGCTAATAAGCGCCCTATGCTTTGTGGATAATCTGATTCGTCTAACCACTGATATTGGTTGCCATCGTACCCCACTATTGGCATCGGTAAAAAGGGTAATAATCGATCATTGACTCCGACAGGCCCTGCCCCTGGCCCGCCGCCACCATGTGGTGTTGAAAAGGTTTTATGTAAATTGATGTGGATGACATCAAAACCCATATCACCAGGGCGTACTTTGCCTAAAATGGCGTTGAGATTCGCGCCATCGTAATATAATAAGCCGCCTACTTCGTGAATCGCAGAAGCGATTTCTTGAATATTGTGTTCAAACACGCCCAATGTAGAAGGATTTGTCAACATAATTCCTGCCGTCTGTGGGCCAACGGCTGCCCGTAATGCGGTAATATCAACATCGCCGTCAGTATTAGTGGGTATTTCCCGCACTTTAAAACCACACATCACCGCAGAAGCCGGATTCGTACCGTGTGCCGCATCGGGTACCAGCATTTCAGTACGTTGCGTATCGCCTCGTGCGTCATGGTAAGCCCGTATCATGGCTACTCCAGCAAATTCGCCTTGGGCCCCAGCGGCAGGTACTAAAGACACCCCTTTCATGCCGGTCACTTCTTTGAGCGTTTCTTGCAATTCATACAAACAACTCATGAGGCCTTGACTTTGTGATTCGAGGGCGGCTGGGTGATGAGATAAAAATCCGGGTAGCATGGCCAAGGTATTACAGGCCCGCGGATTGTATTTCATCGTGCAGGAGCCTAGCGGATAAAAATGCGTGTCGATAGAAAAGTTTTTCTGGGACAAACTGGTGTAGTGGCGAACAACCTGCATTTCTGAAACTTCTGGCAAAGAGGCGCGTTTTTTACGCCGATATTTCTCAGGAATATCAGTGAGTTCTGGGCAACTTGCCGGATATTGTGAAGTTGTGGAACGTCCTGGACTGCTGTGTTCAAAAATTAACATAAAATGGTTCCAAATGGTGAATGAAAAAATTTTGATTATAACGGCTGAAAAGGGATGGCGAAGCTGCGTATTCGCCCTTTCATAAAAAAACTTGAGTTTGCAGCATATTATTCCTGCCATTCATCAGGTACTTGTGCCACTTTTTCTTTTCCAGTCGGTTGATGTATCGGTTTACCCAAGGGCCTAAAACGACGTGTACCCTTAAAATAATCTTCCAATCTGTCATGGGCAATCTCAACATACTGCTCTTCTTTTTCACTGCCGATAGCGCGTCGGTTATGTTTGATAGCCGCAATCAAAGAAGTGCCTACACCGGCATAAGGATCAAATACCCAATCATTTTCATTGCTGAGTGCCAGTACACACCGTTCAACCAATTCAATGGGATATTGACAGCTATGAAGCGTTTTTTCAGGATGATTTGATTTCACATTGGGTATTTCCCAAAAAGCGTTTTCCCAATCTTGAGTCACGAATTCCCATACATCAGAGGGGTTTTTTCCCAAAGGATTACCAGAAAGTTTTCCCTTATTCACACCTTTGTAATGACGTTTCCCTGGATATTTTGAGGGAACACGAACAGAATCCAGATTGAAGGTATACTCGTCACTTTTGGTGAACCATAAAAGGGTTTCATATCTGCCAGAAAACCGTTTTGAAGTGTGTAAACCATGACCAAAATGCCAAATCATTCTATTACGCAATTTCAGATTAAGTTGTTTAAACAGATCATAATACAAGATATCCAGTGGGTAAACTTCCCCATTTTCGACAAAATTACCGACTTGCCAGCAAATACTCCCCCTATCTGATAATACGCGATAAAGTTGAGTAATGATTTTGCTTTGCATCGATAAATAGTCTTCTATTGCAATGCGTTTCTCATATTCCTTACCTAAATTATAAGGTGGTGAAGTGACAATGAGAGAGATTGCGTTATCTGGAATAGTCGCAAGTAAGTCATTGGCATATCCATGATATAGAACTATATTAGCATTTGAATTAAAACGACTTTCAATTTTTTGAGTCAAGTTCATTTTTTATAGCGTTATCAATTCTCAAGTGTTGAACTGTGATTTTTATGAGTTCCTGATGATAAGTGATTATCTAATGAATCATAATATCATTATTTGCATTTTAGGAATATCCCAAAAAATAAATTATCCCCGTGTGTTTTATATTTATTGTGTAACATTATTACATACCTTCAAATCAATATTTCACGCTAAAGTTTCGCTCCGCGAAACAAAGCGCGTGAAATGGGCTCCCTACGTGTTTTTGTTGCCCACCACGCCATCAATATTTCACGCTAAAGTTTCGCTCCGCTTCACGACGCGCGTGAAATGGGCTCCCTACGTGTTTTTGTTGCCCACCATTACAGAAGCCATTACCAGTCACTATTTTTTTCCACAATCTCAATCTCTTCCCTTGTTAAGTCGTACAAGCGATAAACGACTTGATCAATCTGTTTATCAGTTGCCTCAATTCGGCGTTCGATGCTTTTCATTGTATAAGGATCGTTGTTAGCCGCCCGTTGTTTGTTGAGTGCGAGCATTTCTTTTACCAATTCTACCATTTGATGACTTGAATCATCAGATAATGGTGGAAATGGAATTCGTAAAATATCCTTAATAGTCAGCTGAGGAAAATCATTTTTAGTCGCTTGAGTCACCTGTTTCAAATAGAAGAAAGATATGAATCGACTATTCAAAATACCAAGAAGAACACGGATATCACTCTTTTCATCGTTCATTTTGATGATATAAAGATTTTTGTTAGTGATGAAGGTTTCTTCGACAATAACGGCCATTAAGCGTTGACGACGATTGACTAGCCGCCTTAGTAATATTCTTTCGTCTTGAAACCAACTCACTTCTTTGGGTTTTTCCTTCATCTGACTACCAAACGGAGCCCATTGATCGGCAATGACATGAATTTGATAGCGGTAAACGTTTCCTTCAAAATATTTGTAATATTGCGCTGATAACGGTTTATCTGTCAACAAAGCGTGATCAAATAAGACTCCCCGCTTCATGACAGCAATGTTTTTAATAACCTGATGACATGTTATATTGAGACGTTGTATAAGGGTAATCGTATTCTGAACCAAAAGCAGCTTTTTGTCTTTGTGAAGTCTCCAGTCTTGTTGTAAAACAGATTGATACTGTCCATCTAATTGGATTTGAGTCAATCTTTCACGTTTCCCAAAAACATAAGTTTTGGCAGTATGAGCATTGCTTGGCCTTTTATTGGACAAGACTATGATAACCGTGTCCACATAAGCACTGACAAAAACATCAAAAGGAAGTCGAACCAGATTATCAATTTGTTTATCTAATATATAAGAACGCAAGATCATATAACGAGGGCCACCTGTCCAAGCTGAAGGCACAATAAAAGACAGTTTTCCCTTTTCTTTCAACAGGTTAAAACCTTTTTCTAAAAAGCAAGTGTAAACGTCTTTAACACCCTTAAATACATGATATTTTTGACAAAAATAGCCATTTTCACCGCTCTGAAACCAAGCACCATAAGGCGGATTCCCAATCACGGCATCAAATCCCCCTGCTTCCATCACTTGGGAAAATTCACTTTCCCAATCAAAGGCATTGATGCGGTACTGCGTTTCTTCATCTATCAGGGTTAATTGTTGCCCTTGATAAAAATTCTGTCCAATCAATGAATTACCACATTTGATGTTATTGTTGATATCGGGCAAAACCCGCTTTTTAAAAAAAGAGAGTTGTGAAATGACACTGTTTTCATCTTCTAAGACTTTTAATAACAAAGATAGCTTAGTCACTTCCACTGCTTGGGGATCGATATCAACGCCGTAAATATTGTTTAATAAGATACGTTTGCGTTCTGAAAGGGTTAATTTCCAAGTGCCACCAATGGCTTGATAAAGGCGCTGTTTTTTGCCTTTCATCCATTTCTTGGGTTCGAGCAAATATTGTTCCAGATGCCAATCCAGCAAGAATTGATACGCGCCTAATAAAAAGGAACCTGAACCACAAGCCGGATCTAAAATTTTCAAGCGGCTGCTTGACAGTTTGCCATTGCCCAGTAGTTTGTTCGACAAACCATTGGCTTGAATTTTCGCACTCTCCAAAATCTGGCCAACGCTTTGTTTCACAATATAATCAACGATATAACGGGGCGTGTAATAAACGCCACCGGCTTTTTTGACTTCGGGCTTTTCCTCAATAACGACTTGGGGGGTAAGGCGAATGACTTTACCCAAAAACCGTTCATAAACTTGTCCTAAAATATCGGCTGGTAACACCGAAAATTCATAAGGGCTAATCGGATAATACAGATTCTGAATGATATTTTTTAAAACCTCATCACCGATTTTTAAACTGGGAGTTAATGTATCTGGCGCTTCGCGCCCTTTTTCTTTTCTAAAATGAAAGAGGCAGGAATTATAACGTTCATCAGCTTGATTGAATAATTCAAACAAACGTTTATAAATCTGAGAGCCGTTAGTCAGGGCCAATAAACGCCCATAATCTTCAATGCCCCGATCTTCAGCAATCCGTAAAAATATAATTCTATCAATGGTTTGCTGAACAACAGAGTTCAGTTGACGCTGGGTTAAGCTGGTATTATTTGAAATAATATGGTGCGCTAATTTTTCGCGCCAAGTTTCCATTTCATTCAAAAAAGCGGTATCCACTTCGATAGCGCCTTTTTTTGTCGCAGTCTCTGCGGCATAGTGATCAAATTTTCCCTGCCAAACGGCATCAATCGAAAATCGTTCAACTAATTCTTCCCAATGTTCAAGATAATCGGTATATTTGAGATACCACACGCGCCCAATGCTGGGAGCTTCTTCCATTTCCGGTTTGATGCGGCAATCATAAACGGCCAATTCGGCAAAATTGGTGAGAATACTCAGCGATAATTTGGCATTCCAACCATAGCGGCGAATTTGATAAGCGGCTTCAGAATCTGTGGAGAGAGAAATTGACGGTTTTTTAGCTTCGACAAAAAATTTTCGCACCCCACCAACACGTTTCGCGCCAAAAGTTTTGCGCGCCAAACTTTTGGCGCGAAAACTATAATCAGGGTGTTTATAAGGTGCGTTGTCAATTTTCAGTCTATCTTCATAAACTACTTCTCGATAAGATTCTGGCAGCTTTTGTTTATTCTCAATATCCCAACCTAATGCGCTAAAAAAAGGATTGATAAAATCAATGCGGGTTTCCGCTTCGTTATAATCAGTCAGTTGATCACTCTCTCGTTTCTGACAAAAACGTTCAGTTAAGTTTTGAATTTGATCAGTGTTATGCATTTAAGTACCCTTTTCCACAATCTCAATTTCTGTCGTTGTTAAGTCGTACAAGCGATAGACTAATTGATCAATCTGTTTATCAGTCGCCTCAATCCGGCGTTCGATGATTTTCATTGTATGAGGATCGTTGTTAGCCGCCCGTTGTTTGTTGAGTGCGAGCATTTGTTCAACCCATTGTACCATTTGATCATGATTGGCTTTGTCAGTTGGGTTGTCAAAGTCGATAGTGCGGATGGGCAGTTTTCCAAAATATTGTTTTGTACACGTTATCCATCCGCCACGAAACAAATTACTAATTGATTTTAGATACCAAAACAGCAACTTTGAATTTAACAATCCTAAAATATATTGGGGTAAAAACAGATTTTGATTAGCGATTGCAACACTAAATCCACCACTTGCCATCAGACAGTACTTTTTGATGTCTTCTGGGAGTTGTGTAAATAAACCCTTATTGGCAAGTAAGGGCACTATTAATTGTGCAGAATCATGAACAGCTAGATTTCTAGGAGCACTAAAGGCGTACCAACTTTGATATTGTTTTCTTTGTTCCAAAACCTTTTTATGCGAATAAAGATATTGAAAGGCTTTAGGAAAATGAGTTTTGAGTTGCTCTTCTGAGAGGAGTTCAAAACGGTTATTTTTGACACGATACGGAAAAATAATCACTTTTTCATGTTTAGGCAGAAATTGATAACGAGTAAAATCTGTCGCAAATAGAGGGTAGCGTAAAATGGTTTTCTCAATTTCGATTTTTCCCCCTTCTTTCGTTAAGTATTGATTGGGTGTTGCAGCAGATTTCAAAATAAATATATCGTCATTTCCAGTGCTTGAACCACGACTTATCATTGTCGGTAGTTCAAGCAATGATCTAGTATTTTGCTTCAGTTTAGCAAATAACTCCGCTTTTTGCTTATCCATCATTAACCAAGGTTTCTCACTTAAAGAATGGGAAGGATAAGTGAGCAATTTTAAATGACTCAAACTGCTCGGAGAAGGCTCAGATTTCGCATATTCAAAAGAGGGCGAATGCTCGCTTGATAAAAAGAGTAGACAAGTATAAGTCGTCGCTTGTTCAAATACTTGCATAGCGCCAAAATCAACAAGGCGAACTAATGCCTCTTGTTCTGAAATAAGTTGACGAAGTTTCTCACCATAATCAGTTAATAAAAATTTATGAGGCAAAATGAAACCTAAATAGCCCTTGTCATTAAGCAGATTCAATCCCTTTTCGGCGAAAACCACATAAATATCATAATTACCTTTGCTGGCCGCAAGGTAATGATCCTTATAAAATTCTACTTCTAAAGGTGTCCATTCTTTAAGGGTTTGAATGCGAACATAAGGTGGATTCCCAATCACGGCATCAAATCCCCCAGCTTGCATCACGTCAAAAAATTCGCTTTCCCAATCAAAGGCATTGACGCGATATTGTGTTTCTTCATCTATCAGGGCTAATTGTGTTCCTTGATAAAAATCCTGTCCAATCAATGAATTACCACATTTGATGTTATTGTTGATATCGGGCAAAACCCGTTCTTTAAATAAAGAGAGTTGCGAGATGACACTGTTTTCATCTTCTAAGACTTTTAACAACAAAGAGAGTTTCGTGACTTCCACAGCTTGGGAATCGATATCAACACCGTAAATATTGTTTAATAAGATACGTTTGCGTTCTGAAAGGGTTAATTTCCAAGTGCCACCGATGGCTTGATAAAGACGCGGTTTTTTGCCGATCATCCATTTTGCAGGTGAAAGCAAATATTGTTCCAGATGCCAATCCAGCAAGAATTGATACGCGCCCAGTAAAAATGAACCTGAACCACAAGCGGGATCTAATATTTTCAAGCGACTGCTTGACAGTTTGCCATTGCCCAGTAGTTTGTTCGAGAAACCATTGGCTTGAATTTTTTTGCTTTCCAAAATCTTGCCAACGCTTTGCTTGACAATATAATCAACAATATAACGAGGTGTGTAATAAACACCACCTGCTTTTTTGACTTCTGGCTTTTCCTCAATAACGGCCTGATTTTTTGTTGTCAGACGAATGACTTTACCCAAAAACCGTTCATACACTTGCCCCAAAATATCGGCTGGCAAGACTGAAAATTCATAAGGGCTTATGGGGTAATACAGATTAAAAATGATATTTTTTAAGACATCATCGCCTATTTTTAAACTGGGGGTTAATGTATCTGGCGCTTCGCGCCCTTTTTCCTCTCTAAAATGAAATAACCCTGAATTATAACGTTCATCAGCTTGATTGAATAATTCAAACAAACGTTTATAAATTTGGGGGCCGTTAGTCAGGCCCAATAAACGC
>Ga0164315_10001905_pt1 | contig 15866 bp, 11 predicted proteins | sample GuaBasSedimGuay6_FD_113737 | JGI IMG/M metagenome (GOLD analysis project Ga0164315, IMG submission 113737) | Subseafloor sediment microbial communities from Guaymas Basin, Gulf of California, Mexico - Guay6, Core 4569-2, 0-3 cm | ecosystem: Environmental > Aquatic > Marine > Hydrothermal vents...
CCGGGTGGTGGATTTCATGGGGCCCAAGACCCGGGGATTATGCAACGACAAACTCCGGAACCCTTCAGGAAGATAAAATCAGAGGCAGTGTCTGGGTTCCCCGGGAAATGGAAACCATCAGCAATGGGAAGCGTCCTGAATACGAATGGCCTCAGGAAATGGAAAATCGAATTATTTATACTTCCGTCAGAGCCGCTTGGGAAGGCGGGGGGCCCGGAAGGGAAGACCCAACGCACCCGGGAGATTACCGTGCCCTCAGTGAAGCCACCAGAGAGATTAATTTCCGCCCATGAAAAATAAAGTTGACAGTACAACCTGGAACGACTATCTCATCAGTGCTCTGCGCGCCTTCAGGCTGAAAGATCTGGATCTGGCCGAGAAACGTCTGGATAAAGCTTTTGCCGAAGGCGGTGAGGATATTCCTTATATGTACCTGCTGGCCGGCCATATTGCCCATGCCAGAGGTATCGTCAAAGAAGCTGAAAAATCCTGGAAAAAGGTTCTTGAAATAGAGCCTGATAATGGAGAAGCCTGGAACAACCTGGGGGTACTGTATCGCAGGCACGGGGATGATGAAAAAGCTCTGGCGGCATTTCAGGAAGCTGAAGAGAGGGCCCCTGACCGACCGGATATTCCTTACAACATCGGAAACCTCTACAAATCCTCGGGTGATTTTGATAAGGCCGTTACCTACTATAACAAAGCCATCGAAATCAACCCGGAATATGCACCGGCCTTTAACAACCTCGGGACACTCTACGAAACAAAAAAAGAGCGGGGCAAGGCTCTGGAAGTGTTCCGCCGTGGACTTTCCGCTGATTCAGGCGACGCCTCTCTACGTTTCAATATGGGCCTGGTTTATCAGGAGGAAGAACGCTGGGATGATGCCCGGGAGGCCTTCGACACCGCATTGAAAAAGCGGCCCGGCTGGGTTCCCGGTCTGAACAATCTGGGTATTGTTCTTCAGGAGCTGGGAAAGGAAGACGAGGCAGCCCGGACATTTCGTTCCCTCCTGGATATAGAACCGGAGAATGTAAGCGCTTTAAACAACCTGGGTGTAGCCTACGATCATCTGGGACGTACCGACGATGCCCGGAAATGCTACAAAAAGGCTCTTGAGGAAGAACCGGGTTATGTTAAAGCAGCTTTGAATCTCCATGATTCCTACCATGTGAATCAGGAACTCAATGAGGCACTCGAAGAGATTAACAAACAAATTACCCTCAATCCGCAGAATCCGGATATCAGAGTAAGAATGGCTCGAACTCTGATGGGACTTACCCGCTGGACGGAAGCCGAGCAAAGTCTGGATCATATTCTTGAGCGTATCCCCGACCACCGTGAAACACTCCGGGCCAAAGCCGATCTCTTTCTTGCAACCCTCCGGCCGGATGAAGCGGAGAGAATACTCAAACAATTACCCCACGATCCGGAAATAGTCAGAGACCTGGCAAAACTCAACATTTCCACCGATCGTCCTGAAGATGCCGAACGTCTCCTGGGGGAACTTATCAGTGTTAACTCCGATGATGCGGACAGCAGAAGGCTTCTGGCAGACCTGCTTGCAGAAAAAAATCCGGAAAAGGCCCTTCGTCTCAGGGAAGAGGCTGCAGCGGCAGCGCCTGGTGATACCGAAGATATGATTTCTCTGGCGGAACTTTACAGTAAAATCGGAAGAAAGGATCAGGCTCTGGGGAAACTGGATGAAGCGGTTAATCTTCTGGGATCGAGAAATGATGCCGAATCCCTCGATGAAATGGGGTCTGTTCTGGGCTTGTATGAGAATGCGGCGGCTGCTCTTGAAAATGAAAATGAGGAGCTGTTTACCCGGCGGACGGCTCAATTGAGCCGAAAAATACAGTCTGCTATCGGGCTCAGGGAAAAAGAAATACGAAGTCGTGGTCAGTTCTCCTTTGAAGAGATACCCCTGGACGAAGAGGACGCCCTCTCACTGCTGGACCTGAATGCCATGGAACCGGTAATCAGCATCAACGAGGAAGAGGAAACCGTCTTTCTGGAAGAATCCACCGAAGATCTTGAAGAAGCCTACACTGAGCTTACCCGGCAGGAAAAGATGAAGGAAATACCGGGCGGCTTCCAGCTTCCCTCAGCTCCCCCTGCAGCTCCCGGATCTCCCGGATCTCCCGCTGCTGCTGCTGTTCCAGTGGACCAGCCCTCTTCCGGGCCGCCGGTTCACATACACCTGCCAGCCCAATCTTCTGTTCCTCAGCCGCCGCAGGTTATTTATCAGGATATCCGCCCGGTGTCCCAGCCGGTACCCCCGGCTCCTCAGGAAATGCCGGAAGTCTCCGTTGAAGAAATAACAGAAGAAGAGATTCCCTCTTTTCCCGAACCGCCTCCCGAGCCGGAAGAAGACGATTCCATGGAACTCATTCTTGAAGAAAAAGAAGAAAACCAGCCAGAAGAGGCCATCGAAGAAGAAGAGTTCTTTGATAAAGGGAATGATGACGATCCATTTTTCATTCCGGAAAGTGATGCGCTCTCTGAAGATCTCCCCGAATCCAGTGAACCGGAAATCCCCGATGCGGATCTCGTTTTTTCTGACAGCGACCAGCCTGAGCAGGAAATGATACTGGAAGAAACTGATGATGAACTGGTACTTGATGAAGACTTCGGACTGGAAGAAGAAGAGGAGCTTGAAGAAGTTCCGGAAGAATCTGTCGCTTCTGATAAAATGGCTGAAATGTTCAAATACCTGTCCAACCTCACCGATGAAACCGTGGGAGAAGGCCGACAGCAGCTTATCGACGAGGGGGTTCCTCTGAAACTGGCCGGCCTTCATGCCAAACTCACCGGAGAGCCTAATTTCCGTGAAGCCGCCCAGAAATACGACCGGCGGCAGCGTGAAAGACACCATGTGGAACTCAATGAAGAGACAATCAAAGAGAGCCTGAACGCCTTCCAGACCCTGGCGGAATCCTACCCGACCCAATCAGTCGGAGAAAGTCTGAGTAAAAAACTCGGAAAAATCATGTCGTATGTCAATCGGAAAAAAGATTCCTGAACCCTTATATCTGCCTGTTTTCAGACAACTTCATCTCAAAGCGCTCCGCCTCTTTTCCCTTCAACCCGTGGGGTTTCCCCTCCAGCATCAGCTTCAGTGCGGCCATTTCAACATCGGAAAACTTAACCCCGCCCCACAAGTGATGATTGAAGGATTCAAAAGCCAGAGGGCAGACTTTTGATGCCAGGTTTTTCATAACAGATGCATACGCTCTGATTTCCTTCTGAGCGTGGGAATCCAGACGAAGCTTTAAAAATCGGAAGAGGTTATGAAGATCTATCTGCCAATACCACTCGGTATATAGGCTCAAGGGAAGTACAACCCGGGCCAGTTCCCTGGCTGTACCATCTTCCAGTAGTTTTTTATACCCTGAATAGGCCTGCTGATGCACCTCGTCGATAGTCGCTCTCACCTTTTCTGCACGGTCTACCGGCATGGGCTCAGACATACGGCCCTGTTTATTATCGGTACTCTGCTCCGCCACATCCTCCAAAGCCGGTACATAAAAAGTATCAGCCATCACGCTGTAACGTCCGGAAATCTCGTTCATCCGGGCCATTCGGTGGCGAACCCACTGCCGGGCAACAAACACCGGCATTTTTGCATGAAAGGTGAATACCACCTGCTCGAAGGGAGAGGTGTGATCGTTTCTCAGCAGATAATCAATCAGCCCCGCATCCTCCCGGACCGTCTTCGTCCCCTCACCGTAGGAAACTCTGGCCGCCTGAACTATTCGCTGATCGCCGCCCATATAATCAACCAGACGGATAAAACCTTTATCCAGAACCGGAAACTCCCTGTCGAGTATTTCTTCTGCCGCCGGAACTGTATTATGACTCATTACTTTCTCCTTTTTTGTTGACCTCAAACTGCGCCGCGCCCCTGCTGATGTCCTTCACGTTCCTGCGGAATTCCTCAAACATAGAAACAGGGAGGTCAACAACAACCTTCACTCCGGACTCAAACAACTCTTGGACAATCAGGCCGTCGGCCTCCCGGATCAGGCGAACAACCTGCTCATATACTGAGTATTCAATTCCAAGCTCTACCCGAATTCTTTCTATCAGACGAACTCTGGGCATCCCGGCCAGGGATTCCTGAGAACTCTTTCCATACGCCGAGGAGAGGCCGCCGGTTCCCAGTTTTACACCGCCGAAATACCTTACCACTGTTACCAGAGTATCTGTAAGACTGTTACCCTTAATCGGATCCATAATCGGCCGTCCGGCGGTTCCCCGGGGCTCACCATCATCACTCATTCCTTTGAGTGCGGCATCTTTCCCCAGAATATAAGCCCAGGCTACATGCCTGGACCGGGGATGCTCCAGGCGAAGCTTTTTTATACGTAACCGGGCCTCTTCGGCACCGGACACCTTCCGGGCCTCACCGATGAATCGGGATTTTCGCTCAGTAAAATCGGAATGTCCCGTCCCTGACGGAATCCAGAGTTCGGGCATAATTCAGTTTAACCTCTGAGAGATTCCCGGGGAAGCCGTAGAAACCTCATATAAAATAAATCACGAACCGTAAATTTGTGAATATTATTAAGAATCTTGGTGAAATATGGCCGTGTTTCATTAATTCAGCTTAATTTCTTATACAATATTGAAATTATTTGTTATCCACATTGTTTTTCGGTACTTTATACACTATTATTCCAGAACTCCGGATACCAAAGATAACAATCTTTTATTAATCCGTTGAGGAGATAGAGTGCTCAAAAAAGAATTCCCTCAGATACATTATTACGACCAGGATTTTGTCGATATCTACGACCGTACATGGGCGTGGATGAGTGACTTCTGGCGAAAGGCCGATCCTGCCGTCGGAATAAAAAATCCTCATTATGCCTATCACGAAGGGAACTCTCTCAGTCTGTTTGAAAGTTGTATTTCCTCTTTTTATCTGGTTTATTTCAACAAAAAATATCCTGTTCATCTTATGTTGGATAACTTCTATGCTCTGCAGGAAGAATCAGGAGCAATCCGCGGTTCCTACGATCTGGAAACCGGTAAACCCATACTCACCGAAGGTAACCCCGAGGGGCTTGCCCCGCCGCTGCTGGCCTGGGTTGAATACAATCTCTACCACAAAGTCGGTGCCAAAAAACGGGTTCGGGAAGTAATGCCGTCCCTGATGGCCTATCATGACTGGCTTGCAGATAATTTCAAAGAGGAGAACGGCATGTTTGCCCCCCCTCTGGAAGCCACCATGATGGAGAATGCACCCAGGGACAATGTAAAATACCCTCTGGATTTCAACACTCAGGTGGCAATAAACGCCCTGTACATGTCGGCCCTGGCTGATATTCTGAACGACAAGGAACTGGGCTTCCGTTACAAGCGTCAATACTTTTCACTGAAAACCCGTATCAATTCCCTCATGTGGGACCCTGATGATAAGATTTATTACGATCTGGATGCCGACGAAAATCGTGTAAAGGTAAAAACCATTGCCGCATTCTGGCCCTTGCTGGCCGAACTGCCCAACGAGGAACGCTTTGAAGGACTGTTCGCTCACCTCCAGGATCCCAAGATTTTCGGAACGGAAAACCCCTTCCCCACGCTGGCCGTCAGCGAACCTGAATTTGATGAGGAAGGCGCCGGTGCCCGGGGTTCGGTAATCCCTTTTTATACCTATATGGTTATCAAAGGACTGGAAAAATACCAGAAATACGAGTTTGCCCGGGAAGCGGCAATCCGTCATATGTACTTTATTCTGGATACCTTTCACCCCGATGGCGACAAAAAAGGGACTCTCTGGCAGGCCTACAAACCCTTCAAGGACGGCCCCTCCGTCTGGAAGGAAAACGAAGCCTGGAACAAACCTCTGAATCTGGCCTATGCGGGATTAACCACCATTGCTCTGATGATTGAAAACATCGTCGGACTCTACGTGAGCCTGCCCCGGAAAACTGTTGATTGGTATGTACCCACCCTGGAACTGATGGGAATCGAAGAGCTTCCCCTGAAGCGGAACCACATCACCATCGTCAGCAACAAATCAAATCGAGGTTGGGAAATCCGCCTGGAATCGGAAAAACTGTACTACTTTTCCATTCACCTTCTGGATGAAGGAAAGAAGAAAACCCTGCCCATACCCTCGGGTAAATGTTCCATGCTGATTGATAAGCTGTAGTAATTATAGATTTTGCCGGGCTCTCAGAGCCCGGGCCACGCTGAGCTTGTCGGCGTATTCCATATCCCCGCCTACAGGAAGTCCTGTGGCAATACGGCTCACTTTAATCCCGTCTTCGGAAAGCATCCGCACGATGTAGAGGGCGGTGGAATCCCCTTCCAGGGTGGGGTTGGTGGCGACAATCACCTCACTCACACCCTCCTTTTTTATCCGGGCCCGCATCTTTCCCAGCCCCAGTTCTTCGGGACCCACCCCGTCCAACGGAGAAAGAACACCGTGAAGCACGTGGTAGATTCCCCGAAATTCACCGGTTGATTCAATCGTGGCCACATCCCGGGACTGTTCCACGACACACATCAGAGAACGCTCCCGAACCGGTGAGTCACAGACATCACAAAGCTCAGACTCGGCATAATTACCGCATTCCCTGCAACGGACAATACAATCCCGGATCTCACCGAGATCTTTTGAAAAACCCTCCACAAAACCCCTGTCGGTCTCCAGAAGCCAGTAGGCAATTCTCGAAGCACTTTTCCGGCCGATACCCGGCAGCCGGGAAAAATAGGTAATCAGACGGTCCAGACGCTCCATCTACACACCGCCCATAAACCCCGGGGGAAGATTCATACCTCCGGTAAGCTGAGACATCTCCCGCTGGAGTATCTCCCTCATCTTGCGGACCGCATCGGTGAATGCCGCTCCAACCAGTTCCTCCAGCATCGTTACATCCCGGGGATCCACGGCAATGGGGTCGATCTGCATCGAGATAACCTCCATCGTCCCGTCGATGGTTACTTTTACCAGATCGCCGCCGGATGAACCCTCGGCCCGGAGAGTCTTCATCTTTTCCTGGGCCTCACCCATTTTCGATTGGAGGTTCTGGAAGTTTTTCATGATATCCATAGGGTTCATATTTTTATCCTTTTATTATCTGACCTCGGAAAACCTGACGTATCAGGGCCACCCGGGGACTTTCGGAACTCTTTTCTCTTTCTTCTCTGGGGGCTTCGGTTCTTGTATCCACAGAGAACGGAGGCATTCCGGCTTTAATCCCGGCCTGCCTGAGGGTTTCAGACTCGTTTTTCACCACCGCCGCTTCGTAGGATGAATCAAAAATAAGCAGAAGTGAATGCTCCGTCCACTCCCAGCGCCGGGCTTTTTCCAGGGCCGCCGCCAGTGAGAGGTTTCTCCGGCGAATCTCTGCGATAAGAAGGATCTTTTTCTCTTCGGGATTTTCCGGTACTTCAGAAGGAATATTCACTCCGATATCAACCGGAACGGCACAGGCAGGCTCCTCTGCCGGTTCTTCGGTTTTTTGATTGTTTTTAAAGGTGGAAAAAAAGCGTTCGGCTTCCTGTTCTGCAGAAGGGCCGTTGCCCGAGGCTGAGCTTAAGGTTTCAGGAATTTTTTTTTTGCCGGCCTGGTCGAAATTGCCGTCGGTTTTGTTTAACGATCCCTCCCCCGGAGGCGTCCAACCGCCGCCGAGAAGTTCATTCCGCAGGGATGTGATTCTCTCCAGAACCTCCGATGAACTCAGGCGATCATTCAGACTGCACAGGCGGCCGACAAAGAGCTCGATTTCGTAGCGGGGATTCAGAGAATAGCGAATGTCCCGGTACAGGGTGAACGCCTCTTCGGCGGCAGATTCCAGCCGGGAAGTATTCCAGGCCTTTCTCGGTCCCTCGGGAAAACGGTCCGGACTCAGCCCCAACAGGGATTCCTTTTCAATACCGTAGGCGATTAGTGTAAGGTTCCGCAAAAAATCAGCCAACTCAAGAAGAACCTGCTCAACAGCAGTTCCTGAACTCAGAATATCATCCAGAATATCCAGGGCTTCCTTGCGGTTTCCCTCGGCGGCGGCATTTAACAGTTCTGAAGTACTTTCAAGTCCCACCAGACCCATTTTTTCCCGTATCCCCGAGAGGGTGATTTTCTCATCGGAAAAAGAGAGAACCTGGTCAAACAACGTATAGGCATCCCTCATGGAACCGCCGGCTTCCCGGGCAATCCAGTATAGGGCATCATTATCAAAAGTCCGATTCATCTCACCGGCAGCCTCCACCAGCTTGTCCCGGATCAGTTCCGGCGTAAACAGACGGAAGCGGAACTGCTGGCAGCGGGAACGTATGGTTGCCGGTACCTTGTGTATTTCTGTGGTAGCAAAAATGAAGATGATATATGGAGGGGGTTCTTCAATCGTTTTCAGCAGGGCATTGAAGGCACTGTTGGAAAGCATGTGAACTTCATCAATAATATAAATTTTCTTGGGGGAACTCTGGGGAGCGTAAAGGACTTCATCCTTAATCTCACGGACATCATTAACGCTGGTATTTGAGGCACCGTCTATCTCGATAACATCAGGAGCAGAACCCTTGGCGATTTCCACACAGGAGGAACAGGTTCCGCAGGGCTCTGAAGTGGGGCCCGATTCACAGTTCAGGGATTTAGCCAGAATTCGGGCCGTTGAGGTCTTTCCCGTCCCTCTGGGTCCGGAAAACAGATAGGCATGGGCTACCTTGCCCGTTGAGAGTGCATTACTCAGAGTCGCCACAACAAATTCCTGGCCTACCATTTCAGCCAGAGTTCCCGGACGTTTACGTGTTGCTGTTACCTCGAATTCCATGAGAGTTCAGTCTAGCCTGAAAACAGCGCCCTCTCAAGCACTGAAGTTGTTTTTCAACTGCGGGATTTCAAAGAAAGAGCTGAGCAGGAAAGCCTTCCCTATCAGTCTTGCCATGGTAGCAGTGGTGAATTCCGGAGAACGTTAAAAAATAGTTATCCTTTCGATACCGGATCGATGAGGTTTTCCAGATAGTTCAGCAGATAATCGAGGGGAATCCTTTCCTGTTCCAGGCGGTTGGCGCTGCTGCGGTCTTCCAATTCTTCCCTCAGCTTATTTTCCTCTTCGGTTAAAAAGGCCCTATCGGGAATAGTTTGACTGGCGGCATCCACAGCGAATTTTTCAAATGCAAGGAAATCCTCCAGCCCCATTGCCAGGGATTTCACATGAGAAAAACTGCGGCGGAAGCGTGAAAGGATGGCCAGTCCGTCTAAATCCATATCCCCCCAGTAAAAAAGAGGAATGGATTTCAGCCAGTCAATACCTTTGAGGGCCTGAACGGCATTCCCCTCCCCCCAGATTGCCAGGGTACCGCGGATTTCAGGGATTGAATCGAAGGATGCCCGGTTCTCCAGTACCACGACCTGCTTAACACGGGCCGATGGAGGGGGGCTAAAACCGGCGAGTTCTTCCAGTTCAACGGTAATTTTCGATAAACCATAAACTTTCAGAGAGGGATCCAGAAAGTGCAGGGTGGGCCGCCAGAGAGAATCCAGCTCCCACTCTGAGAAATCTTTTCCGATTGCTTCGTAAGCCAGGGATTTCACAGCCGGACGATGATGTTCGTAAAATTTACTATCTGCCACAGGCACTTCCCTGGGTGAATAATCCAGTTCGGGATTATCCTTCAAATATGAAACATAATCGGTAATATCACCCCATCGGGAACGGTTTCGAAGAATGAGTGAAACGTTCTTTTCACTCCACTGGATTCCTCCGTCGGGCAGAAAAGAACGGATTGCAGTAATATCTTTACAGAAATCGTCAAACTCCTTTTTTCTGGATATTAATTTCAGGTGATCCTCCCGGCCGGGTATCAAGATGCGCCGGGCTATACTCTGAACACCTCTGTTACGGGTTCTTTTCTCTTCAAATTCTACAATATAACCAAAACCGATAACGTCCTTTGAGCTATTATACAGTTTTTTCCATCCTGTAAATAATTCACTCTCATTCAAGCCCCGGGGAGAAAGAGAAACCCGAAGATTCAGAGGATAGGCGTTTTCCCCGGATATCCATTGCCGGCAGATATCCCTGAATCGGCGCAGGGCTTTGGTTTTTACCTCTTCCGGCCCGATCATTGTTTCTCCACCTGACTGTCACCGCGATGCCGGCGAACCTCTTCTATGGTGATATCATGAACCCTGGAAATATCTCCGCTGCCCCGCTCGACAAAATGAACGCTGTTGATATAGTTCTCAACCAGACGAATATTATCCAGAGGGGTTACAACCATCACCTGGAGATTCAGACTCCTGAACAGTTCCATTGCATATTCGGCATTCTGGGGATCCACCTTGCTGAATATTTCATCTACCACGATGAAACGGAATGATCGTACCGGATCTTTTCGCAGACCGTACTGATAGGCCAGAGCCGAAGCGAGAATGGTATAAGCCAGTTTGGCTTTCTCTCCCCCGGAAAGGCTGCCGGAGGCCTCGTAGTATTGTTTTTGAGTACCATCATCACGGTAGTATTCTCCTGCAGAGAATCGGCTCCAGTTCCGGACATCAAGAACTTTTTTCCGCCAGCTCTCTTCGCTGTCCAGATGCTGAATCAGATTTTTCACCCGGTGAAACGCGGATTCCAGCTCTTCCAGATCGTCCTGAACAAGCCGGCCCTTATCCGGATGGCTGTTCTTCAACATTGTTCTGAAATCACGGATAACAGGATCCGAATTCACCTCTTTTTTCAGCTCAATGTATGTGTTGCGAACCTTGTCGTAGGGCAGCTCTTTGAGTGAACGGTTTAAATCCCTGATGTAGTTGTCAATTTCCACATCCGCATTGTCCAGAAGCTGGGAAAAACTCACAAGACTTTCCATCATTTTCCGGTTCATGTATTCCCGAAAGCGCTTTTTATATCCGGGTAAGTCCTCATCCCGCAGCCTTGACAGCAGGTTTTCAAATTCCGGCAGGTATTCCACGTCATCGTAGAGTTCGTTTGTTTCGCTTTCCCAGTCAGGAAACCTTGCAAGGACTTTTGCCGACGGGCGTATGTACTGCGTCATGACTTTTATCATGGCATTCCGTGCCGGATTTAACGCCTCAGTACAGGACTGGAGATTGGCATTAAGCTTCTGCCGCCACTGATATTCCTGCCGGCCGAGTTCGGCAAGGCTGCCGGCTTCCGGATTAAAACCGAGAGCATCCCGGAAATCCACAAGGGCCTGCTCGGCATCATTACCTTCAAGAACCTCCATACCCCGCTGCAGTTCCTCATTCGCCCGCTCTTCCCGGTCTGAGATCCGGGCGATCAGGGCTATGCAGTCTTCGAGCTCGCCTGAAAGAGTCTTTTTCTTTTCCAGAAGTTTTTTTTCACCCTCTTTCAGGGAATCCAGAATACGGTCTGAAGAGCGGAGTTTACTGATTTCCCCGTTTATTCTGGAACGCTCACCCTCAACCGAATACCAGTCAATTTCATTGAAGTCCTGAATATTCCTCATCCGGGAAACGGCCTCCCGGAGAGCACGTATTTTCGCAAGTTCTTCACCCATGGAGTCCAGGCGGTCGGCCATCTCCTGAATCCGCAATTCACGCTGAGACAAATCCTGCTCCAGAAGGGCAATTTTCTCCCTGTTATCCCAGCCCATTACAAACTGACGACGGTCGGTACGCTGAAACCTGTCATCCTTTTCATGTCGGATACCACCGGATTTTATCAGTCCCGAAGAGGTGAGGGCCATCGCTGCATGGTGAAACTGCTCCAGGCTGTCGGTACAGATATGGCCGTAACGGTCGGCCAGGCTGGACTCAATCCATCCGGAGAATGGAGAGTCGGAACGTACTTTAATCTTTCCGAAGAGCCTGTTGCTGTCTTTTTTTACGTAAACATTTTCCAAGCTCAGATTTTCCTTAACACGCAGATATACAACCCGGCCTTTGAGATTATGGGAATTCACGTAGGATGTGAGCTCCGATGAATCTTCGTCGGCAACCAGAAGGCTCAGGGAAAAAGGCCTGAGCAGACGTTCAGCCGCCGACTCCCATGCATCCTCTCCGGAGACCATACGCATCAGTTCACCGGCGAAGGGGATTCTTTTATCCTCCCAGCCAAGGGACGAGGCAATCCGGTTCCGCATTTCCAGATTCACCCTGGGAATGTTGTTCTGCCTGTCTTTCAGGGAATCAATATCCAGCTGCAGCTCGCCGATTTCTTCTTTCTCCCTGATATGGGAAGCACGAAGTTCCGAACGTTCATCATCAAGTTTTCCTGCTGTTCCGGAAAGAGTCTCATCTTTTTCTGCAAGGAGGGCTCCAATCCTGCCGAATTCTTCCGGGTTATCCGGAGTACTCTCTCCCAAAAGCTCAGCATCCCGGCCGAAAGCTTCGTATCGGGATTTCACTCTATCCAGGCGGCCGGACAATTCCGATATCCGGAATTCAAGTTCCCGGATTTTACCGGCGGATTCATTGCTGTTTATGGCGCTGCGGGTTTCCAGAAGTTCGCTGTCGGTTTCCTCGAGCCCTGAACGTTTATCTGACAGTCGGGATTCCTGCATCTTTCTGTTCCGGATAAGTTCATCAAGTTCCTTACCGGCCAGGATTCTCCGCATACCGGCAACAGCTATCTGAGCGGTATCCAGAGCATCTCTGGCATTCTCGTACCGAACCAGGTTCTCTCTGAATAGGTTTCCGGCGCTTTCTACATCTTCAAGAAGACGTATTCTTTCTCCGGCCAGCTCAATCTGATTATGAGCCTGGAGAAGATCCGCGTAATGACTTTTGAGTTTATCAAATTCCTCTTCGGTTTCCACTTCATCCAGCATTTGTCGACGGATAAAATCATTCAGGTCGTCAATATCCTTTACACCGACAGTTTTATTGAAAAGGGTAAGGGCCTTTTGAGACCTCATACCAAAACGAAGACGGAATGCGGCTGCATAGGCTTTGAAAGTATTGAAGAACTCTATATCACGGGATTTCTTCAGGTTTTTACGGTATTCCCCCCTGGGGTCGATGGAACTGAAGTCCCCAGCAATACTCATCTGTTCATTTGCAAGAAAATATGAGGTTTCCAGCCTTGAACTGGAGGCTCCATACCAGCGGATCTGGCCGATACACAGAGGTTCGGGGGTCCGGGAGTTCGTGAATACAGCCAGAAGTACGGATACGGCGGACTTCCGGTCAGGCCGGTGATACCGTACCTGAGGGGCAAGGGAACTCTCATCCCGGGTGGTGCCGTATGCACCTCTTACGTATGAATCTTCAGTTCTGTCCCGCCTGCGGTCGTTTCCGGAAGACTGATTGAAATGCCGGCTCCGATTTGGAACCAGCAGTGTTACCAGGGCGTCGACAAGGGTGGTTTTCCCCGACCCGTTTGCCCCTGTAATCAGGCTGTTTCTGGTTCCGGGATTCAGAATCCATACCTTCCTGTCAAAACCGCCCCAGTTCAGAATTTCAAGCCGGTCCAGGCGGTAACCACCTTCGCCGGTGTCCTCGGTAAATAACTCAGACATTATCTTCATCTCCAACCATGGCTTCCAGGGCTGCTTTGAATTCCTTGACGAAATCGGGATTCACCAAAGCCTTGATAATAGGAAGAACTTCAAAAATTCGCTCTTCCCCGCCGCCGCTCTTTCCCCGTTCCCGAATCAGTCCGAGGTCTTTTACCCTCTGAATCATAGAGTTGAAACGGTAATCTCTTTTCGCTTCATCCGAGAACACCGGATAATACAGATCCAGGGTATCGAAAATATCGGTGACAGAAAGATAACATCTTCCGCTGCCTTCCAGAGAAACCCGGGCTTTTTCCCACTCCTCCCGAAGCAGAACACAAAGAAGAGTGACATCGGAATTCAGGGGACGGCGATGAACCAGCCGGGGCAGCTCCCCGCCCTCATCATCTTCAACCTGACCGACATAGGCAAATCCATCATCTTCATCGATATGCAGAACCAGGCCGATCTGCCCCAGATGCCGGGAAATCCCGGCACGAAACACCCGAATATCGTCCCAGGAGGAATCATCGTGATAAACCGGTCCCCGGAGCAGTTTGATTTCCAACGGAGCGAAATCTTCAAAGGCTGTGCTCTCAAGTTTCTTCTCATCCATAAATCACCTCGGGTATCGTTATATGACGTTCAATATCTTCACTGTCATCTCCAGAGGGTATGACCAGTTTCCATTTTCGGGAAGAATCTATCCGGGAAGAGGCACGGGTAACAGCCAGACGGAAATATCCCATTATTTCGGCAAGACCTTTCTCCGGGGGATGATTACGCAGCACTTCCTCAAGAGACACCGACCCATGTCTGGCTACCAGTTCATTAACGTGATTTTCAAGAACAGTCAGATCTATACCATCCATTCCGAAAAGTAGAGCCCATTCCTCCATTTGTGTTTCTCCGATTTCAAGAACCGGTAAAACCCTGCGTTTTTCGCTTGGATATGAGAGCGGCCGCTCCATGGGAAGATTTATCGAAGGGGATGTTCCGGACATAAGAAAATCCCTTTTGGGGAAATTTCCTTTGAGTCCGGCGGCAAAGGTCCTCAGCTCCCGGATATCCTGAAGCAGTCTGCGGGATCGGAGGATTTCATGGCTCTCGAGTATGCGGTGGAGCCTTTCACCGAGTCTGCGGTTTGTTTCAACAATCTTCCGGCCGGATTCAAACAGTCGGCTTTTGAAATCTCTCAGATAACCGGCCTCCCTGCTGTCAACACCGGTTTCCAGAATCAAATCAAGGCGCCCTACCAGTTCACCGATGCGGTTTCCGCCGTAATCGGATATCAGATACTGCCAGAAGGCCCGGAAACTCTGACCCTGGGGTGTGGCATCCAGTTTTTCAGATGTACTGAGAGCCGTACCGACAATATGTCCCCGGGTGATATCCTGCTCTGCCTCTTCCCGGTAGAGTTCCGTCAAAAGACTCCTGTAATCCTCTTCAACCGTTGAGAAATCCGCAATCAGACTTCTGGATGAGCGGACAATTTCCCAAAGTCTCTCATTTATCTGCCTGTCATCAAGGAAACCGCTGACCTCTCCTGTTGACTCAATTTCTTGAATCTCTTTATTTATGTTTCTTCTCTTATCCTTGAGTTCCCTGATCCTCATCTCAGGATCTTTCAGGCTGCCGGCCACAAGATTTTCCAAACGCTCAAGTATATCGGTGAACCTGGATTCAGCGGCTACAGGTGCCGATTCGGCAAGCTCTTCGAGCCACTGTATCCCTTTCTCGGCAACGGGAGTGAGTTCCAGTATCCAGAAGCCCTCGTCGTTCCGGTAGCGCCTCATCAGTTTAAGTTTTTCACTGCACCATTCAACGATAAGGGAATAGGCCCGGTCTCTTGAGGGCATCGAATCTTCCGGATGCTCATCATATTCTCCAAGGTAGTAGTCCAGTTCGATAAGCAGTTCATCCTGACGAACGGTAAGAACGCCACGCTTTTTGAAGATTTCGTACAAAAAGCTCAGAGCCAGGGCCGGATTCTGTTTCCTGAAAAGATGAAAGAGAGGATGCCGGCTGAAAATCCCGGAAAGGACATCAAAGGTCATGAAAGGTATAATACCTCAGTAACAGCTTTTGGTAATATAAAATTAGCGGATGATGCATTATCAAAGGCTGACTCCAACCTTCCCGCTTTTCCTTCTTCATCCCTGATTCCAGAGGATAAAGAATGATATAAACAGATCTGCGATAGAGGTCATCATAAAAAACCCCCGCTTCCCGGGAGCCTGACGTGCACAGAGACAGTTCGCTTACCGTTGCTTCCTTCCGGATCTGGCGGAGTTGGGCGACAGTCTCTAACACGGGACCCTCGGATCAACACGGGGGAAAAGACGGAGCGGGAGGGATTCGAACCCTCGGTACCCGGTTAGAGTACATACGCTTTCCAAGCGCACACCTTCGGCCTCTCGGTCACC
>Ga0164315_10001906_pt1 | contig 15865 bp, 9 predicted proteins | sample GuaBasSedimGuay6_FD_113737 | JGI IMG/M metagenome (GOLD analysis project Ga0164315, IMG submission 113737) | Subseafloor sediment microbial communities from Guaymas Basin, Gulf of California, Mexico - Guay6, Core 4569-2, 0-3 cm | ecosystem: Environmental > Aquatic > Marine > Hydrothermal vents >...
GCCTCGCGGTTGCCCCACAAAATACCGGTACGAACCAAAGCCGAAGTCCGCCCGTTCCGCGTAGTCCTCATCCAGCAGGTTGGTCAGGCGCAGATTGGTGGACCAGCGCGGCCCCAGTTGGCTTGCTATGCGCAGGTTGAGCAGGGAGTGGCCGTCGTACTTGTGTTCGTTATCCGGCTCCAGGTAATAGGAGCCCATATAGACCCATTCCAGCTCTGCCAGACTGTTCTGCCCGGTTAATTCAGAGAAATCCCAGCCCAGCCTGGCGCTGCCGAACGCTTCCGGTGCGGTGTCTATATCGTTGCCCTTGATGTCGCTACCGGCACCCAGCAAGTCGATGCGATTGTCATAGGTGTGGCTGGCGAAAGAGGCATCCATTGCCAGTGTCCAGTTCTCCACCATGGCGTATTCCAGGCTGATTTCGGTGCCATAGTGTCGGGTCTCGGCGCCGCTCACATTCTGTCGGTTGGCATCCTGGAAGATTACATCGTCCTTGTACATGTAGTAAACGGCTACATCGTACTGCAGCTTTTCCAGCCAGGAGCCACGTATCCCCACCTCCACATTGTTGATTTTCTCCGAGTCCAGGTCAGCTGTTCGCTGCCCGGATTGCAGGCGGTACAGTTCGGTGACCTGCGGTGCGCGAAAACCCCTGGCCAGTCGCAGGTAGGCGATGTGATCGGGGCTGAGACTGTAACTGGCGCCAGTGTTCAGTGACCAGTCGGTGAAGTCGTCTTCACGGTCTGCCGGCCGGTAGAAGCGGCAGCTGATGATTTCGGGGGCGCAGGCGGATCCGTCTTCAGTCTGGTTGTCGTAATCGTAATTGGTATATTCCAGGCGCACACCAGCACTGAATTCCCAGGGTGAATCAGTCCGGGTGCGCAGCTGGCTATAGGCGGCCGCGACGGTAGCGTCTACCTGGTAGTCATAGTGCACCCCGGCCGGTTGTTCGTCGCTGAAGGGCTCGTCCTGGATTTCCTTGAGCGAACCATCGGTGTACTCCAGGTCGATACCGTTCACCCAGCGCAGGGCGCCCGCATCGGTATGCACTGTGGTGCGCAGGCCCAGGCTGCTGTGGTTGTTTTTCTCCTCAGACTGCCAGGGCAGAAAATGTTGCAGGAACTCCATATCGTTATCGCGCAGGTAGGGCGTGATAGTCAGGGTATTGCTGTCGTCCAATGCCCGACTGGCACTGCTGGACAGTCGCACCGACCAGGCATCGCGGTAGGCATCTGGATTGGGGTTGGATTTCTTCAGGTCGCTGTCTTTGTAGCCTTTGTAGCCCTTGATAAAGCCGGCCGTATCCTGGTTGAGATTGGCCAGGTCCAGTATGCTGTTGATGTCCCACTGCAGGCCGGCATAGTCGTAACGCAGGGTCATCTTCTGCTGGTCGTAGCCGGAGTGGTCTTTGTAGCCGCCATCGTGGCTGCCGTTGGCGCTGAGGTTGATGCCGTGGGCCCCTAAGGTATCGCTGTAATGGTATTTGGCTCGGTAGTAGTCGTAGGGGCCGGCTTCGAGTGCCAGGCTGTGGTCCAGTTGCTTGCTGGGCGGCGCACTGAGGATATTGATGACGCCGTGCATGGCGTTGGAACCGTAGAGGGATGTGGCGGGCCCCTTGATGACTTCGATGCGCTGCGCCTGTTCAAAGTTGGCGTCGAACAGCTGGTTGACGTTGCAGAACCCGGGTGCGCGCAGGCTGATACCATCCGCCGCTGCATAAAAGGCGCCGCAACTGCCTGCGCCGGTCAGTACCGGAGAGCGCAGGGAGATGAGGCTCTCCTGGCCATTACCCCGGCTTATCCAGGCTCCGGGCACTCGCTGCATCACCTCGTTTATATGGATCGGATCGATCAGTGCCAGGGCATCACTGTCCACGCTGGACCAGGCTAGCGGCAATCTCAAGGCACCCTCCTTTATCCGGCTGGCGGTTACCACAACCTGCTCCTCTATCAGGTTCCCGCTGTGGGCCGGGAGGGACGAGGGCAGTACAGGCAGGGCGGTGAGGGTGGTGATAAATAGGCGGTGGCTGGCGTGCATCTGGTGGGTCTTTGTGGCAAAGTCGGGCCGAGTGTAGCGAATTATTGTCCTGTTCTGAAGGGAGTTCGGCTATCTACAGTAATGAGCCTCTGTCCATAGCGGGGCGCTGACTTTACAATATGCCTGGTCGACTCCAGAGACGGCCCAGGTTGGCTGTTTAACTACCAAGCAAAGGACACAGCGATGTCGTTGAAATTGCTACCGGCCCTGACGGCTTCTCTTTTAATCCTGGGCGGCTGCGCCCAGAACGACACAGCGGATTACACTGCACCGGAGAAAGGGGATCCCGCATTCTTGAAGGGCCAGAATACCCGCGCCGATGAGCTTTATATGAACCCGGATTCGAGTGAGGGTGCCAGGGTCTTTCGCAATGTTTATATCGCGCGGGCTGACCTGTCCCATATCCAGGTTATCAAGCCCGAAGAATCCCCTGTCGACGATGACTGGAAAGTGACTGCTAAAGAAGAAGACTTACTGCAACATGCGATTATTAAGGAGTTTACAGCTGCGCTCGGTTACCAGTCAGCCTACAATATCGTTACCACCCCCGAGCAGGCCGATATGATTATCCATACCACTGTGGTGGCTATTCATCCCAATGCTACCCGGGAACAGGCGGTGGCGGGCAACAGGTCCGGTGGGGCGATTACTGCCAGTATCGCTTTGATTAACGCCAGTTCAGGTAACGTCATGGTCCGCTCCGTGGATACCAGGTCCAGCGATAACATATGGGCTTTCAACCAGGTGGATAATGACGATCCGGCGGTTGACCTGATCTTCCGCTCATGGGGTAATAGTATGCGTCGGGGTATGCTGCACCTGCAGGGCCGTTCCAGCGATCCTTTGGCGCAACCGATGGAGTTGAAAGAGCAGAAGTAATAGACCCTTTGGTGCACGATGCGCCACAACGCTGGCTGCGGCAGCAGTGTTTTCCGAGTAACCCCGTAAAAACAGGGCACAAAACATGAGTCTTGCTGACAAGGTATTGGCTGTTAACAACGATTTGCCGATTCGAACTGATGCCCCTGTGCACAGTGGCAAAGTGCGCTCGGTCTACTGGCTGACCGCGGTAGATAGTGCACGGTTAATAGCAGAACGCGGTTATGATGTGGCGGCCGAAGCCCCGCTGGCCATTATGGTCATTTCTGACCGCATTTCGGCTTTTGATTGTATCTGGCATGGAGAGGGCGATATGCGCGGTGTGCCCGGTAAGGGCGCCGCCCTGAATGCCATTTCCAATCACTGGTTCCGGCTGTTTCGGGAAAAGGGCCTGGCGGACAGTCATATCCTGGAGGTACCTCATCCGCTGGTGTGGATTGTGCAAAAGGCCAGGCCGGTGATGATCGAGGCGATCGCCCGACAATACATTACGGGTTCCATGTGGCGCTCCTATGAAAAGGGAGAGCGGGAATTCTGCGGTATTGAGATTCCCGATGGACTGCAGCGCGACCAGAAGCTGCCGGAGCTGCTGATTACACCCTCAAGCAAGGGCGTTCTGGAGGGTATCCCGGGTGTGCCTGCTGTAGACGACGTGAACATTGCGCGCAGTGATATCGATAACAACTACGCAGCGTTCAACTTCCTCTGTCTTGATGATGTCAATCGCTATGAGACCCTGTTGCGGGAGGGCTTTGATGTGATCAGCGCGGAGCTGGCCAGGCTTGACCAGGTTTTTGTGGATACGAAATTCGAATTTGGTTATGTCACAGGCAAGGCCGGCAACGACAAGCTCATTTATATGGACGAAGTGGGTACTCCAGATTCTTCCCGCATATGGGACGGCCCGGCCCTGCGCGAGGGCCGGGTGGTGGAGAATTCCAAGGAGAGCTTCCGCCAGCTGCTGCTCGCGCACTTTCCGGATCCGGATATCCTGCTGAACAAGAGTCGTATGCCGGAGCGCCAGGCCCTGGCCCACGATAACGCACTGCCGACCGAGGTACTAATGGCGGTGTCAAATACCTATGTGGGCATTGCCGAGAAGATCACAGGTGCCAGCCTCGAACTGTCGGACAACCCCAAGGCTGAGATTATTGACGTCCTGCGCGCTGAGTTCGGTCTGATCGACCAGGGCGACTGAGAAGTTGAGCGGGAAAAATTTTGCTCGCTGATCCCTGGTTTTACCTCGCCAGTGTTCCGGCAGTACTGCTTTACGGCATTGCCAAGGGTGGTTTTGGCGGTGCGGTAGCTGTGATGTCTGTGCCCATGATGGCTCTGGTCATGTCACCTACCCAGGCGGCCGCTATTCTGCTGCCCATTCTGGTGGTTATGGATGCGGTTGTGGTTAAGGCCTACTGGGGTGTATTTGATCGCCGCGCTCTGCGGTTGTTGTTGCCCGGCGCTATGGTGGGAATCGTCATTGGCTATCTCACGGCGGATGCGATGAATGAGGACTATATGCGGATTCTTATTGGCTTGCTGTCCGTGGTGTTTGGCCTGCAGAGTTTGTTGGGCTTGCAGTCGCGGGCGAGCAGGGAGCATCATCCGGTAACAGCCAGCCTGTTTGGTACCCTGACCGGTTTCACCAGTTTCAGCATTCACGCCGGTGGTCCACCCTTCACCATGTACCTGATGCCCAAACAGCTGACGCCTCTATTGTTCGCCGGTACCGCAGGCATTTTTTTTGCTGCGGTCAATGTGGTCAAACTGGTTCCGTATTATGTCCTGGGCCAGTTTACCACTGACAACCTGCTGTACTCGCTGGTACTTGTGCCTCTTGCGCCACTGGGGGTCAAGCTGGGACATTATCTGGTGAAACGGTCTGCCTCATCGTTTTACTACACTGTGATCAGCTTTTTTCTGGTCGTGGTTGGCGCCAAATTGCTATGGGAAGGTGTGACGGCATTGACTGCCTGACGCCTGCGGGAGTCAGGTCTTTCATGATGTGCCCGGCGGCGCTGTCAAGGTAGAAAAGGGGCGTTCTGGCTGGAGCTGGGGGGTAAGCTCTGGTATAACATTCTCCCTACGGAGGGTCGCCAATGAAAATCGTTAAACTCACTGAAAATGTCGCTGTTTCAGCACAGATTACGCCGGAAAACGTCGCCGAAATCGCCGCCGCCGGCTACAAGGTGTTGGTAAATAACCGTCCCGATGGAGAGGAGGCGAATCAGCCCGGCAATGCGGATATTGCCGCGGCAGCGAAAGCCGCCGGCCTGGAATATCACTACATGCCGATTACCGCGGGTAATTTTCCCGGCCCCGATTTTGGGCAGATGAGAATGCTGCTGGACGATACAGCGCTGCCTGTGCTGGCTTTCTGTCGCTCAGGCACTCGCTGTGCCAATCTTTGGGTCGCCAGCAGGGATGATGAATCCAGCAAACAGGCCCGGGCGCTGGCCCGGCAGTTGGGTTATGACCTGAGTATGTCCACCCCCTAGTGGCGGTGACTCTTCCTCGTCTAGATGGGAGATGGCCAGGGGGAAAGGGCCAGTCCAGCGAGTGCGACTATGGCAAGAACATAATTACGCGGGAGTGACAAATAGTGAATTAACCAGATGTACCCTAAACTATCGTTTTGTTCCAGATCAGGAAAAACTGCCAATGACCAGGCTGCATAAAATCCAACCACAACTCACTCGAGAGCAACTGGAAGCTCACTGGATGCCCTACACTGGCAACCGCCAGTTCAAGGACGATCCACGCATGATCGTGGCCGCCGAAGGTGTGCACCTTATTGACGACAAGGGGCGCAGGGTGCTGGATGGCTTGTCCGGACTGTGGTGTACCGGTGCCGGGCACAACCGGCGGGAGATTTCAGCGGCAGTCCACAGGCAGATGCAGACGCTGGATTATTCACCCGGCTTCCAGTTTGGCCACCCGGGCTCTTTCGAGCTTGCCAATAAGCTTGTGGCCCTGATGCCCGAGGGGCTGGACTATGTTTTCTTTACCAATTCCGGTTCGGAATGTGTCGACACTTCCCTGAAAATGGCTCGTGGCTACTGGCGCCAGAAGGGGCAGCCCGCCAAGACCAAACTTATCGGGCGTGCCAAGGGTTACCATGGTGTTAACTTTGGCGGTATTTCCGTTGGGGGTATCGGGCCTAACCGTAAGCTCTTCGGCCAGGCGGTGGATGCCGATCATCTCGCCCATACGCTGCTGCCGGACAATGCCTTCAGCCGGGGCATGCCACACAATGGCAGGCATCTGGCGGATGAACTGACCGAACTGATCGCCTTGCATGATGCCTCAAATATTGCCGCGGTGATTGTCGAACCCATAGCCGGGTCTGCCGGAGTTATCCCGCCGCCTGCAGGGTATTTGCAGCGCCTGCGGGATATTTGCAGCGCCAACGATATCCTGTTGATCTTCGATGAAGTGATCACTGCTTTCGGTCGTTGTGGCACGATGACCGGAGCCGACGCCTTCGGTGTGGTGCCTGATATTATGAATGTGGCCAAACAGCTCACTAACGGCGCCATACCCATGGGGGCGGTGATCGCCACGAGTGAGATTTACCAGACCTTTATGGAACAGGGCGGCCCCGACTACATGGTGGAGTTCCCTCACGGCTATACCTATTCCGCCCACCCTGTGGCCTGCGCCGCTGGTATTGCAGCACTGGATATCCTGGAACGGGAGAAACTCCCCCAGCGTGTGGCGGAACTGGCGCCGTATTTTGAGGAGGGGCTGCACCAGCTTAAAGGTTCTCCCCATGTCAGTGATATTCGCAATTACGGTTTTGCCGGCGCCGTGCAATTACGGCCCTATGAGGGAGAGCCCACCCGCCGCTCCTTTGAAGTGGCCATGCGTATGTGGGAGAAGGGTTTCTATGTACGCAGTGGCGCAGATATCATACAGCTGGGTCTGCCGTTTATAATCGAGAAGGAGCAGATCGATAGTCTACTCAGCGCGCTGGGTGAAACCCTGCTAGAGCTGACCTGACGGAAACTGGCATAATTATGAACCGTTTATTCGAAGAGCGCTCCAACCGGCTTATTCTGCTGGGATTTCTGGCCGTATCGCTATACGCTTCTTACTGGCTGGTCAAATCTTTTCTACAGCCGATTATCCTTGCCATGCTGATCGGTATGCTGGCTTCTCCATTACACGACCGGTTGGTAACGAAATTAAATGGACGTAAAAATATTGCGGCGTTGATTAGCACCCTGGTATTGGCCCTGGTGATTCTGATTCCCGCACTGTTGGTGTTGGTGGCGATCCTGAAGCAGGGTGTCAGTTACTCCGTTGTCGTTAGAGAGTGGGCCACGGGAGATAACATCCACCACCTGCTGAACCGACCTTTCATGTTGGAAGTCAAAGAGTTGTTGGGGCGCGTGCTGCCAGCGAATGCGCTGGACCCGGAAGTGATCAAGGCACAGGCGTTAACGAACGCCCGCGTGGTGGGCAGTAACTTCGCCGGCGTATCAACCGCTATGCTGGGCAGCCTGACCACTTTTATGATCGATTTTATGTTGCTGCTTTTCGCACTCTTTTTCGTGTTGCGTGACCATGACAAGCTCATCGTATTTATCCGGCATGCCTTTCCTCTATCCCGCAGTCAGGAAGATATGTTATTGAAAGAGGTGAGGGATGTCAGTAAATCGGCTTTGCTGGGTTCGCTGCTGACCGCGGTTACGCAGGGCATCGTCGGTGGTTTCGGGCTTTGGTTGGCCGGATTTCCCATGCTGTTTTGGGGTGCCATGATGGCAGTGGCCTCGCTTATTCCCGTTGTCGGAACCGCCTTGATCTGGGTGCCGGCTTCCATTTATCTCTATGTTACAGGAGAGGCCGGGTGGGCTATATTCATGATGGTCTGGGGCGTTGTGGCGGTGGGGTCTATCGACAACTTCCTGCGGCCACTTTTTATGCAGGGAGCGACGATGACCACCGTGGTCGTATTCTTTTCACTGCTTGGCGGCCTGCAGGTCTTCGGTTTGATAGGGGTGATTTACGGTCCGATTATTTTCTCGATCACACTGGTGTTTTTTAAGATATACGAGAATGAGTTTGCAGATTTTCTGGATTCACAGGATAAGAGTTAAGCTATTTTTTAAGGTACACGACCCACTCTATAGGAATCGACTATACCAATCACCCATGAAATAAGTAGAGCAGCCGTGGCGATGCTCAATATTTGACTTTCAGGTCCTGTTGGATGGCTTGACACTAATTCCGTTATTGCCGCAATATCGAGCTCAACTTCGCCGCGCTGGATCTCATTAGTTATTTGTACAGCCCTTGCCACTGCCGTTGACACCAGAATATAAAGCGCCACAAATGCACTGCCGGCCAGAACGCTACCGGGAATATACCTCTTCAAGAAAAAGTGCCCGGCGCCCGGAAATACCAACGCCGACAAGAGGGCTGCTTTCACTGAACTATTCATTCAGTACATCAACGTGTATATAAGGCTTGCCACGCACTTCACTGCCGCATTGACCATTGCCCCGTTTCAAAGTTGATGATCCAGACCGATAGCACGCAGGGTCTTATATATTGCTCTCTGGCTCTTGGCCGTAGTGCCTTTCATGCCATCGAGCTCAAACACCTGCCGGCGAAATTCCAGCCATTCGGGGGAACCCCACAGGTATGAGCGACTCTTCAACAGATCGAAGTCGGCATGCAGTTCCCTGGCCAGTTCCTCGCCATCAAAGAAGAACCCCATTTCATTATTGATGAGGCGTGAACGTTCATCGAAATTTGTCGTGCCAACGAAACCCATGTGATCCATAACAATGTACTTGGCATGAAGCTTGCCATAGTCGATGTCGCCACCCAGTAGCCGGTCATCGAGTCTGCCCGTCTCGTATATTTGCAGTCGGGGATGGCTCACCAGTTCACGCCATTCTTTACTTTCGACCAGTTTCGGATTCAATTCACTGTTGTCCGGCGATTCCAACCACGCTTCCTGTAATTCATCGGTCAGCAGCAAGCGGGGCGCCATGTCCATGTCGATGACAGCCTGGGCCGAAAAATTGTCAGAAGTCAGTACAGAATTGGTGATAATCTCCAGTGTGGCTTCCGGGTGCTGCTCCAACCACTCACGGACATTGCGCGCCCCGTCAAAGACAATATTGCCGTCGTCGTCATAGTACTGCGCCGCGAAAAGGTAGGGTGAGACAATACGTCGTTGTTTGTAATCATCACCCCGTACTTCTCTCAGAAGGAACTGAATGGAATTTTTATTGTTATCCATATTATCAACCACGTCGGAAAAAATTCCCTTGTTCTCCAGGTTGTCCAACTCATGCCCCAGCAAGACTCTCACGTTGTACCATCCTTCTGTGAGGTAGTTCGACATGGTATCCATGTGTTGCTTTAAAACAGACAGCGCTTTGAGTTGCACCAGCGCTGTCTGGGCTTTCTGCCGCTCGGTTGCATAGATTCCCAGAGCCTCGGCCGTCCCACTCGGGCTCAGCCGCTTATTGTCCTCAAACAAAAACAGTATCGAGTAATAGTTCTCGCTAAGATTCCCTACAAGATAGTCGTCAGTGTCCTCTCCCAGGGCCGTTCGTATGAGAATCTCCGCGTCCATATAGGTATCCGGGTTGGGGGACCCGTCTGCTTTTATGCCGTAGTAGGACAGGGATATATTGCGGCCGCCCGTCATCACAATGGCGCGGTCCGGGAATTTGCCGTCTATTACCAGCAATTTATCGTGGGAACGCCGGTTCAGTCGGACAAACACCTTCGAGATTGAATTAAAAATGACGATCTGGATACGCGCTTTCCGGGTTGTCAGCTCGCCTGCCGCGTTGCGCATGAACCCGGCATCATCGGCACAGGTCTCCAGTGCTTTCAACCCGGAGTGGCTTGAATCTATGGAGCCGACCGAGTCCACCATAAAGCGGATGTCAACGCCGCGCTGAACGGCATTACACAGTGCGCCGAGCATCGCTTCGCCGACCAGGTCGCGCTTGAAAATATAGTAAGTCGCATCAATGGTATGCTGGGCGTGTTCTATCATCCATATTTTGGCAGCGAGAGAGTTCAGCGCGTCCTCACTCCTGGCTCCCAGGAACTTGGCGCGAGCGTTTTGAATCGGGATGTCGAGTTCTACACCAATCTCAACGACATCGACTTGATGCACATTTTCCGGTTGCCATGTCCGCTGCCAATAAAGGGTGGTAATAAATGGGTCGTCTATCGCCTCTGGCGGCGGGCAATCCGGCAGGTTTTGTGTGCCGGGCGGGCAGGGTTCACCGGGGCCGAAGGCGGCGCAGCCACCCATCGATGCGAGTAACCCGAGTACGATTAGAGCGCGAAAGTGCGCGAGAATTACCATATTAATGATGTGCCTCCCAACCAATTTTAGCCACCACCGCAAGGTGGTCCGAGACGATGTTCGGTAGTACCGCGTAGTCAATAAACTTTAGCTCATCAGAGATCAAAATCCAATCCAGGCGTTTTACGCCTTTATAGGTGCTGAACTCCTGTGTTGTCGGCCTGAACGCTCGCAAACCCATGGCATTGGCCAGTTGCCGTACCGGGGAATCATTGCTGGACCAATCAGCGTTAAAGTCGCCCATGATGATTAACGGGGTGGGCAATGCACTCAGGTCATCCACCAATTCCTCTATCTGTGCCTTGCGGACCTCCTCGCGGGAAAAATCGAGATGTACGGAAACGAGAGTGACCGACGCAGCGCTGTTCTCATCTTCACCGTTACGCCATTTTATTGTGCCGCGCACATAACCCTTGGTCGCTGTTGGCCATGTGGGACGAAAACGGTGTGAGCGGGTATCACTCATCCGGGATTTACTCATCAGCGCCGCCCCATAAGTGAAAGGCCATGCGGTGGCATGATATCCGTGAGCGGAAAACCGGTAGCCGGTGGCCCTGGCCAGATACTCGACATGATCAAATTTTCCGCTCCACAGGGACGGAGCATCTGCCTCCTGCAGCGCCACGACCTGGGCGCCTGACGCCAGTAAAATCAAGGCGATTTCTTCCAGGTTCTCGCGGTGCTGTGCCGCGCTCACCAGTATTTGGTTAAGGGCAGTACCACGGCCATGGGCGACATTCAGTGTGAGCAGTTCCAGCGTGCCTGCCTCGAGAATTGCGAGTGGTAGATCCGAGGTGCGGTACCTGGCTTCGCTCTGGGCCGGGTCGATTGTTATTATCAGTACGAATACAGCTGTAATAACACAAAGAGACAGGATGGTTTTCTTTAAAAGCTTCATGTTTGCCCGAATCCGCAGTCACCGGACGATGGTAGACGCACTGATTGTGCTGCGCAACAGGTTCTTCAAAATCGTATGAATATGCTCGCCAGGACAAATATCACCAGATTAGTTCCTTTTCCGGGGCTGACCTGTGAAAATGACGCACCTGCTGAAGGTGAAGGAAAGAAATGGGCTCTGACAGGGCAATGAAACCCGGAAAAATTGGCATGCGCTTGCTGGAATCAGTGGCAATATTCCTGGCGATAGTTGCATCGGCCAATGTGGCCGTGATGATGACGATCTCGGATCAGTTCTTATCGCCCATATGGCTGCCGGCAGCCGTCTGCCTCAGCGCCCTGATCTGGTTTGGGAATCGCAGTATCCCCGCTATTGTTATCGCTACCGGGTTCCTCGGCTGGCTTGTTGCCAGAAACGCGGATATTAGTCCGACGTTGGCCATATTGGTGGTCGTCGGCACTGCTGCCGGTGCAATTTTACAGGCTGCGGTGGGGCGCCACCTGATACGTCGTTATATCAATCGCGATGCTGAAATTGAAAGTGCGGCACAGTTTTTCCGACTACTGCTGATAGCGCCGCTGGCCGGCGTGATCAGCCCTGCGATCGGTTTGACTGTGTATTACCTCTGTGGAGTCTGGCCTCAGGATGGCTTTTCACTGTACGCGGCCAACTGGTGGTTGGGCAATTCGGTGGCGATCACATTTCTCACGCCCTTGATCCTGGGGATGCGCCGGGGTTCATTTGCGCAAAGCGCCACTGTGCTGGCAATCGTGGTCAGTGGATTGATTGCCAGTTACCAGCTTGGTGTGTCCTCAGCAGCACAGTCCCGCTCGGCCTGGGAAGCTCAGGCGCGCATCTCCGCAAACCAGGTGAGTGGAAATTTCATCCGCGCCCTGCAAAATGGCTACGGCGATATACGAGCAATCGAGCTGCTGCTGGAAGCCAACAGGGATATGAATGAGGCAGACTTCCACGCGGCGATTGAATCACTCAAAGCCAACCGCGATGGGTTCTCACCGGCGGTGGTGTTGATTACCCAACGGGACCCCGACGGCAGCTGGCCTATCATATTAGCTAGTCACAACGACCTGGGGCTGGTGCAGGGCTTCAAACTCAATACCATACCGGTGGCCAAAGATGCCATAGAATCCGCACTGAAATTCGGTCTGACACTGGGGGCGACGGCGCCACTTGGCACCGGCACTTACTATGGGTTTAACACACTTCCCATTAACAATGCCGCCCGGCCTACAGTGGTGGTGGGAGTACAGAACCTGGATGAGGTTGACCAGATAGTCAGCGCGCAGGTTCCCCACGGCCTGGGTTTCACTATATCCAGTGTACATGCCAGCGGCCTGACCACAGAGGGCCGCGACCACCTCTACCTCGAGGGCAAGGACTCCTCGGATGCCGTTGCCACGTTCACCATTCCATTGATGACGGGGGGTACCACGCTCACCTTCCATTGGGGTGTGGTGCCTGCCTTTCTTGGTGGTCCGGTGCTGGGGTATTCCAGAGCGGCATTGTTCGCAGGACCACTGGTCACCCTGTTTATCGCGCTGTTTATCCACATTCTGTTTGCCCAGGCTGGCCGTATTCGCAAACAGGTGCGGGAACAGACGTCGGAGTTGCGCGAGCAAAAAGAAATTGCCCAGTTGACCATGGACAGCATGGACCAGGCGATATTGATGGTAGACGAGGATATGCTGATCATCGCCTACAACCAGAATTATCTGACGATGTTTGGTGTCAAGGCCCGGATAATTGAGGAAAACCCGCGCTTTGACCAGCTAGCCAAAATAGTTGCATCGCAGCAAATGGGTGAGGCGGGTCTCTGGGAAGAAAGAGTACAGGGTTTACGGCGGCGCGATGCCTTCAGCAATGAACGGCAGACGACCGATGGCCGTATTATTGAAACGCGACATAACCCCGTCGAAGGCGGGGGCGCGGTTCGCACCTATACTGATGTAACCGCAAGCCGCTCAGCGGCCAACGAGCTGAAAAAGCAAAAAGAAATTGTTGAATTGGCTATTGAAAGTATGGGCGAGGGGTTCCTGGTGGTGGATGAGCACTGGCAGATAGCGGCCTATAATTCGGTGGTGCTGCAGATGTTCGGGCTGACTGATGCTGAAGTGGATGAGCATCAGAACTACGATGAGTTGATGCGATTCATTTACAGCGAAAAGATCAAGCGACCTGAACTTCTAGAGCAGACTTTGGCCGAAGTACGTATGCCGGATGCACACACACGCGAACGTGTCACAGTGGACGGTGGTGTGCTTGAAGTCCGCTATAACCCTATTCTCAGGGGTGGATTCGTAAGAACATTTACTGATGTCACGGTGCAAAGAGAGAACGAAAAGCAGCTGTTGCTGGCAAAGAAGGTAGCCGAAGAATCCACCCGGACCAAATCTGACTTCCTGGCCAATATGAGTCACGAAATACGCACCCCGATGAACGCCATTATCGGCATGTCGCATCTCGCCCTGCAAACGGAGTTGGACAATAAACAGCGCAACTACGTCTCCAAGGTCCATCGTTCCGCGGAATCCCTGCTGGGCATCATCAATGACATTCTGGATTTTTCCAAGATAGAGGCCGGTAAGCTTGATATGGAAGTCGTGCCATTTCAGCTTGAGGATACACTGGAAAACCTCGGCAGCCTGGTGGGTCTCAAAGCTGAGGAAAAGAACATCGAATTCCTGTTCGATATACCCGATACGCTGCCCACCGCGCTGGTGGGTGATTCCCTGCGTCTTGGGCAAATACTGATCAATCTCGGCAACAATGCCATCAAATTTACTGAGGAGGGCGAGGTTGTTGTATCCATCCGGGAAGTGGCTGTGAATGGTGACAGGGTCAAACTGCAGTTTGCGGTGCGCGATACCGGTGTCGGTATGGACTCAGAGGTGATGGGCAAGTTATTCCAGTCTTTCAGCCAGGCCGATACCTCGACCTCGCGCAAGTATGGGGGTACCGGGCTTGGCTTGGCCATTTGCAAAAAACTTACCGGGCTGATGGATGGCGATATCTGGGTAGAGAGTGAGCCGGGCGTGGGCAGTACGTTCAGCTTTACCGTATGGCTGCAGCGGCAAACGGGAGAGGTAAGCAAAAGGGTTAGCACCGATGCTGACCTGGGTGGGATACGTGTACTACTCGTCGATGACAATGCCACCGCGCGGGAAATCCTTGGTAAAATGCTGAGCAGTTTTGGCTTCGAGGTAGACTTCGCCGCCAATGGTAAAGCTGCGCTGGCTATGCTGGAGCAGGCCGCCGCGGACAAGCCTTACCCTCTTGTGTTGATGGACTGGCGCATGGAAGGTATGGATGGTGTGGAGGCGACACGGCTGATCAAGTCGCACCAGAGTCTCCCCGTGATACCGAAAGTCATTATGGTCACCGCATACGGGCGCGAAGATGTGATGAGCGCGGCAAAGAACGTGGCTATCGATGGCATCCTGACCAAACCGGTCACCTCATCGGGTTTGCTGGATTCGATTTTGCTGGCGATGGGGCGTGAACAGGGTGGAGGCGCGCGCGGCAACAGGCGCTCCGACGTGGCCAGAGAGGCCAAGGCCAAACTGCGCGGCGCGCATGTGCTGCTGGTGGAAGATAATGAAATCAATCAGGAGTTGGCGCTGGAACTGCTCACCACCAGCGGCATCAGCGTGGAGGTCGCCTGTAATGGCCAGGAGGCTCTCGATTTACTGGCTGAGCAAGATTTTGACGGTGTATTGATGGATTGCCAAATGCCGGTTATGGATGGCTTTACGGCCACCCGCAAGATACGTGAGCAGGACAAGTTCTGTGATCTGCCAGTTCTGGCAATGACGGCCAACGCCATGGTCGGCGATCGGGAGCTATGCCTGGATGCCGGGATGAACGACCATATCACCAAGCCGATTAACGTCGATGATATGTTTGCCACTATGGTGCGCTGGATTACTCCCAGCAGTCCGGCTGAATCGCCGCTACCGCAGACTCAGGGCGTAGATGCACCACAGGGCGTGATGCCGGACATCCCCGGGATAGATGTTAAAGCAGGGCTTGTGACGTCGCAGGGCAACCAGGTGCTTTACCGCAGGCTATTGCTCAAGTTCCGGGATTCACAAAGTGACTTCGCGACGGAGTTTGCCACTGCCCGGCTGGACATTGATGACACCGCGGCGACGCGCTGTGCTCATACGCTCAAGGGTGTCGCCGCCAATGTTGGGGCGGCACAGGTCAGGGAGGCGGCGGGCCTACTGGAGGCCGCCTGCCTGGCAGGGCAGGCGGAGCCTGAGATTGACGCACTGCTGGAGAAAGCCTGCGCTGCACTGGACATCGTTATCCCTGCGTTGGCAACGCTGGATGTGGAGGAACCTGATGCGCCGGATGATGCAACTCCGGTTGAGGCTGATCCAGCCCTTATAACAACTCTTTTAGAGGGGCTTGCTGAGTTGCTCGAAGACTGCGACTCTGATGCCTCGGAAATAGTCGATCAGCTGCGCCCGTTGGTCGCGCACTCGCCCCAGCACAACAGGTTCAGGCGTATCGAGAAATTGGTTGAAGACTACGAGTTCGATGATGCGCTGGAACTGGTGCAGCAGTGGGTAACCGATGATTCAGGAGTAGCAACTTAATGACCATGAGTACCCGTGACAAAACCCTTCTGGTGGTTGATGATGCCCCGGACAATATTCAATTGCTGAGTGGATTACTCAAGGAGA
>Ga0164315_10001907_pt1 | contig 15859 bp, 10 predicted proteins | sample GuaBasSedimGuay6_FD_113737 | JGI IMG/M metagenome (GOLD analysis project Ga0164315, IMG submission 113737) | Subseafloor sediment microbial communities from Guaymas Basin, Gulf of California, Mexico - Guay6, Core 4569-2, 0-3 cm | ecosystem: Environmental > Aquatic > Marine > Hydrothermal vents...
AAACTCAAAACACTTTCCCCGGAATTGCCGCAATTAGTTGTTTTGTATAATCTTCTTTCGGAAAGTTATAAACCTCATCGGCATCACCAATTTCCACAATTTTACCATCCTTCATTACCATTATCCTGTCCGACATATACTTAACCACATTTAAATCGTGGGAGATAAAAATATAGGTAAACCCAAACTCTTCTTTTAACTCATTAAGCAGATTGAGAACTTTTGCCTGTACAGAAACATCTAGCGCAGAAACAGCTTCATCACAAATCAAAAATTTTGGATTAAGGGCTAAAGCACGGGCAATCACAATTCTTTGCCTCTGTCCACCAGAAAACTCATGTGGATATCTGTTAAAAGCCTTTTTCTCCAGACCAACCCTTTCAATTAATTCAATTGCCTTCTTTTTCCTTTCCTTCTCCGAATTAAATATGCCATGGACTTTCATCGGCTCCATAATCGCACTTCCGATACTAATGCGTGGGTTAAGCGAAGAATATGGATCCTGAAAAACAATATTCAGATTTTTTCGATATTCATTAAGTTGTTTTGTATTAAGAAGTAAAACGTCTTTTTCATCAAAATATATTCTGCCACCATCGCCATTCAACAGTCTTAAAATACTACGACTAAGGGTAGTTTTGCCACATCCTGATTCACCAACAAGCCCCAAGGTCTCTCCTTTAAATACTTTAAAACTTACGTTATCCACAGCCTTAATAAATTCTTTTGGTTTTCCAAAAATATTTTTGTCAAGAACGAATTGTTTATCAAAATTTTCAACATTTAATATAGTCTCTTCGGAACTTTTAATATTAGGTTTTTTATGAACTCTGCTTTCCTTTAAGGTTCTTTCTGTATTAGTGTTATTCATAAGATCTTCAATTGTAGTCAACCTATTGGGTTTAGAATCAACAGGCGGTCGACAGGCAATAAGGCCTTTCGTATAACTATGTTGTGGATGTTTAAAGACATTATTTATACTACCATATTCCACAATTTGGCCTTTATACATTACAGCAACATCATCGGCCACTTCAGAAATTAATCCTAAATCGTGGCTTATAAAAAGCAAAGCCATTCCATATTCCTCTTTTAGTTCGTTAAGCAGGAATATCAACTCTTTTTGTACCGTAACATCAAGAGCTGTGGTTGGTTCATCGGCAATTAGTAAATCTGGTTTGTTTGCAATGGCAATGGCAATCATTACCCTTTGTTTTTGCCCCCCGGATATTTCATGTGGATAAGAGTCATAGATCTTATTGGGCCGTGGCAATTTTACTTTTTCAAATAACTGAATGATCTGTTTTTTTATTTCTTTTTTATTATGTTTTTGGTGTTGACCATAAACCTCCGCAACTTGTTTTCCACATTTCATAACCGGGTTTAAGGAAGTCATTGGTTCCTGAAAAATCATTGAAATTTTACTCCCTCTAATTTTTCTGATTTCTTTCGAATTTAAATTTATGATCTCATTATCATAAAATTTAATGCTCCCTCCTTCAATAATGGCCTGTTTAGGTAACAGTTGCATAATTGAAAGTGCTGTAACAGACTTTCCTGAGCCTGATTCACCAACCAAACCTAACGACTGGCCTTTAGGTATCTCAAAACTAACAGAATCAACTGCTCTTACAATTCCCTGATTACTCTTGAAACTAATGGAAAGATTTTCAACTTTTAGCACTTAAACCGATTTTAATGTAAAATTCAAAAATACAAATCCCCATAAACTGGAATTTTCATATTAATGCTAAGTTAAATTTGTTAAATGCATTAATTTTATGTTAATTATTAACAGCAATTTAACAGACTTTGTTAAATTATTGCAAATTAAAATATTTATGCTGGTTGTTTCATTTATCGTAATAATTTTGTTTAAAATTAAACTGATATAATAAGATATATAGGATTTCATAGTGTGTTTGTTGAAACAGCAGCTGGTAAGAAATTATTAGTTGCTGTTTTTTTGAGTGATTTTTAATCTCCCATATTATTAAAATCAGTACCTTAGTGCTTTGATTTCCAAAAACCCAACAAAATGCCTAAATTATTTTGGAGCAGACATTTAGTAAATCTCTTTTATCCTAATCTTTGTAAGTCGTGTGGAAACGCCTTAAATGAACAGGAAGAGGTTATCTGTATTTCTTGTCTTTTAAGACTGCCAAAAACAGGATTTCATATGCATGATGAAAATCCAGTATCAAGAATTTTCTGGGGAAGAGTTAACATTAAAGCAGCTACTTCATTTTTGTTTTTCAGCAAGATGGGTAGAGTACAGAGTTTAATTCATCAGTTAAAATATAAGCGGCAGAAAGAAGTTGGCTTATTAATTGGGAAACTCTTTGGAGATGACCTTCTCAATAGCCCTTATTATACTGATATTGATTTTATTATACCTGTTCCTTTACATCCTAAAAAGTTAAAAACGAGGGGCTATAATCAAAGTTTAATGATTGCAAATGGCTTACAGGAAAGTATGGGTATAGAGGTTTTTACCGGACTTCAGCGAAAAGCTCATTCATCAACCCAAACGAGAAAATCACGTTATGAAAGATGGGAAAATGTAAAGGATATATTTGAAATAAAAGAGCATAAACGACTTGAAAGCAAAAGTGTGCTTTTAGTTGATGACGTACTTACAACGGGAGCAACACTGGAAGCTTGTGCACAAGTTCTATTAGATATTTCCGGTTTACAAATCAGTATTGCGACTTTGGCATATGCGCATAAATAAATAGCAAAATCTGTGGTTAAGGCTTCTTTTAACACAATAATATTTTTTGTACTTTTATATTTTGTTGCAAATCAATTAATAAAAGTACGAATTACCACAAACACAGATTTATTATGAAAAAGATTTTCAAAAGGAAAATATCATTATCTATTATTTTAGTATTATTAATAATTCCATTTTACACAAATCTGAAAGCGGCTGATAATGATGATAGTTTAGTAGACAAAAATCAAACACAAATTATCAGGTACGAATTATCTGATGCCCATTTGCATTATGTGGACTTTCTGCAAAATACAGATGGAATTGAAGTTCTTCTCGAAGCGATGAATAATTCAGGTGTTGTCCATGCCATGTTAAATGGTTTGCCCGTGGTTAAGAAATGGGATGCAATTGATCCGGTTAAACCACTCTATTATCTTGCTGACGATTCACGTACATATTGGTATGGAGTAACAGATATTATTGTTGCCAATGCAGTTATGAGTCTTCCAGAAACAGACCGGAAAAGATTCCATCCTTTTATTTGTGGTTTCAACCCTACCGATAGAAACGCCATCGATCATATTAAAAGAATGTTTGAGTTATATCCAGGCCTTTGGCATGGAATTGGAGAGGTCTTAACACGCCATGATGACCTTACAGCATTGACCTATGGTGAGCAAGCTCGGGCGAATCATATTGCGTTGGATTCTGTTTATGCATTTGCGGCAAGTCACGACCTACCAGTCACCATACACAGTGATGTTAGTTCAGTATGGGTTCAGGAGCCACTTTATTTATTTGAAATGGAAGAGGCTGTTAAAATGCATCCCAATACACGTTTTATATGGGCTCACGCCGGAGTTAGTCGTCGTATTAATGTACCAACTCTTATTTCGGAACTTCAGCGAATGCTTAAGGCATATCCAAATTTATGGATTGACCTTTCATGGGTAGTTTATCCTCTGGACATAAACCCTGATGGAAAACTAAACATGAATTGGGTAAAATTGGTGGAAGAGTTTCCAGATAAATTCATGATAGGTACAGATTTAATAGGTCATTATGAAAATTATGAAGAAACTATTCTCAGGTATTACAACCTTCTTGATGCCTTGAAACCAAACACTGCTCAGCTTGTTGCAAAAGATAATTTTTTGAATGTTTTACCTTATCGGGTACGTGAAAACCTGAACAAATAACACTGATCTACTTTGCCTTATCTTTATTAAAATTCAAAGTTGCGCCAAATACTATGTTTAATTGGGTGAAAAAGAAATTCTGGCTTGCCTTATCTGATTTTGATATGGTAGTCCTAATATCTGGCATATTAATAAACCCTCCTTTAAACTCTGATTGAACAAAGAAATATTTGTAGAATGTTACATTGATACCAACCACAGCACTTAGTCCATAGCCTGCCAAATGAAATTCATCATATCTTTCATTATTCATTAATTTGGTATTTGTTTTTGGATATAAAACACCAATCCCAACACCTTCTGTCAGGCCAATCCTAACTTTATTCAGATTGATTATTTCATCAAACCTCCTAAACTCAATATTTGGATAGTTCAGTCCATCAGTATGTTCAAATGCTAAAAAGTTTTTCTTTAGGATAACATCATCATTATTATATACTCCATCAAAAGCAGTACCTGTACTATCTATCCTTCCCGATATTTTCACAATTTGATAATCCTGTACCACATACTTCATATGATCTACGCCAAATGAAATATTGTAATGGTCGTTAATGAAATACCCTATTCTAAAATTATATTGAGGGATGGTAATAGTGGTTGGACCAAAATAAGTACTTACATTAAACTTACTTTGCCTGTCATTGGCATATACATCACTAAGTGTAAAATCATAATTCTTGCCCTCGAAATGGATATCAGACGTACTAAACCATCCCAGATTCCATCCCCAGTAAATATAAAAATTGCCCTTGCTATAGTTTTGTTGTGGATTGATTTGATCCTGAGAATAACTATAATTAATAATCAATAATAAAGATAGAAATATTAGTGTGAGTGTTTTCATCTTTAGATATTTTTATTGCAGAATTAATTGTCGTCAAGAATTTGGCAGAAAAAAATTCTCCTTAACCCTATTCCACTAGTTCAAAGTCTTTTACAGCGGCATAAATTGGCTTAATAACCCAATTACCGGATTTATCAACAAAACCCCATTTTCCATCTTTTTTTGCCGCAGCAAAACCATTTTTGAAATCTCGTCCGCCTTCTAATTCAGGGGCAATTACCCATTCACCTTTACTATTATAATATCCTGTTTTTCCATCCTTTTTCCCTTTGGCAAGACCATCGAAAAAGTCAGACCAGGTATCAGTATTTTCTATTTTTGTGATTACCCCATTTTTATCGGTATAAGCCCATACACCTCCAGTTTTCACTCTGGCAAGACCACTTACAGGATCGAAGTTTTTTGCTGCCTCAAACTGTGGATTTATTACCCATTCGCCATCTTTATTTATAAACCCAAGTTTTTTATCAATTGTTTTTGCCCAGGCCAAACCATTTACGAAAAAACCCACGGCAACAAAATTTGCATCAATCCCAATTTTAGCCTCTGTATTTATAAAGCCAAATCTTTTGCTATTATCGGAAAATGAAGCAAGACCCTCAGAAAAAGCCTTTACTTTTACAATTTCTACTCCTTCAATTTTTGTTTCTCCTCCATTCTTATCAAGAACAAAAAAATCCGTCCCCCCTTTCGCAATGGCAAATCCACTATTAAAACTACTTACCTTATCATATTTCAACATAATGGCAACCTTGCCCTCTGCATCCAAAAAACCCCAACTTTTATTTTTTTGTATGGCAACCATTCCATCAGAATATCCCTGAAGACCTCCAATACCTACAAATCCTTCTATCAGGCGAAACCCATCAATTTCGATTGCTAGTTTCTCGCCTTTTGTATTAATAAATTGGAATTTCTTTCCTTCATAAATTGGTGCCAGTCCGTTTTCAGAAAATTTATAGCACTTTTTATAAACCGGCTCTATAAGCATTTCACCGTTTTGGTTAATATACCCCCAAAGTTTCTCACCATAGGGCTTTACCTGTGTAATATATGTCTGGGCAATAGTACTAAATGATATCAGTAGACTAAATACAATTGTAATTATTGATTTCATATTCTAAAAAGATTTATAATTATTAATATTAAATTTTAGATTTTATAGGATTATCACAGTCTGTAAAAATAAGCAATTTCATACAGCGGTTTTTATAAAAATATCGATTTTATTTATCTCTGATTTATTAAATGTTCCGGATATGCAGGAATGGTATCGTTGGGACGACCCATTTGAACCATTAGTTTGTTATAGTCTTTTCTATTTCTAATAAGCTGCCTCCTCAGTTGTGCACTTTTATTAAAAACATCATACAAAGCCTGAATTGGTCCTTTAATGGTAAGGGGTCTTGGGTCCATATAAAGAAGTTCAGTTCCTTCCCAATTAGGGTAGAAATTATCCAGATTTAGTGGCTCCATATTAACAATAAGTTGCTTAAACGTTCTATAGTCCCAAAAGGCATGTATGATGATTTCATTAATGAGAATAGTATCCTTTCCCATCAATATATTATAAGGTTTATCGGCCCATACTACATTTGTATCAATTAAAAGCACCTTTGTACTAAATCCTACGATGCTTATCATTACAGAATCACCAGGACTTACCAGCATCTTAAATTCTCCCTTTTCATTGCTAATTGTTCCCCAATGATTAAATTTACTAATAATATGAACATTATGGAGAGGCAAAGCAGAGTCGGCAGTAATAACTCTGGCATGAAGTATCAGTAAACTATCATTAAGTTGCTGTGAAACAAGTGTTAATGATAGAGCCATCAATATTATAAGCAAGACAAAATACTTCATTAATTATATAAATAACCCTGGTGATAATTTAATTCTACAAAAATAAACCATTAGAATAAATCACTTCTTTTTACATTAAAATAAACTCCTATTTCTTTCATAACGCCCGTTAAAATACATTTAATCTTAACAGATAATTGCTTTGGCTTAGTTTAAATTCTAAATTAGCACTTTGAAAAACGAAATTAAAATTAATCCTGGGAACTGGGGAACAATAAAACTTAAAAAAATGAAAAAACTATTTATACTATTTTTTCTCTTCTCTTCTTTTAATATTTTTTCGCAAAGTCTGCCTAATAACGATTTTGAAAACTGGGAATGGGATACTTTTCACCTCTATCAAGAACCGGAAAACTGGAATACACCAAATCCTTATACAATTTTACTTGGCAAGACTTCTGTTACAGAAAGTGATGAAGCCTTCAGTGGCAGTCATTCTGCAAAACTGGAAACTCTTGAATTGCTGGAAGGTCAAATTATCGTTCCAGGGATTTTAACTCTTGCTGATTTTTCAATTAATATTTTAGATTCTTCATATAGTATGGGCGGTGGCTATTTTTTACAGGAAAACGTATATAAACTAACTGGTAGATATAAATATTCAGGAGTGGATGGTGACAGCGCCAGTATTTTAATGTATAATTTTAAAAATACTATTGAGACAGGCTTCGATACTATTGGAGCAGGCTACACTTCTTTAACAGATACTGACGAATGGCAGCCATTTACAATTATGATGCAATATCTGAATAATTCGGTACCCGATACATTTAACATGATTATTTCTTCTTCATCCTTATTGAGTGCCAGGGCCGGATCAACATTATGGATAGATAGTCTTTCAATATTTACAAATACAGGTATTGTTAATCTGTGGAATCCTAAAAAACCACTTAAAGTATATCCAAACCCTGCACTGGAAGTGATCAATTTTAGCAGCGAAACAATGGAGGACGGAAGTGTTTTAACAATTTATGATAACTTTGGCAGGAAAATAACAGATAAAAATTTTACCGGAAGGAAAACGCAATTAGAAATATCGGACTTCCCACCAGGTTTTTATACTTATATGCTGAATTCCAAAAACGAAATTATTAACAGTGGTACATTTATTAAAAACTGATAAATGTTTCATAACCAAAAACTAACATTATGAATAAAATTTTTACAAGGAGTTTCTTACTTTTTGCAATTATGATTGGGCTTGCTGTAGCAGTTGTTGCTCAGGATGATGATGGTAAAAAGGAAAAGAAAGAGAAAAAAGAGAAAACTGAAAAGATAAAAGAAGGCTGGAATCTGGGAGGATTGCCTGTTGTTTCGTACGACTCAGATTTAGGCCTTCAGTTAGGGGCGCTTGTAAACTTATATCATTATGGTGACGGTTCACGATATCCCCGTTATGACCATTCAATTTATGTTGAAGCCTCATGGTTTTTAAAAGGAAGTGGTATCTTCAGGTTTTATTATGATTCGGATAAGTTAATAAAAGGAATACGTACTTCCTTCGACCTGAGTTATTTACCCGACCGTGCTTTTAAATTTTATGGTTTCAATGGTTATGAGGCCGTTTATAATTCTACGTGGGAAAATGATAGCCATGCAGATTACGTATCAAGAACATTTTACAGGCTTGACAGAAAATTTTTTAGAGCCAAACTCGACTTCCAGGGCGATATTACCAGCAATAAGTTTCGTTGGTTAGCAGGAGCCGATTTTTACAATATTAAAATGGCTACTGTTGACGTTGACAAATTAAATGAAGGAAAAGACGAAATTGATATATTGCAAGATACAAGCCTTTTTGCTAATTATAATGAATGGGGAATTATTGATCCACTTGAAAAAGATGGAGGCTCATTTACAGTTTTTAAATTAGGTTTGGTTTTCGATAGCCGTGACAACGAACCCCTTCCAACCAGAGGTATCTGGACAGAAGCCGTTTTAGTTACTGCTCCCAAATTTACTTCAACAATGGAGGGTGGATTTATGAAGTTTGCTCTTACACACCGCCAGTATTTTACTTTAGTTAAGGACAGGCTTACATTTGCTTATCGTTTGGGAGTTCAATTAGATGTGTCTGGGACCACACCTTATTATGCAGCAGGGCTAATGTACTATGCCACAATGAAAGGTGCTTATAATGAGGGTCTTGGTGGAGGAAAAACTATCCGCGGTATTGAAAGAAACAGAGTTATTGGTGATGGTATCGCCTACGGTAACTTTGAGTTAAGATGGAAGTTTGCTAAATTCTATTTTATAAATCAAAACTTTTATTTAGCTCTTAGTGGATTCTTCGATACTGGTAGAGCAATACAATATGTTGACATAGAAGATGCTGTTAATAATCTTCCAGATGAGATTAATAAGGATGACTATTTTGCTATTGGTTCAGAGAGTTTCCACAGTAGTTTTGGTGGCGGATTACATATTGCAATGAATCAGAATTTTATTATTGCCGTTGATTATGGTAGAGCTCTTAGTGAAAAAGACGGTAGTTCAGGGTTATATATTGGATTAAACTTTTTATTCTAAAAGAATTATCCAAAGATAAGAATTTAATTATTTTATAAAAACCTGGTTTTATATGACCAGGTTTTTTGTTTTTATTCTGGTTTTTTATTAATTTTGAGGGCATAACTATTTAAGAAGAAATTCCATTTATGAAAACTCAAGGCCGAAACATTGCTTTTTCAGTATTAGCCTTTATTATAATAGAATCATTTCTGGTTTTTTTCTTCAACCTCGACAGGCAAAAAAATATTAGTGTTGCACAAGAAAACGAACTAAACAGAATTAGCATTTCATATAATGGAATAATAGATTCATATCGTATTTTTTCTGTTTCGCTTTTTGACAATCTCATTAACAAACCTGAAATTATTAGTTTAATTGATGAGTATAAGCAAGCAACAGATGAAGAGTCAAAAACCAAAATAAGAGATGAACTCTACAACAAACTCAAATATGTTTATCAGATAATTAAATATAAGAATTTTGGTATTTTTCATTTCCATGATTATGAAGGAAAAAGCATATTAAGATTTCATAAACCAGAAAAGTTCGACGATGACCTAAAACCTTTCAGGCAATCAATTAATAAAATCATAAATGAGCAAGAATATATTGAAGGTTTCGAGGAAGGAAGAATAAAAAATTCTTATAGATTCATCTATCCAATAATAAAGGATGGTACTTATTTGGGAAGTGTGGAAACAAGTGTTTCCATGTATGATTTACTGCAAGAAATGGAGTCGTCCATAAATGGAGATATAAGCCTTATTATTGATGAAAAAACCGTTCAACTTGTTACGCAAGCATCTAATAAGGAGCATTATACACCATCCGTATTTAAGGGTTATTATAATTATGAATTACCCCATACGGAAAAGCCAAAGTATTCCGGCAACAAACAATTCAGATCAAATCTGATCTCATCTCTGGATTTGCAGAGTAGTGATTGCCTTTATCAAAATAGATTTTCTCATAAGCCGGTAAATCAAATTTGCACTTCTGATTCGTCTCATTTTCTGGTAAATTTCATTCCTATACAAAACATAAATAAAGAAGACAATGCTTATGCTGTGGTTTATACGCCTTTCGAAAACTGGACTGAAATAACTAAGCAATTTCGGTTTGCAATAATAAGAGGAAGTATATTCAATTTATTCCTTTCATTTATTATTTTTTGGCTTTTGAAGGGCCGTTATATGGCAATAAAACAAAAGAAATTAGTTATTGAAGCCAAAGAAAAAGCAGAAGAAGCAACCAGACTAAAGTCAAGTTTTTTAGCTAATATGAGCCATGAAATCCGGACACCAATGAACGGAATTATTGGAATGGCAGAAATTATTAAGCGTTCGATCCTTACAAAAGATCAGCGTGAATATCTTGGGATTATTGAGATTTCGGCTAACAATCTTATGAATATTATAAATGATATTCTTGATTTCTCAAAGATTGAATCCAATAAGATAATACTTGAAAACATCCCCTTCAACCTCAGTAAGATTATTGAAGAGGTTGTCGATACTGTTTTCCTAAAGGCGGAAGAAAACAACATTGCTTTTATAACTTTTATCGACCCACAAATTCCTGAAATAATAATTGGAGACCCTCAAAGACTGCGACAGGTAATAATCAACTTTGTTAACAATGCCATTAAGTTTGCTAAAAATGGGGATGTAATGGTTCTTTGTGAACTTATAGAAATCGACAATAATAAAATAAAAACCGTAATTAAAATAAAAGATAACGGTATTGGTATTTCAGAAGAAAACCAGTCTAAGATTTTCGAATCATTTTCCCAGGCTGATGAAACTGTTACCAGAAAATTTGGGGGCACAGGCTTAGGGCTTTCTATTTCCAAGCGTTTGGTTGAGTTAATGGGGGGAAGCATCAAACTTACCAGTGAACTGGGGGCTGGATCAACATTTTCCTGTTTTATTGATTTTGATTTATCCGAGAAAGAGACCCGAAAAACCACCCTAATAAAAAAAGACTTATCACATCTGAGAATTCTAATTGTTGACGACAATAAGGAGAACAGGTTGATCTTTGATAAATACCTGATGTTTTGGAATATCGTTTGTGAGGAGGCTGAGGAGGCTGATGAGGCATTGATTAAAGTTAAAGAATCGATGGTAAGCAACCGCATATATGATATTATACTAGTTGACTATCATATGCCAATTAAAACAGGTTTCGATTTTGCCGATGATATGAATAAATTAAATTTTGATGTTGAGCCTAAACTTATCTTGCTTTCTTCTATTTCAGATATGTTTACAACAAATGAAATATACGAAAAAGGCTTTTCCAGTTACATTTATAAGCCAGTTAAAATAGATCAGTTTCAAGAGGCCATTTTTTCATTACTAGACATTCAGGTTGCAAAAGTTGAAAATGGATCTGTTGAAGATGAACTTTTAATGGAGACTATTAATACGAATTGGAAAATTTTACTTGTTGAAGACAATGTAATAAATCAGAAAGTAGCTAGCATAACACTGGAGAATATGGGATTTACAACCGAAATTGCAAATAATGGCAAGGAGGGTTATGAAATGTTCCTTAAAAACTATTACGACGTTATATTGATGGATATTCAAATGCCAGTACTGGATGGGGTAGAAGCAACAAAAAAAATAAGAGACTGGGAAGAGGAGAATGGTGTATCGAAACCCATAAAAATTGTTGCTCTAACTGCCAATGCTCTAAAGGAAGAGGTAAACTCATATTTAGAGGCAGGAATGGATGGTGTGATAACAAAACCCTTTAAGTCAAAAGATGTTTCTTCCCTATTTAATAAATTTACTAACTCCGTTCACTAAAATATTATCCAAGTGCATGTAGCAACTGGGCAATTAAAATCCCAAGGTAATTCCCTATTGCATATCCAATAATTCCAACAGTAAGTCCTGAAATGATAATCTCTTTATTTTTTAATGCACCAGCCACAACTGGAACAAAGGGAGGAGAACAGGTTAATGCTGTTGAAACTATGATCACATTGTCGGCATCAATTTTAAAAATTGCAGCCAGACCCACATGAATTATCAATGAGCCTGCATAAACCAAAAATACCCAATAAAAAATATGAATATGTGAAAACGAAAGACTTCGTAAATCAGCCATGGAGGCTACTACTAAACTAAATACCAAAATAAAATACATTCCATAATCAAATGTCTTTTTAATTTGATTCACTTTGGAAAAGAGTGATGCTATTATACTTAAAGTAGTAATTGATAAAATTATTACGAGCATTTGGTGTTGTTTTGTAAATAATTCCCCAAGCCCCGCACTAATTCCAATTATAACTAATGCAATCCCAAGTGCGGCAAGATTAGGCAAAAGATACTTTTTTTGAATAACGTCAAGAAATGGTCTGGTTTTATTTGGCCCTAAACCATAAGTGGATTCCTGAATTGAATTATTTGATGGTTTATATGCAGGTAAAAACCGGAGCAGCACCCTTTGACCAATTGACATTACAAAAATCAAGAATACTGCACCAATAACTAAATCGTAGGTGTGTGTTAAAATATAAGTAAGATTATTTACGTCCAGTGCTTTTGAAATGGAGGCCAGGTTAGGAGTTCCTCCCGAATAAACACCAGTCATCATGCCTGCCACTTTCCAGGATTCATCAACACTATCTTTGAAAATAAAAAAGCCAATAAATATTGGAATTATCACCGATATCAACCCTAATAATAACGACAAAAATGTTTTCCCAGCCACCTTAAACCAGGAGCGAACATTTAATGAAAACAGTAATAACGGCAGGGCAAAAGCAATTGTAATAGTAGTCAGCAAATCCTGCAACTTAAATAGTTTGAAATATTGCACATCAGTTTCATTAAGACTACCGCTGACAAACATTTCATTAATCAGGTCTTTGGTGAGTTTTATCTCTTTGTTAGTGGTTAATTCAATCATAGCCTGACTGGCCTCTGGTAAAATGCCAATATTACCCAGCAATAACCCAATGACGTAGGCAATCATAATAGCCCCCAATTTTTGCAATAGAGAACTCTTATAACATAAGTAATTGATAAGAAAGGGTGTGGCTACGTAAAATAGTATTAATAATGCAATATTCATTAAGGTTGGTTTTGATGATGTGGTAAAAATAGAAAAAACAATTGACTTTGTGAGAATCAGTCTTATTACGTGTCCTTTAAATCTTTGTGGTTCTTTGAGGGTGCTCTGTGGCACTTTGTGCAATAACTAACAAACTGTTACACAGAGATCCACAAAGAAGACACAAAGGTTGCACAAAGATTTTAGTATTAACTTTTTTTAAAGAATAATTATTTGATACCATCATAATTTACTAGCCAAAACCGCAGTCTTTTTATACTGTTTTACATTCCCGTCAAGATCAAAAATCTCAATAAAAATCACATAAATACCCACTGCTGCTTTGGTATTATCATCTTGAATACCATCCCAATTAACACTTCCACTAATTCCCAAATATTCATTATTAATAAGTTTACGAACAGGATACCCACTAGAATTATAGATGTCTATTGTCATCATAAAACCAGCTTGTTCAAATTTATATTCTATGCTTAACAAATCATTATACCCATCATTATCGGGAGAGAATATTTCTGGCTCAACAACAATGCTCTCGTCAACCTCCTTATCTCCAATAAATTGTGAATTTTGATACGCTGGCGTTGCAAAACCAACGCTTTCTGCTGCTGAATGCCAGTTTGTTTTATCATTGGTAGCTTGCATAAAACTAGATCTCTCCAAAGAAACACCATCAACATAAACCAAAAGAGGATATTGCATGTCTTCATTATAATCAAACGCATCAATAAAAATATCATTAGACATTAACAAAACAGAGCCATCGTCATTATTTAGCGCCGGAAAGGGATCAACTTTCGAAAATGCGTTAGGGCTTTGTGTAAAATATTGTTCTTTAACTTTTATGGGTGAAGACGTTAAGCAAATATATGTTCCAGGTATCAGTAATAGTTGTTCATCAGAAATTGAATAGAATGATGTATCAGGAGGATTGGGAGGGCTTTTTCTGACAGAACCTATGTGCATACTACCAATATCTATTACTTTAAACGAGGGATTAAACAACTCCACAAAATCAACACCATCACCAAGCGGATTAAATAAAATCTCATTTATCACAATATCCATTACTTCTGGTTCTTCTGGTATGCCAAAAACAATAATAGTATCATTTTCCATTGTGTCTCCCCGACAATTTTTAATCTTGCCATTAAGGGTCATCTTATAAGATATGCCTTTCTGAAAATCCGTAGAAAATGTAAGTATTATCTGTCGTGGTTTAAATCCTGAATAGAAAATGGAATTTGCCTGACCCACCTGATTATCAACCATAAAATGTGTTAAATCAGTCATGCTTAAGGAGTCCATTTTTTGACTGAAGGTGAGTTGAATTTTCTTGTTATCGAGCATGGTATATTTGGATAACTTTGGCATAAGCAACATATCAGAATCCATTGAATTTACTGCTCCGGGGCTTCCTCCTTTCACATCTGAACTGGCAATCCAATTTTCATCTCCTGAACAGATATTCTCCGGATTAATTAGTTCAATACTCCAGCCCCCATCCTGCTTTTCATAATTCTTATACCATTCATCAGTGTAACTTACAGCAGAAATCTCAATTCCTTCCTTTGAAAATAATATTAAATCTTGTCCTGAATTGGTAAGAGAAAAGGAACTAAAACCATAGAAATCACCATAGGGTTCAAAACTGTTTGCCGCATTTTCTTTTGCCAAAATCAAATACCCTCCAGCTTCAACACTAATATTTCCAAAGACTTTTTCACTTGATCCAATTTGTAATTTCCAGTCTTTTAGATTAACAGAATGGGGTAAAGTGTTAAACAATTCAAGATATTCATATTCAGGTAAATCCACCACAGGAGTGGGGTCGGCCATAATCTCATTTATTATCACATCATATGGGGCTACTTCGAAAAAGAGAAAACCCAATTGCTGTGTTGTCATTGCGTTGCCACTAAGATCTTCAATATTTGTCACAGTAATTGTATTTTCAAGTCCATTACTAAACTTATTTGAAAAATAAAGAATAACTTGCCTTGCATTTGTATTATTTAGTTCCACTGATTCAGGATTTCCTATACCATTATCGACCATATAGTTTAAGGTATTTTCAGCACTATTTTGCTCTAGAACTTCATCAAAATGAACTATTAGAGTACTGTCGCTTACGACTTCAATATCAAGAATTTCGGGAGCCTGATTATCAATAATTATTTCGCCTACATAAATATTATCAAAATAAAATTTACTGCTATTACTTGAAGTATATTTACAATAAACACCAAAGTATTGAGTGCTTTCATATGTGTTGTCAGTTGCTTCTGTTTGGAACTGATAATTTTCGCCTCCATTTGGATCTGCGTAAATTTTCCAAAGACTAAGTTCATCCCGTGTAATTTTCAATCCAAGTTCAAAAGAAGAGGAGATCAATCCTTCTGTCCCACGGCAAACTGATACTATATCTGCTCCACTTTGTCTAAAAAGTTCAATGGCATCATCGCCACCCGATTCTCCCAATTGCAAGAAATATCCATTTAATGAAGCGCTGATATCAGCATTATCAGTTATAAGGTAAATTCTTGCATTATTGTTTGACGATGGGCTGAAAGATAGTTTTACCCAAATCCTCCATTCACAATTAATAGCAATACTATTGGG
>Ga0164315_10001909_pt1 | contig 15855 bp, 11 predicted proteins | sample GuaBasSedimGuay6_FD_113737 | JGI IMG/M metagenome (GOLD analysis project Ga0164315, IMG submission 113737) | Subseafloor sediment microbial communities from Guaymas Basin, Gulf of California, Mexico - Guay6, Core 4569-2, 0-3 cm | ecosystem: Environmental > Aquatic > Marine > Hydrothermal vents...
TATTTTGTATTTTTGTCATTAAAGGATCAATTTTGAAACCTGCCTCAAAAGTATAAGCCATATAACCCGCAATCATATGCATATCAACAGTTGTAAATTCCTCTTTTGAAATACCAATTAGCAAAAACTCAACAGGTAAACTTCCATTTTGAATATATTGATTTACCCCTTTTCTATACGCTTCAGCCGCCCTTGAAATACTGTCGTTATTTGTACTGGTTACTGTTTCTTCTGCTGCTTTTCTAAGCCCTAATGCCCGAAAAAACTTATCAGTTCCCACTAAATCCTTACCTAATATTTCAGATAATCTCCCACTTGCCACCCTACGCATCATTTCCATTTGAAATAATCGCTCCTGTGCATGAACATAACCAAGAGCCATGTATGCATCATGTTGATTTAGAGCATAAATGTGGGGGATTCCCCATTCATCAAAATACACTTCTACTTTTTCGTGTAAACCCTGCAAGTCTAATTCTCCATCATAATCCGGTTTTTGGGTTTGCAAATAAATGTATGAGCCAATGATTAAACCGACAATTATTAATACGAAATAGATTAATACTTTTTTAAGAATTTTCATTACAATTATTATTATATTAAAGGTTTCATTTATTTAAAAATCTAAATATATAAAGATTTAATTGACTTAAAAATATATGTTATTTCTCACACGTTTAAATTTAAGTTAAATACCTGAAATTAAACCATATTTTTCTTGTGAAACGATTATATTTCTTAATAAAACCCTCAATGAGGGTTTCATCCGTCTATTCTTTATTATTTCTAATTTGTCGGATGGAACATCCACTATTATGCAATTTTCATACTTAAAGTTAATTACATTCAATAATCATCCTTATGTGTTAAAAGTTTATCATGGATGTTTCATAGCTTAAAATTTTTATATAAATTTGGTTATTATACACTTTGTTTAAATTTATTTACGAATCTCAAATCCATACAGCATATGAAAATAGTTTTATTAAACCTGCTTATTTTATTATCTTTCTCTTCATCTGCCAAAAACAAAACATGGGCTTATATAAACGAAGAAGGTGAAACGGTTTTTACAATTGACGCAATAAGTGTTTATGAGTTCCACTCAGGCTTGGCAAGAGTTTACAAATATACCTTGGTAAACAACAAGTGGATTACGGGTTATGGTTTTATTGATAAAACAGGAAAAGTTGTTATTGATTGCAATTTAATAAAGGCTCAGGATTTTAATGCAGAAGTGACATGGGTAAAATTTAAGAATCAGAATTATTATCGTTTAATTGATAAAAATGGCAATATAATTCCTACAAAAAAATACGAAAAAACAGGCAATTTCTATTCCTTCCAAAAGGATATTTGTGCAGTATACGAAGACGGCAAAATGGGTTTTATTGATAGTACAGGAAAAGAAATTATTCCATGCAAATATACTGGTTCCTCAACTTTTACTGAAGGCTTAGCATCTGTTTGTAACTATAATTCAATAAAGGGTGAGTATGGGTTTATAAATAAGAAAGGTGAAGAAGTAATTCCGCTAAAATTTGTACAATCAGGTACAAGTAGTTTTCATAAAGGTCTTGCAAGAGCGCAAGTTTATGGAAAAACAGTATTAATTGATAAAAAAGGTGAAACTATATTTAAAACATCGAAAGGAAATATCCAGGGACATAATCACGGTTTGGTAATGGTTTTTACAAAACCAAACAGAAAAGCCTGGGGCTGGTTAAATTTTAATAATGAATTTGTTATTAAGCCCATTTATAGTAATGCAAAAAACTTTAATGATGATGGTTATTCCATTGTAGAAAAAAACGGGCTTAAGGGTATAATTGACACAAGTGGGAAAGTGGTGATGGATTTAAAATATAAACCCGTTTATAGTGATTATAAAAAAAATGGTTATTATATGGGCGTATATCCAAGTAAAGAAGCTAAATCTTTATATGATTCGAAAAAAGACTACTTTAATACCGATTTTGTATTAATTAACACTTCAGCATACAAGCACATTTCACCTGCAAATTTTGGTAATTTATTACCTTTTACTGCAAAAAATGGCAAAGCAGGGTATTTAAATCATCAATATGAAGTTGTTATACAAGCAAAGTATTCAAGAGTAAAAACATTTCACAAGGGATTCGCCTGGGTTTTGTTAAATTAAAAAGTAATAAAAATAAGCCCTACCAGGGTTTGAAACCCTCGTATGGCTTTTAAAATTCATTAATCACCCTTAATAATCAAGCTTGGAATTCACGAAAAAATGTTAAAAAATTAAAAATAAATAAATATTTTATTGTTGTATTAAAAAAAATACTACATTTGCAAACCTTTTTGCCGCGGATGTGGCGTAATTGGTAGCCGCGCTAGACTTAGGATCTAGTGCCGAGAGGCGTGGGGGTTCGAGTCCCTTCATCCGCACTTAACAAATATAAAATGACAAAATAAACCGCCCATTCTAGCGACAATACGCAGTTTAGGGCGGTTTTTTAAATTATTGTTTATGGAAATTATAAAAGATCAAATTGACGAGCTAAATGCTAACATTAAAATTCAACTAACTACTGAAGATTATAATCCAAAAGTTGAAAGTGCATTAAAAGATATCAAGAAAAAAGCCAACATGAAAGGTTTCAGGCCGGGTATGGTTCCAATGGGCTTAGTAAAAAAAATGTACGGCCAATCAGTTATAGTTGACGAAGTTAATAAACTTATTTCGGAATCGCTTACAAAATATATTACCGATGAAAAACTCAACATCATTGGTGAGCCGATCCCTAGTGAAAAACAACAAACACCTATTGATTTTGATACTCAAAAAGAATTTGAGTTTATTTTTGATATTGGTTTTCGTCCTGAATTTGAGCTTGCTTTAAACAAAAGGCTAAAGATTCCATTTTATAATATAAAGCCTGATGATGAATTAATTAATCGATATATTGAGCAACATACCAGTAAACATGGTACCATGAATAGCCTTGAAGAAGTTGTTGAAGGTGCATTTATGAAAGGTGATTTGGTTCAATTAGATGCGGAAGGAAATAATTTGGAAGATGGTATTGTTAAGGAAATGGCATCTATTTCTTATGAACATTTTAAGGATGAGGAACTTAAAAAGACCTTTATTGGAGCAAAAATTAATGACGAATTAAAACTGGATGTTAAAAAAGCTTTTTTAGGTGATGCTGAACTTGCGGGCATTTTAGGAATTGAGAAAGAAGAAATAGAAAATTTATCACCTGATTTCAAATATATCCTGAAAGAAATTTCAAAATTTGACAAAGCAGAAGTAAATCAAGAACTTTTTGATAAAGTTTATGGTGAAGGTGAAGTGAAGTCAGAAAAAGAGTTTAACGAAAAAATTATAGCTGAAATTAAATTAAATTCAGTACGGGATAGCGATTATAAATTCCTGCTGGATGCCAGGGAAAAATTAATTTCAAAATTTGAGCTGCCACTCCCGGAAGATTTTTTGAAAAGGTGGTTACTGTTGAAAGAGGAAAATAAAGAAATTAATAAAGAAGAATTCGAAAAAGATTTCCCTAAATTCATGCAAGATATTAAATGGCAGCTTATTACTACAAAAATTGTAGAAGAACAGAAAATTGAAGTAAGCCCTGAAGAAGTTAAAGACTTAGCCATTCAGTATACTGAAATGCAATTTGTTCAATATGGTTTACCTGCTGGTTCGTTCCCTAAAGAACAACTTGAACAATATGCAACAGAGCAATTTCTTAAAAAAGAGGATGAAGTAAGAAAGTTATACGATAAGAAATTTGAAGACAAAGTAGTAACATTTATAAAAGAAACGGTTAAACTTGATGAAAAAGAAGTAAGTGTTGAGGATTTTAATAAAATGTTTGAAGAAAAAAAGTAGATTATTCCACTAAATATGCATTTAAACCGAACTTGGATATAAACTACAACATTTAACAATTATGGGTAACTGGTTACAAGTTAAACCCGCAACTCGGAACCTGTAACTAGTATTTATCATAATACTAATATTATAGGTTTACAAAAAAAAATACGAATTTTAAAATCAAGATACTACTTTTTCATACCTTTATAGTTTAAAATTTAGTTCTAACAAATTAAAAAAACATGATACCAAAAGACGAATTTAATAAATACGCAACAAAACATATGGGTATTAATAGCTTAGCCCTAGGTCAATACCAGTCAATTCATAATAATTATATTAGCCCAACCATTATTGAAGAACGCCAATTGAATGTAGCATCTATGGATGTTTTTTCAAGATTAATGATGGACAGAATTATCTTTTTGGGCTTACCCATTGATGATTATGTTGCAAATATCATACAGGCACAATTGCTTTACCTTGAATCAACAGACCCATCAAAAGAAATTCAAATTTATTTAAATACACCAGGTGGTTCTGTTCATGCCGGATTGGGTATTTACGATACCATGCAGTACATTAACCCTGATGTTTCAACAATTTGTACAGGTATGGCGGCCTCAATGGGTGCTGTATTGTTAACCGCAGGCACAAAAGGAAAGCGTTCTGCATTAAAACACTCACGTGTGATGATTCACCAACCAATGGGTGGTGCACAGGGGCAAGCCTCTGATATTGAAATTACTGCACGTGAAATCATGAAATTAAAAAAAGAACTTTATGATATCATAGCACTACATTCTGGTCAAACATATAAACAAATTGAGAAAAACTCAGACAGGGATTACTGGATGACTTCAGAAGAAGCCAAAGAATATGGTATGATTGACGAAGTTTTAGTAAAAAATAAGAAATAGAAGAATCAAGTAAAGAAGTAAGCAGTCTTCATTCAACAGTTAACAATATAGACTGTGGACTGAAAACCAGAGACAATATATAAGGATTGGATTTTGTAAAAAATACAAAGTCTTATTGATTAATAATATTTATTAAGATGGAAAAGTGCTCGTTTTGCGGAAGGACTAAAAAAGAGGTGAATGTTTTAATTGCCGGGGTATCTGGACATATATGTGATAGTTGTATTGACCAGGCACACCAAATTATTGCAAAAGAAACCAAAGAGAAAGAAAGTTTTAACATTAACGAGATAAAACTTTTAAAACCCATTGAGATTAAAGCATTTATTGACCAATACGTTATTGGACAGGACGATGCAAAAAAAGTATTGGCTGTTGCCGTATATAACCACTACAAACGTTTGGCACAACAAAAGGTTGAAGATGATGTTGAAATAGAAAAGTCAAATATTATCATGGTTGGCGAAACCGGAACCGGTAAAACGTTACTGGCACGTACTATTGCCAAAATGCTAAAAGTTCCTTTCACTATTGTTGATGCCACTATTCTAACAGAAGCCGGTTACGTTGGCGAAGATATTGAATCAATTTTAACAAGGCTGCTTCAAGTAGCTGATTATGATGTACAGGCAGCTGAAAGAGGTATTGTATTTATTGATGAAATTGATAAAATTTCCAGAAAAAGTGATAATCCCTCAATTACCCGTGATGTTTCCGGGGAGGGTGTTCAGCAGGGACTGCTTAAATTACTTGAAGGTTCTATTGTTAATGTTCCACCACAAGGTGGTAGAAAACATCCTGACCAAAAATTGATTCCGGTAAACACCAAAAACATTCTTTTTATTGCCGGTGGTGCTTTTGATGGAATTGAAAGAAAAATTGGCCAGCGTTTAAATACTAAAATGGTAGGTTATTCTGCCAGTACCGCTCAAGAAGATATTGACAGGGATAATTTACTGCAATATATTGCACCACAGGATTTAAAATCATTTGGGCTAATACCTGAAATTATTGGTCGTTTACCTGTATTGACATACCTTAACCCTTTGGATAGACAAGCACTAAAGAATATTTTAACCGAGCCAAAAAACTCTATAACAAAACAGTACAAAAAACTGTTTGAAATGGATGATATTAAGCTTAGTTTTGATACAAAAGCCCTGGACTTTATTGTTGATAAAGCTTTAGAGTTTAAACTTGGTGCACGAGGACTGCGTTCTATTTGCGAGGCAATTATGATTGATGCTATGTTTGAATTACCTTCGAACAATGAAAAAAGCTTCAGGTTAACACTTGACTACGCTAAAAAGAAAATGATTAAAACCAACATGAAAAAGTTGAGGGTGGCATAAATCACAAAATTAATGTGGGAATTAGAAGATTTGGAAATGCGAAAATTAAAATCATAATCTTCACATTTTTACAATCTTAAACTCAACCCTTCGATTTTTAATCTCCACTTCATCAGAACCCGTTGCAAGTGGTTTGGTCTCACCGTAGCCTTTCCCGCTTATACGGTTCCTATCAATTCCCTTTTTTATCAGATAGTCTTTAACTGCTGTCACTCGTTGTTGTGATAAAGCCATCAACAGATTAGGCTTACCACGCGTATCCGTATGCCCGGCCAATTCAATTTCCATTTTTGGATATTTTTTCATTAAGCCAACCAAACGATCAAGTTCAGTAAATGAAGTTTCCGTAAATTTGGCCTTACTCCTTTCAAACTGAACATTTTGTAAATTAATTACCGAACCGGTTTCAATTGGTACCAGATATAAGGTACGTTCCAGTTCTTTATATTTAGAAATTTTCCTAAGATCAATTTGCTCATTGATAGCTATATAGTTCTCAGCTTCCGCTCGAAAAGCATATTCTTTACCGTAAGGTAGAATGATTTTATAACTGCCTGTTTTAGGGTTTGACCGGGCAGTGCCTACTTTTGCACCCGTTTTTAGGTTTTCATAAACAATATTTACCCCTATTTGTTTTTTTGTTTTTTTATTATAAACTTTCCCATAAATTAGAACAACAGGCTCTGGGCGCGCTTCTTCACTCAGCTTTATTTCCTGTACATCCTCATTTCCATATGATCCTTTAGTAGATACTATATATGCATAATCGCCTTTAGCAGATATCGAATAGTAAGTATCCCAATCATTTGAATTAATTGTAGGTCCCAAATTTTTTGGTTTTGACCATTTCCGCCAGCTATTATCCAGCCTTTTGGTAACAAAAATATCCGCACTTCCATAACCGGGATGCCCATAGGAGTAAAAATATAAAGTTTTATTATCCGGGGCGATAAAAGGTGTCCCCTCATTTAAAAAAGTATTGATATCAGGACCCATATTAAAAGGTTGACTGTAATTTCCATTTGGTAAGCGAAAGCTAATGTATAAATCTTTCTGACCATAAGTATCATCTCTTTCAAGGGACATGATTAGCATTTTCCTGTCAATTGTGGGGCAATAACTCTCATACTGATTTTTATTGTAAAACTGTTCAATATGCACTTTTTTAGGAACAGACCAACCATTAACTGTACGATGAGATATTGAAATTCCCTGATCATTTAAATGTCCACCACTTTTTGTATATAATCCTTCTAACCACAAAGTATTCCCATCCGGAGAAACTGCGATAACAAGATTATCTCCTGAATTATTTATAGGTTTACTCATTTGTTTCATTATGCCCCAGCTACCATCTTTATTTATTGTAGCATACCAAACATCATACTTATTTTCATTACCAATATTTCTTGGATCATGTTCTCTACTAACATACAAAGTATTTCCATCAGGTGATATGATGGGGGCAATTTCAGAGTATTTTGAATTAACCCCTGAACCAAGGTTTTTCTTTTTATAATTTGGATTAATATTTTTTACAAGATCAATTCTGAGCTTTTGATATTTAATTCGAATAAAATCAGCTTTAACGGTCATACTTCTTCCAACAACAAAACCAATTTTACTTCCGTAGAATCTTTCAAACTTATGTGTATAGACTAAGCTATTATTAATATAAAAGTTTAACTGACTTCCTGCTTTTTTAATCGCTAATATATTGAACTGTCCAAGAGGTTTTATTTGATTGCTTTCTTTCCATTCCTTCCACTCAAAATAATTACTCTCTTTAAAACCACATACCCTAAACATTCCATTTGAGGATATCTCAAATTTAAAACTATTGTCCCAACCACGAGCACCCCAAACAATTCCATAACCATAATTATCTACTCCTAAGACCTGTTTTAATTTAGTTTCAATAGAAAATTCATTATCGGTATTTATGGTAAATTCTCTCCAAAAATTATAGGATAATGTACTCCTTTTATGTTGCATTACATAAAACCCATTATCCACTTTCGTCTTAAAATTTTTATCTTCAGAAACACTCCATTTCCTGTCGTTATTTTTAAAATTCTCAACAAACAGGTATTCAGGTTGAGCTATCGAAGAAAAATAAATAAATATAATAAGTAGAGTTAATAAGCTCTTAATCATAGTTCATTGCTTTAATAAATGTACAGATATACAAATTTCACTTTATTATTTTTATTACAAATTACCATTTTTCAAAATTTGTCTTTCATTTAAATATTAAATACAACAAAGGCCGTTCCTTTTTTGAAACAACCTTACAATTTATCTATTTTCAAAGATTTATAATTTATCTATACTCCCATTCTCTTTTATTAGATAGCTTAATGTTTCTTCATCAGTTATAACCATAACTTTTAGGTCAGTTTCAATTTTGGCTTTTGTGTTATACTCTCGTCCGGCTTGAGGCCCGGCACCAATAAGTTCATAAGCTGCAAAATCAATATTAGCAATTAACTTCCCGTCATTATCAAAAGTACATAAGAAATAATAAGTAGAACCCATTTCAAAACGAGCATATACAACAGCATTGAACTCTTTTGATTGAACCGGTCTGCTTACAAAAAAGAAATCTGTGTATTCTGCCATTTCCTCAAAATCAGCTTTTTCAAGGTCTTCGGCTTTCGCCAGGTATTTAATTTGATTTTCTACAGAAATTTTTCCAAAAACATCTTCTTGCTCAGGATTTAGTTCATAAGGTAGACTTACCGCCTTAAACTGTGTCAAAAATGCTTTGAACTCAATGTTTAGCTCAGGTTTCTGCTTATTTTCAACTTCGGTACTTTCTACGTTTTTTTCATTTTCAGTTAACTTATTTTCATCATCAACTTGCTCTACGTCATCATTGCAAGACCAAAATGATATCGAAAAAATTAAGAGTACGAGTAGTATTTTTTTCATCCGTTTATTTTTTTAATTGTTTGTTTCAATTTTTAACTTATTAATGTAGGCCTATAATATCAAGTTTTTCAAAAAACTTTGCAAGTTAAGCAACAACTTACCCTATTAATACTTAATAATAACCAAAATTAAAGAATAGACGTAAAATTGTAAAATAAACTTTAAATTCGCAAGTAAAAAGTATCATTTACTAATTTTTAGAGACAATATTTTTAGCTTTTAACTGACTGTAACCACTAAAGGGCAATATCTTCACATCATTTAATTCGTATACTTTTTATTCGACGCTAACAGGTGCAAGCACGCTGTCAGGTCTATACATTTTCAAATTTACACATCCTTACATTTCCACATTTTTCAATTATTCTTCATCAACCCAGCCTTTTGATTTTTCAATCGCTTTAAGCCAGCCTTTATACTTTTTAACTCGTTCCTTCTCTCCCATTTGTACTTCAAAACGCTTTTCCATTTTCTTTTTCCCTACAAACTCTTCCTTTGTCCATAAACCTACTGCAATTCCAGCCAAACCGGCCACACCCATAGCTGTTGTTTCAACAATTTCAGGTCGGTCAACCCTTGTATTTAAAATGTCTGCCTGAAACTGCATCAGGTAATCATTTACCGAAGCACCACCATCTACATTTAGTTCACTTAATTCAATACCAGAATCACGGCTCATAGCATCCAATACATCTTTCGTTCTATAAGCTAATGCCTCAATAGTTGCTTTTACGATATGCTTATCTGTAACGCCCTGTGTTAAACCCAAAATAGCCCCTCGTGCATACATATCCCAATGAGGCGCACCCAGGCCTGAAAATGCTGGCACAACATAAATATCTTCATCCTCCGTAATATTTTCAGCAATGGATTGGGTTTCTTTAGCATCTTTTATCAATTTTATTCCCTCCTTCAGCCATTTAATGGCAGCACCGGCAATAAAAACACTGCCTTCAAGTGCATAATCCACTTTCCCATCAATAGACCAGGCGATTGTAGAAAGCAAACCAGATTTTGATTCAACAATGTGGTCTCCTGTATTCATTAACATAAAACAACCCGTACCATAGGTATTTTTTGCCATTCCTTTTTCAAAGCAAGCTTGCCCAAAAAGAGCAGCCTGTTGATCGCCGGCAATACCGGCAATAGGAATTTTAGCACCATCAAAAAGTTTTTCTGATGTTTTGGCAACAATTCCGCTTGAAGGTTTTACTTCCGGCAGCATTGTTACCGGAATATCAAAAATCTCAAGTAATTCATTATCCCATTTTAATGTATGAATATTAAAAAGCAATGTCCTTGAAGCATTTGAGTAATCTGTAATGTGCGTGTTTCCCCCGGTCAATTTCCAAATTAACCAACTATCAACAGTACCAAATAATAAATCGCCTTTTTCTGCTTTTTCACTTGCCCCGGGAACATTGTTTAATATCCAGTTAACTTTAGTGGCAGAAAAGTAAGAATCAATGACCAAGCCTGTTGACTTCCTTACCATATCTTCAAGACCTTCATTCTTCAACTTTGAGCAAAAGTCTGAAGTTCTTTTATCTTGCCAAACAATGGCATTATAAACAGGAATGCCTGTTTTTTTATCCCAAACAATTGAAGTTTCCCGCTGGTTTGTTATACCAATAGCTGAAATTTCTGATGGTACAATATTTAAATCCTTCAATAGATCAATAACAACAAAATATTGGCTTTCCCAGATTTCTTCCGGATCATGCTCTACCCAACCTGGCTTTGGATAAATTTGTGTATACTCTTTTTGCTTAGTTCCAACAATTTCTAATTCTTTGTTAAATATTATAGCCCTGGAACTACTAGTCCCCTGATCAAGTGATAAAATAAATTTATTCATTTGCATGATTTTTATAAAACAATTGCAAAATATTAAATCTTATTTGCATAAATACATTTTTGGTAATAAAAATTTCCTCATATTTGGTAGTAGATAGAAATTTTTTCTAAACAAATTCTAGCTAAAGAGTTAGTTTAAAAAATCTTCAATCAGAGAAACCAGCTTTTGTGGTTGTTCTGCATGTAGCCAATGCCCTGCATTATCTATGGTTTTTAATTCAGCATAGGGGAATATGGTTTCAATTCGTTCTATATCTCCATCTAAAATATATTTTGAATTTGCCCCCCTTATAAATAAAACAGGAAAACCTGTAATAGCATCACCAGTATGATACAAACCTGTATCCATGCCGTTTAAAATCTCATCTAAACCATTATAAAGTGCTTCAACATTTAAACCCCAGCTCAAAGAATTATCTTTATCCCGATGAATATTTTTTAATAAAAACTGCCGAATCCTAATATTTTTAATAACCTTTTCTAATTCTCTGTCAACATCTTTTCTATTATTGATTATAGAAAAATTAACATCTTTCATTGCTTTAAGAATACCATAATGGCTTATTTCTGATTCATTCTTTTTGGCAATCTGCACATAGGATTTAGGCACAATATCCAGTACAATAAGTGCGCTCACTTTCTCAGAATACTGATATGCAAATTGCATAACTGTTTTACCACCCATTGAGTGACCTACAAGTACAGCTTTCTTAATATCCTGTTTTTCAAGAAAATTATACAAATCGTCCACCATTAAATCGTAATTATGTAATTTGCTGTGTGGTGAACGTCCATGATTACGCTGATCAATGATAAATACTTCAAAATTCTCTGCCAAACGTCTGCCAATTGTCACCCAATTATCTGAAGAACCATATAAACCATGTACAATAACTATGGGTGTACCTTCACCATACTTTCGAAAAAAAAGTTCCATACAATTTAGTAATTGGTCATTTGGATATTTGTAATTAGTGCTTCTAAGAAAACACTTTTTTTTGAGTGGCTCTTAAGAAAGCGTCAAGAACAGTATCTGTTCCGCTACTACGGAAACTTGCAAACCACTGAAAATAATGAGTTTACTCCGCCGGCTGGCGGATGATTTGTTTTTAGGGTTTGCGTAATGCAGTTATTGACGTTTTCTTATTGCCACTAATTAGCTACTTTAATTGTCTCAAATACATTTGTATTGTATTTTCAAGACCAAAATACAAGGCATCCGAAATCAATGCGTGTCCGATTGAAACTTCAGCCAGCTTTCTAACATTTTTATAAAAAAAGTTCAGATTATTCAAATCAAGGTCATGTCCTGCATTTAATTCCAAACCGTTTTCCACTGCAAGTCTACCAGCTTCCACAAACGATTTAACAGCAGCTTCTTTGTCTTTGTGAAAATCAATGGCATAGGGTTCAGTATACAGTTCCACCCTATTTGTCCCAGTTTTTGCAGCATGAGTAATATTTAAAGAATTCGTATCAACAAAAATAGAAGTTCTTATCCCGGCATTCTTAAAACCCTGAATTACCTCTTTTAAAAATGATTTGTGCTTAACAGTGTCCCAACCGGCATTTGAAGTTAGAACTCCTGGTGGATCAGGAACAAGGGTAACTTGCTCTGGCTTAACAGATAAAACTAAATCAATAAATTTTTTATTAGGGTACCCTTCAATATTAAACTCTGTGGTTAACAAAGGTCTTAAATCAATAACATCCTGGTATCTGATATGTCTTTCATCGGGTCGAGGATGAACAGTTATTCCCTGAGCACCAAACCTTTCACAATCAAGAGCCACTTTTAATACATCAGGAACATTCCCCCCCCTCGCATTTCGTATTGTTGCGATCTTATTTATATTAACACTTAATTTAGTCATTTTTTGATAGTTATAATTAATTCATTAGGTTTGTATTATAAAAATCTCTAAAATCCAAATTTCTTCGTTACTCAAATTTTTCAAAACGCTTACTTCAACTAGCTCAGTACAACGCATTTACATCAGTAAACTCGAGCTTTGAAAAATTTGAAAGCCTTAACCTTTGAATTTTAGTAATTATTTACTTTTTAGACAAAAATAACGTATTTTTTCAAGTTTTAGAATAATGTTAGCAAAAGATTTAATATCTGATATAATTCCAATTATTAATACTTCGGAAACTGGTATTAAGGCGCTAAACTGGATGGAAATATTCAGGGTTTCCCATTTACCAGTAGTTAACAATGAAGATTTTTTAGGCCTTATTTCTGATACTGATATTTATGATTTAAATGAGGCTGAAAAAGCAATTGATACTCATCCTCTATCTTTAATAAGACCATATGTATATGCAAATCAACATGTTTATGAGGTAATTGACCTAGTTTCCAGATTAAATTTAACAGTAGTTCCGGTTCTAAATGAAGACAAGCAATATATTGGCAGCATAACGCTTCATGATCTGGTAAATTATTTTTCTGAAATGACTGCTGTATCAGAACCAGGTGGAATTATAGTGCTTGAAATGAACATCAATGACTATTCTTTATCTGAAATTACACAAATTATTGAAGGAAATGATATAAAAATTCTCAGTTTATATATCTCGAATCATAAAGACTCAACAAAAATAGATTTAACACTTAAACTTAATACCCCTAATTTAGGTGGTGTTATACAATCATTTGAACGATATAAATACTCAATAAAAGCTTCTTTCCTTGAAGATGAAAAAGTAGAACTTTTATATAAAGAACGGTTTGATTCATTTATGAATTATTTGGATATGTAAAATATTTATTTCAAAATATTTACGTTATCTATACTGCACATATCTTAAAATCTATTATTATAAATTGTTATCACATAATAAATATTGCTTTTATTTCATTTTATTGATCGTTTTTTTTATCAGTAATGAAAATATTTATGCCTCTGAATCACTGGACAAGGATAAATTCTCAAATTATAATGATTCCTTAAAGGAAATTATGATAAATAACATACTGATTGTTGGAAATGATCGTACAAAGGAAAAAATCATATTAAGAGAACTTGCTTTTGAAAAGGGACAGGTTTATGTTGATAATACGCTTGATCAAAATATACAAACCAGCAAAACAAATCTACTAAAACTTCCTTTATTTAATTATGTTACTATTGAAAAAGTTTATTTAACTGATGAATTAGTAGATATTTATATTATTGTTGAAGAACGTTGGTTTACATGGCCTGAAATAGCAATAATAAATAACGAAAGAAACTTCAATACTTGGTGGGAAACTAAGGATTTTAGTAAACTGGATTATCGTTTCTCTATAAAAAAACACAATGTTTTAGGTTTAAATCATTTAATTAAATTTGGCCTTTCCCTAGGGTTTACACGAGAGTTCTGGCTACAATATGACAATGTATTTCTTGATAAAAAACAAAAACATTACCTGGGCATTTGGGCCAGCATGTTCTACCAGAACCAAGCATTTTATATAACTTACAAAAATAAACGTCAAACGTTTACTAGTTCTGATAAAAATGCCCTGGAAGGAAAAGAGCTAGAATTATACTATACATACCGCCCCGGATTTAATAACAAACATAGATTTAGTATTGCGTACAGGGAACAAACTGCTGATGATAGCCTGGTTTCTTTGAATAATAATTATTTAGGTAAAACAAATACAAAATTATCATATTTGGAATTAACGTACCGTTTTACACATGACAATCGAAACAATCGAGGGTATCCCACCAGGGGAAGTTGGTTTAAAACAGAATTTATGCAACAAGGCATGGGACTACCAGAATCTAATGGACTTAGTATTTTTTCAATTTATTCAACCTACAAAAAGTACTACCAAATAGCAGGAAAATTTTATGGTGCTAATTCAATCAGTATAAAAAAGACTTTTAATGAATACGAAGTTTACTATTTAAAAAAAGGCTTAGGTTACAGAAATTATCTCAGGGGATATGAGTACTATGTTATTGATGGACAAGATTATTTCCTGTTAAAAAGCAATCTTAAATATAATTTATTTCCAACAAACATTGTACAATTGAATTTTATGCCCATAAAAAAATTCAAAAAGCTTCATTTTGCTATATATTTGAATGCCCATTTTGATATTGGATATGTAAATGATAAATATCAGGATATAAATTATATGAATAATTTTACGAACAGTCTGCAATATAGTGGTGGAATTGGCATTGACCTTGCTACCTATTATGATAGAGTTTTTAGATTAGAATATTCAGTAACAAAAACAGGTGAAACCGGATTTTTTATCCATTTTATGGCACCAATTTAAATAAACCCATCAAGAACTTGAATAAAACATTCAATTACATAGCATTAGATGAACAAGTTTTTAATTACTATTTTTGTACATATTTTTAAAATAAACACGCGACCAATTATTATATTAGAAATAAGCATCGTTAGTTCCTGTTCTAAGGACAATAACTTACATTTATTAAAAATTAACAGATGAAACCCTAATACATAAAAATATCAACAAAAAATGAGGGTTACATGGTATTTAAAATTGAAAGACTCAAGTTTTGGACTTATTAAATTGAAATTCAAACGTTAACTTAAAATAATTTCAGTGAATATTGCTATTTATGGTAAAAAATTTAACCCTGATTTTGATAAATGTATTATCAGGTTGTTTGAAGTTTTAGAAAAAGCTAAAGCTAATGTGAGTATATATGAACCTTTTTTTCATTTTATTAACAAACGAATATCCTTAAAAAAGGATGGTTTAAGCTTTTTCACTAATCAAAATGATTTCAAAGGCAATCATGATATTCTTTTAAGCATTGGTGGTGATGGAACCTTTCTTGAAAGTGTTACTTTTGTTAAGGACAAAGGAATTCCCATTGCTGGAATTAACAGTGGACGATTAGGTTTTTTAGCAAATATTTCAAAAAATGAAATGGAATTAGCTCTTAAA